>OFMM01000743.1_pt1 | contig 19454 bp, 17 predicted proteins | sample 1541811 | NCBI WGS metagenome assembly OFMM01 (sample SAMN04209246, study PRJEB22552) | human gut metagenome | biome: gut; material: feces | host: Homo sapiens | place: USA: Oklahoma
AAAACTGTATACTATGTCCTTGCACTTTCTGTTTACTATGTTACTACTCTACACAATATCATCCGCCCGCGGTTTATGCGGCAATTTGTGGCTGTTCACTCTGTAGGGGTCGGCGACTCGACGACCCTTTGACGCGACAGCGTCACCGAAAATCTATCTTTTTGCCTTATGCGTTTTCAATGCCGTTCTGCCCGCATAGTTGTAATATATTTACATCCCGAAAAAATCATGCTATAATTCAACCGTAAAACTACGGGGAGAGATGAAAATGGTGAGATTGGCATCGGTCGGCGATGCGGGAGAGCTTGAGCGCCTCAATGCAGAGTTCAACGGCAAGGGCAAGACTACGGAAGAAAGCATTCGCGCCTCGCTTCTTACAAACAGGCGCGAGGTTGTCATCGTTGCGGACGGCAACGGAGGACGGCTCGCCGGCTTCGTCTGCGTTCAGCTGAAAAAATCGTTCTGCTACGACGAATATATGCCCGAGATAACGGAGGTCTATGTCCGTCCCGAGTATCGCGGGCGGGGAGTCGCGCGGGAAATGCTGATCTTCGCGCAGGAATACTGCAAAAAAATATACCCGCTCCACAGCTTCGAGCTGTTGACGGGCAGCGATAACACTGCCGCGCAAAAGCTCTACTCCGCCATCGGCTTCGAGTGCGACGGCGAAATGCATATGTCAAAGCAGGTAAAATAATTTGAGAGAATCGTAGGAACAGAGCTATGAGGATAATAAATACTTTTGATAAAATACCCGGCTGCTTTAAGAACAGCGCCTTTGAGTTGGATGCATGGAGAGCATACGCCCGCGCGATTTCGCCGGAGCTTGGCGAAAAATGCGAACGGGATTCGAGGGAATATGATTTCAATAATGACGTGCTGCCCGTAGTCAATAACGTGCTGCTCAACAGGGACGCGGCGATTACGGCAAACGACTCCTTTGTCGCCGTGACCGACAAGCTTGCGAGCAATATAGAGCGGCTTTTTGAAAACGGCGTCGAGACGGATATTATTCTCTATTTGGGGCTGTGCAACGGCGCGGGCTGGGCGACATCGCTTGACGGCAGAGACGCGGTTTTGCTCGGAATAGAAAAAATTATCGAGTTGAATTGGCAGGATGAATCCGCCATGCAGGCTCTGATTTTTCATGAAATAGGCCACATATGGCATAAAACCTACGGGAATCTCTATCCCGAGGCTCGGTCAGAGGGCGAAAAATCACTGGCTCAGCTCTATCAAGAGGGACTTGCCATGGTCTGCGAACATATTTTATGCCAAGATGACAGATACTATCATCAAAATCAAAACGGCTGGCTCGATTGGTGCAAGGAAAACGAAGCCGAAATAAAGCGTGAATATCTCCGACGCGTCGACAAAAATATCAGCACGCAGGATTTCTTCGGGGATTGGTGCAGCTACAAAAATCACAGCGATGTTGGCTATTATCTGGGCTGCGAGTTCGTCAAACATTTGCAGCGGCAATACTCGCTTGTCGATATAGCAAGCCTCAATGTCAATCAGTTATATAATCATTTTAAGGAGTTTGCGTCGGTCGAATAAACGGACGACAAGCAGCAAAAAAGCTTTTACATAGAAAGAGCGTACTGTTCGCGGCGTTTTTGATTATTCGAGATATCCAAATTATCATGATTATACCGGCAGTGTTATCGGTTTGTTATCGAGACTGATAACACTCGACCTACAGCTATGATAACAGCAAGCTATGCCGCTTCGAAATATTGTGTTTTTACTTAGAAAAGCGAGAACTTATATGTTACTAAGAAACATATAAGGCAAGTTGTTCTATGATTTCTTCATGCTTATGCTAAGAAAATTTCTCTCATTTAATATATTTTTCTCCGCCTTGACGGTATGTCAAAACGGAATTTTTATCGAATATGTAAAAGGCTTCCGCCCCTAACAGGGCAGAAGCCTTAAAAATTATGCGATTTTTAGGTTTAGTTGTAAGCCAAGTGTTACTATTTCATCTGTTGCAAAAACGGTTACTCGAAAAGTGCCGAGTCCCGAAACCCGCATAAATACTGGGTTTTTCGGCACATTTAAACCAAGGGGAATTATTCCCATTCGACAAATCCTAATCAATTTTGCTTAGAGATTATTCTCTGTCGTATTCGTGGCGCTTTTGATTATTTGATGTATCCATATTATCCTGCCTATATGGGCTAATGTTATCAGTTTGTTATCGGGGTTGATAACACTTACCCTGTAGCTATGGATAATAGCAATCTATACCACTTCAAATTATAAGCGTTTTTGCTTAGAAAAGCAAGAGATTTTGTATTATTATCAAACATATAGGCGTAAGTATCATTAACGCATTCCTCAGAATCTTCGTGATTATTTAGAATGTTATAGGCAATACTGTGGCAAAGTTTTCCGTACTTTGCATCCGTCTCCTTGATCGCCTGTTCATCTCTATTAAAATAGAGTTCTATGATTCTCAGATCATCCATGTTGTTCACCTCCCTTGTTTGACCTAAAAGCGCTTTCACTCATTAAGTACGTTTTTTTCGGCGTTTGTCTTAAAAAAGTAGCTAACTTTTTTAAAATTATATCATAAAGAATAAAGTTTTTCCACTATACGCAAAAATGACGGCAGAGAGAAGAATCTCCCTGCCGCCGTCCTTCGGTTAGTTGTAAATTATATCGTGATTTACGATTTCTGTGGCTCTGCTGCTGATGTTATTCATCCGAGCGACCCACTCCATTTGATTGTCTGCTTTGAGTTTTTCGGTTACGCCCTCACGCTCTGCCATCCGTTTTACGAGCCGAAAAAACATATCCTCTGCCTGCTTGTTTACGTCGGCAAGGTGTCTGTTCAGTTCGCATTTTGTTAGCAAGGGCGTATAAAAACATTTGCGGTGCGCCTTGATATACTGCAACAATTTCGTTTCTTTCTTTTGTACTTAAATATATATGATATTTTTCTCCTTTTATACTATTCACCTCGCTGTTTTTATCTGATTTGATGATACATTAAAGAGGGAATTCTATCAAATATGCAAAAAAGGCTTCTGCTCAAAACAGGGCAGAAGCCTTAAAAATTATGCGATTTTTAGGTTTAGTTGTAAGCCAAGTGTTACTATTTCATCTGTTGCAAAAACGGTTACTCGAAAAGTGCCGAGTCCCGAAACCCGCATAAATACTGGTTTTTTCGGCACATCTAAACCAAGGGGAACTATTCCCACTCAATCGTTCCGATCGGCTTGGGGGTGAGGTCCATTACGACACGGTTGATGCCTTCGACCTCGTGGGTGATGCGGTCGGTGATATGGTGCAGGAGGGGATAGGGTATCTCCTCTATTGTGGCGGTCATGGCGTCGGTGGTGTTTACCGCGCGGATGATTGCCGGCCAGCCCTCATAGCGCTTGCCGTCGCGCACGCCGACGCTCTTGAAGTCGGGCACGGCGATAAAATACTGCCAGACCTTGCCTGCGAGCCTGTTCTTGTCGAACTCCTCTCTGAGTATGGCGTCCGCCTCTCTCAGGGCGTTCAGACGGTCTCTCGTTATCGCGCCGAGGCAGCGCACTCCGAGTCCGGGTCCCGGGAACGGCTGACGGTAGACCATGCTGTGCGGCAGGCCGAGCGCCTCGCCGACAACGCGGACTTCGTCCTTGTAGAGCAGCTTTACGGGCTCGACGAGCTCCATCTTCATGTCCTCCGGCAGACCGCCGACGTTGTGGTGAGCCTTTACGCCGTGAGATTCGAGGATGTCGGGATATATCGTTCCCTGCGCGAGGAACTCGATGCCCTCAAGCTTCGAGGCCTCCTCGTCAAATACTTTTATGAATTCGCCGCCGATTATCTTTCTCTTCTGCTCGGGGTCGCTGACTCCGGCAAGGAGATCAAGGAAGCGGTCGGCAGCGTCTATATAGACAAGGTTCGCGTCCATTTGGTTTCTGAAAACCTCGATGACCTGCTCGCTCTCTCCCTTGCGCATGAGTCCGTGGTTGACGTGGACGCAGACCAGCTGCTTGCCTATCGCGCGGATAAGCAGCGCCGCGACTACGGACGAGTCGACGCCGCCGGACAGCGCTAAAAGAACTTTTTTGTCGCCTACCTGCTCGCGCACGGCTGCAACCTGCTCTTCGATAAATTTATTTGCAAGCTCGGATGTGGTTATTCTTTCCATGGACTCGGGACGCACATTGCTGCTCATGAAATTCTCTCCTTATGAATTTATTCCCATTCCACCGTTGCCGGGGGCTTTGTTGTAATATCATAGACTACGCGGTTGACTCCCTTGACCTCGTTGGTGATTCGGTTCGAGACCTTTGCAAGCACCTCGAACGGGATTCGCGCCCAGTCCGCCGTCATAAAGTCGTCGGTAGTCACCGCGCGAAGCGCGATGAGGCTGTCGTAAGTTCTCGCGTCGCCCATGACGCCGACGCTGTGGACGTTGGTGAGCACCGCAAAATACTGGTTTATGTCGCGGTCGATGCCGGCGAGCTTGATCTCCTCGCGGAAGATGGCGTCCGCATCCTTGAGGATGCTTAACTTTTCCTCCGTTATGTCGCCGAGGATACGCACGGCAAGTCCGGGGCCGGGGAACGGCTGACGCCATACAAGGTCCTCGGGTATTCCGAGCTCGAGTCCAACCTTACGCACCTCGTCTTTAAACAGGTCGCGCAGGGGCTCTATGAGCTCGTCAAAATCGATGTGGTCGGGCAGTCCGCCGACATTGTGGTGGCTCTTGATGACCGCTGCGTCGCCCACGCCGCTCTCGATAACATCGGGATATATTGTGCCCTGAACGAAGAAATTCATCCTGCCGAGCTTCTTGCTCTCGTCCTCGAAAACGCGGATAAACTCCTCGCCTATAATCTTTCTTTTCTTCTCGGGCTCGGTCACGCCTGCGAGCTTGGTGAGGAAACGCTCCTGTGCGTTGACTCTGACGAGCTTCATGTCAAAGCGCTCGCGGAATATATGCTCAACCTCGTCGCCCTCGTTCTTTCTGAGCAGACTGTGGTCGACGAAGACGCAGGTCAGCTGCTTGCCGACCGCTCTGTGCAGCAGCACTGCCGCAACGGAGCTGTCCACTCCGCCGGACATGGCGCAGAGCACCGTCTTGTCGCCTATCTTCTCACGCAGGCTCTTTACCTGCTCGTCGACGAAGCTCGACATGACCCAATCGCCCTTGCAGGAGCAGATATCAAAGAGAAAAGTTTTGAATATCTCCTCGCCGTACTGCGTGTGCATGACCTCGGGATGGAACTGAACGGCGTAGATTTTCTTTTCGTCGTTTTCCATCGCGGCGCACGGGCAGTCGCGCGTGACGGCTGTCACCTTATAGCCATCGGGCAGAGCGCTTATATAGTCGGTATGGCTCATCCAGCAGACGCTCGTATCCTCGGGGATATTTTTGAGCAGTCGGCTGTCCTTGCTGCGGGTCATATCTATCTTGCCGTATTCGCTCTTCGAGCCGCTCGTCTTAACCGTGCCGCCCGCCATATATGCTATGAGCTGAGCGCCGTAGCAGATGCCGAGCACGGGGATACCCGCGTCGAGTATCTCGGGCGAAAAGTGGGGTGAAGCGGAGTCGTAGACGCTGTTCGGTCCGCCTGTAAATATTATTCCGACATAGCCCGCCGACTTTATCTCCTCGACGGTTATGCGGCTGTACGGTTTTATCTCGGCATAGACATTGTGCTCACGCACGCGGCGCGCGATGAGCTGATTGTACTGACCGCCGAAATCGAGCACAAGCACTTTTTCATGGTCGTCCTGCATTATATCACCCTTTTTATCTGACTATTATTTCTTCTCTTCTCGGTCCGTTGGAGACGAGCTTAATCGGCACGCCTATCTCCTTCTCGATGAAGAGAACATAGTCGCGGGCCTCCTTGGGAAGCTTGTCAAAATCTCTTATGCCGCGGATATCGCACTTGAATCCGGGCAGTGTGGCATAGACGGGCTTTGCCTTTTTAAGCAGCGGGGTGACGGGGAAATCCTTTGTAACCTCGCCGTCTATCTCATAGCCGACGCAGAGCTTTATCTCGTCGAGATAGGACAGGCAGTCGAGAGCAGTGAGCGCTACTGCGGTTGCGCCCTGAGCCTCGCAGCCGTAGCGGGTAGCGACGCAGTCAAACCAGCCCATGCGGCGCGGTCTGCCGGTCGTCGCTCCGTATTCTCCGGCGTCGCCGCCGTGGTTTCTCATCTTGTCCGCCTCTTCGCCGAAAATCTCGCTGACGAACTCTCCCGCTCCCACGGCGCTCGAATACGCCTTGGTGACGGTTATTATCTCTTTTATCTCATAGGGCGCGATGCCTGCGCCGACAGCGCCGAAGCCCGCGAGGGTAGACGACGATGTGACCATGGGATAGATGCCGAAATCGGGATCCTTCAGAGAGCCTAACTGACCCTCGAGCAGGATGTTCTTACCGTCCCTGACGGCCTGACGGATAATTTTGCCGGTGTCCGCGACATAGGGTCTGACAAGCTCGCGGAGCTTTAACATATACGCGAACAGCTCGTCAACGTCAAGCGCAGGCTTGTGATAGACGTGCTCGAGCAGAAGATTCTTTACTTCGCAGACTCTCTCGAGCTTTTCTTTGAGATACTCGTCGTCAAACAGCTCGCAGACCTGGAAGCCTATCTTCGCATACTTGTCCGAATAAAACGGAGCTATGCCGCTCTTTGTCGAGCCGAATTTTTTATCCTTGAGGCGTTCCTCCTCATAGGTGTCGAGCATAACATGATAAGGCATCATGATCTGCGCACGCTCGGAAACGAGGATGTTGGGCTGCGGTACGCCTGCCGAAGTGACGTGCTCTATCTCCTTGACGAGCTTCTCGATATCGAGAGCCACGCCGTTGCCGATGATGTTGACCGTGCCGGGCTGGCACACGCCTGACGGCAGAAGATGGAGCGCGAACTTGCCGTAGTCGTTGATTATCGTATGTCCCGCATTGGCGCCGCCCTGGAAACGCACGACCATATCCGCCTGAGCCGCGAACATATCAGTAATTTTACCTTTACCCTCGTCGCCCCAGTTGGCACCCACAATTGCTCTGACCATACTTAAACGCACCTCCGAAAAATCAAATACACTTAATTATATATTATCGCCCGCCCGGTGTCAATGCACCGCTCCCCCTAAAGAAAGCGAATTTTGGGGATTCCCGATTGATTTTATTGGTTATTGTGATATAATGTAAATTGGTATAGCACAAACATAAAATGTTTTTTGGAGTCTGATATCATCAGCCTTTTAAAATCGCCTTTTTCGGCACACAATAATCACGAATATCTGTGAAAGGACTGTGTTAAATGAAGAGACGAAGATTTTTAAGCCTTGCGCTCGCGCTGACGCTTTTGCTCTCGCTGTGCGCGTGCAAAACGAAGATAGTCGATGACGACACCACCCAGGGCAATGCACCCGTGACGGGGGAGACTCGCGGCGAGACAACGACCGAGCCTGCACAGACGACTGAGGCAACGCAGACGACGCAGGCACCTAAAACTACCTCCGCGGAGCGCGTGACAGCGCCGCAGCGCAGGACGGAGAAGGGCAAGCTTGACCCGAACACCGGCACTTATACGGGGCTTTCCCCTCTGCCGAAAGCGAAGTTCACCGTATCCGACCCGCAGAACACGCGCGGACTTTCGACCGCTACCGTGGGATACAGCTTCGGCGTATCGAAAAACGGCGTGCCGCATCAGAACTCGACGAACGCCCAGAAATATTTTGACTCTAACGGCTTCAACGCCGTCTCGATAGACACAAAGACTAAAGAAAAGGTGCTCTATCTCACCTTCGACTGCGGCTGGGAGAACGGGTACACCTCGAGCGTGCTCGATACACTGAAGCAGAAGAAAGTTCCTGCCGCGTTTTTCTGCACGCTTTCGAATATCAAGGCCGAGCCCGGACTCACAGCAAGAATGATAAAGGAGGGGCACATAGTCGGCAACCACTCGACTACCCACCCGGATTTTTCGAAGATAAGCCGCGAGAAGATGGCGGCGGAGATAGAGAACTGCGACAACTACCTGCGCGAAAAGTTCGGCTATTCCTCGCCGTATTTCCGCTTCCCCATGGGCTCTTATTCCGCGTCGTCGCTCGACCTCGTCTCCTCGCTCGGATATAAATCGGTGTTCTGGTCGGTGGCCTACGCCGATTGGGATGTCAACGACACAAAGGGCAAGCAGTACGCTTTCGACACGGTGACCTCGCGTCTGCATCCGGGCGCAGTCATACTGCTCCACTCCGTCTCGCCCGACAATGCAGCCGCCCTCGCCGATATAATCGACTGGGCGCGAAATCAGGGCTATGAATTCCGCTCGCTCGAGCAGCTGCCGAATTAAAGATAAAATAAAACACAAAACCGCCTCCGATTCGGGGGCGGTTGATTTTATGTTTGCTTGCTTTGCGCCGAAATCAGGCTTTTTTGCTCTCTTTTTCCTGCGCCTCGTTGTGCGCCTTTATCGCGGCGCTTATCTCCTTGTCATTATAGAAGACATAGACAATGACCGACACCGCGACGAATATCATCGCCACAAGCGCCGTGTTGCGAACGCCCTTGCTCGTTGCGGCACCCGTGCCGTCCGCGCCCATGCCGAGCAGGAGCGAGCACGCGATAACGACTATCGACTGGCACATCTTGTTGGCAAAGTTACGCGCGGCGAAGAACATACCGGCTCTGTTCTGACCGGTCTTTATCGAGTCATACTGCGCGAGATCCGCGAAAATAGACGCGGGGATAATATTGGTTATCGCTATCGGCATGGCTATGACGAGGCCGATGAGAATCGCAAACGGCTTCGCGCCTATCGCGCCGATAACGAGCTTGTAGTTGAAAATGGCGCAGTAGAGCAGAACATAGGTTATGCACGCGCCGAGCAGCAGCGGCTTTTTGCCGACCTTGCGCGCCAGGATATTGACGAGCGGATAGGTCATTATGCCGACACCTATCGAGATGACCGAGACGTAGGTCACCCATTCGTCGCCGAGACTCAGCAGATTGGTTATGTAATAGACCTCGGCGGTGTTGAAGAAGGTGAACGCTATCCACATAATGAGATATCCCACTGTGATTATGGCGAAGTTCGGATAGGAGACCGTAGCCTTTAAAGCGCCCCAGATGGACTGGTGATACTCCTTGGGCTCGACATAGTCCTTCTCCTTTATGACGAACGACGGGATGAGCGCCGATATTCCGCCGAGCACGCAGAACACGATGAACGGTATGCGAAGCGCCCATATCTCGGGGACGCCGTTTCCCATGAGCAAGCTCTTTATCATCGAGGTGCAGAACACCATAGCCGACGATACGACATAGAGCAGGCTCACTATCGAATAGAGGAAAACTCTCTTGCGCGGCTCCGCGACGACCTCGGCCTGCAGCGCGCTGTAGGGGATATTATAGAGCGTTGAGAACAGGTAATAGAGAGCGAGCATCACGCCGACCCATATGGCGTTTATAATGCTCGAGCCCGACACGGGCGGGAAAAAGATAAGCAGGCAGAACAGGCCGTAGGGTATGGCCGACCAGCGCATAAAGGATATGCGTCTGCCGCTCTTTGCCTTGCTGTTGTCCGAAAGGCTTGCGACCCACGGGTCGGTGACGGCGTCTATAACGGTGCCGATTCCGCGGATTATTGCCATGGTCAGCGCGGCTTTCGCAAAGAACTGCGGCAATGTGGTGTTTGAGTTCGTGGGGATGAAGAACGTCAGCAGGTACGTTGTGATTATACCGTTGATGAGTCCTCTCGCAAAATCTCCGAGGCACAGGGCGAAGATTTTGCCGTTTGTTATTTTTTTCATCGTCTACTCCTCCCGCCGTCTCCGGCTTTTTCGGGAATTTTTTGCGAAGTCATTCCGCGAACGCTTCGCTGTATCGATATATAATTGTAGCACCTTTTGACGCGCAAGCCAATAAACAAATTATAAAAAACAGGGCCGCCCTGAGGACGGCCCCGAAAATATTTGCCTATTCGGAGATATACTCTCCTTTTATCGCGGGAACATCAAACTCGCCGTAGCATTTAAGGCCGGGAACGGGCGAGCGATCCAGTTCAACATAGAATCTGTAATACGGCACGAAGCAGCTGTCCATAGCGTCGGTCGAATAGACGAGCTCGGTCTTTTTTATTTTCTCGCGCGTCACCCTGCCGTCCTTTATCCCGTCCGCCGAGCCGGAGATGTATTTTCCGTCGAGCAGCAATTTTTCCGCCTCCCCGAGTGATATCGCCGGATAGTCCCCGAGCTTTTTTGCTCCGTCAACGGAGCTTATTCTTATTGACTCAAGCTCGTCGTTTTCGTTTATATCAAAATACACGCTCTCGAAATTATAGTTCTCCACCCGCTTGAGCGCGGCGCTCGCATTGTCGTAGCATCGGTACTCCGAGCGCTCTTCGCCGTTCGCATCAAAGTACTGAATGACGCAGAGCACGGGATCTTTGAAACCTGTGACCGCGGAGTACTTCCCGAGGAAATATTCGGCCGCCTCGCGCCCTGTACCCTCGCCGGCGACGGGCTCGTAAAAGACTATATTGACATCGCCCGTCACATATGCGGAAACCGTCCCGATGTCCGTCTCGGCTCTGACGGCGTAGAGCGAATTTTCGCTGACTACCCACTCGCATTCCGGGAGATTCTCCTGCGTCACCGACTTTATCTGCGCGCCTGATTTTTCGGCAGTTTTGCGCACGGTCGAGAGCAGCTCGTCATAGCTTAGCGACTGCGTGTTTTTGTAGACGGGCAGACGCTTCAGCTTCATCTCCGCGCTCCACGGGTTTCCCGTCGTATATTCGCTTATGTCGCGCACAACAGGCGTGTGAGCGCCGGCTCCCTCGCCGGAAAAGCCCACTGTGCCGAGTGATATCTTTTGCAGTCTGGCGGGGCTTATCAGCCAATAGCCGAAGAACACCGCCGCGACTATGCAGAGGCACGCTGCCGCCGTCATCAAGCGCATGGGATAGCGCGGCGCTCTGTTCTTAAAATTTATTTTTTTCGGCGCGGCCTCGGCTATAAACCTGTCGTCAGCGCCGCCTACGGCCTTCAATAAATCTTCTTTTTTCATACCGTAAAGCCCTCCTTTTCGAGAAAAATCTTTAAGTTGTCCCTTGTTCGCTTGAGCGACATTTTTACCGCGCCCTCGGTCATTCCGCGCTCGGCGGCTATCTCCGATATGCCGAGCATATACCAGTAGCGCTGAATAAAAACTATTCGCCTCTCCCGCTCGAGAGAGTCTAAAAATCCGTTCACCGCCTCGCGCAGCAGAACGGTGTCCGCCTGCTGCTCGGTATTCTCGGCACTCGGAATACACTCCGACAGCTCATCGAGAGCAAGGGCGACATTCTTTTCGCCGCGCTTTTTGGAGCGGCGGGCTTTGAGCATATTCAGCGCCGAGTTTCTCGCTATCCTGCCGACATATGCTCCGAGATTCTCCGGCCTGTTCGGCGGAATAGAATTCCACGCGCCGAGCATGGCGTCGCCGACGCACTCCTGCGCGTCCTCGCGGCAGCGCACAACGGCATAGGCCACGGTATAACAGTAGCCCGAATATTTTTCCTCGAGCCGCGCCACGCTCCTCTCGTCGCGGGCGAACAAGCCGTCAATAAGCAGTTTGTCCTCCATAATTACCTCCTCTCCAACGACATCCGCTCACTCTTAAAGACAACAAAAAGGTGCTTTAGGTAACGCACTGATTTATGTTTTTATATTATCATATTTTTCGGAGGTTGAAAAGGAACGAACAACGTATCGGAGAGCCGCTGACACAAAAGCAAAACGACGCGACTTTTGCTGTCGCGCCGTTCTTGTGTATTCGGTTTTTTTATTCGTAGAGCGGATGCGCTGCGCAAATTGCGGCGACTCCCGCGCGGATAGCGTCCGCGCTGTTTTCGAAGTCCGTTGCCGCGAGGTAGACGAACTCTGCGATTTTGTCCATGTCGCTCTCGTCAAGACCTCTTGTCGTGGCGGCCGCCGTTCCGAGGCGCAGACCGCTTGTGACAAACGGGGTCTCGGGGTCGTTGGGTATGGCGTTCTTGTTCGCCGTGATGTTGACTTCGTCAAGTCTCTTCTCGAGATCCTTGCCCGTTACGCCGAGCGAGCGCAGGTCGAGGAGCATGAGGTGGTTGTCGGTGCCGCCGGAGACGAGGTTGACTCCGCGCTTTGCAAGAGACTCTGCAAGAGCCTTGGAGTTGTTGAGAAGTCTCTGCTGATAGTCCTTGAACTCGGGCTTGAGAGCTTCGCCGAAGCAGACGGCTTTACCCGCGATAACGTGCATGAGCGGACCGCCCTGGTTGCCGGGGAAAATAGCCTTGTTTATAGCTGCGCCGAGCTCAGCCTTGGAGAGGATGAGTCCGCCGCGGGGACCTCTGAGGGTCTTGTGTGTGGTTGTTGTGACAACGTCGGCATAGGGCACGGGCGAGGGATGAAGTCCCGCCGCGACGAGTCCCGCGATGTGAGCCATGTCTACCATGAAATATGCGCCGACCGATTTTGCTATAGCGCCGATGCGCTCGAAGTCGATAACACGCGGATAAGCGGATGCGCCCGCGACGATAAGCTTCGGGCAGACCTCCTTGGCGGTCTTTTCGAGCTCGTCATAGTCGATGTAGCCGTCGTCGTTCACGCCGTAGGGCACGAACTTGTAGAGCTTGCCGCTCGCGTTGACGGGCGAGCCGTGGGTCAGATGTCCGCCGTGGGCGAGGCTCATGCCCATGACAGTGTCGCCGGGATTTATGAGCGCGGAATAAGCGGCCATGTTAGCCTGCGCGCCCGAGTGCGGCTGAACGTTGGCGCAGTCCGCGCCGAAGAGTTTTTTTGCGCGCTCGATAGCGAGATTTTCAACGATGTCAACGAATTCGCAGCCGCCGTAATAACGCTTGCCGGGATAACCCTCGGCGTATTTGTTGGTCAGCACGCTGCCCATTGCCGCCATAACGGCGGGAGAGACGAAGTTCTCCGAGGCGATAAGCTCGATGTTGCGTCTCTGCCTGCCGAGCTCGAGGTCCATGGCGTCCGCCACTTCCGGGTCATACTGTGCGACGAGCTTGGCGCTGTCAAAAAAATCAGGGTACATTGTGATTTCCTCCTCTTGAAAAAATCGGACAAAGATTAACCTAATAATACCATTTACTTCGGTTAAAGTCAAAGCCAAAGGGAATAATATTGTCGATTTATGCAAAAAGACGGAATGAGTGAAAATAGTTCTTGTATTTATGTCAATAATACTGTATAATGATTCAATGTAACACTTTTATTAAAAGGAGATGAATCAATGGATCCCATTAAAGTGGATTTTTCAAAAAAAGGCGGCCCCAAGGAGATAGTGATACCTCCCGATAAAGCGGCGCTCAAGATAGTTTTGAGCGTGCTTTGCTCGCTGGTAACCGCGGCCATTGCATTTTATATAATGCTGCCGCCCCTCAACTTCAAGGCATATGAGTTCTACGGTTTTCTTGCGATAATCGTCGCGTCCTATGCGCTGTTTTCGGCGCTGTTCACGAACGTGTTCAAAAGACCCGAATATATGCCGTATTTCAAGCGTCAGCTGATAGTCCCCGGCGTTATTGTCGGCGTTATCGCGCTTACGGTGGGCATAGGCTATCTCGTCTCGTGCCCGTTCTTCAGAGCCTCGGCTTACAGCAGAATAATCGATGTCCGCACCGACAGCAACTTCGCCGATGAGATAGACAAGCAGGACGCGGAGTCCTTCAGCAACATCCCGAAGCTTGACGAGGGCGTCGCGGCCACTCTTGCGCCCAGAGCGCTCGGTAAGCTGGCGGAAAAGGGCTATGTCTCGCAGTTCTCGGTCTATCCGCTCTACACGCAGATAAACTACAAGGGCACGCCCGTCAGGGTCGTTCCGCTCCAGTATTCCAATATCATCAAGTGGCTCACAAACCGCACCGAGGGTCTGCCCGGCTATATCATTATAGACATGGCGAACGAAGTGACCACCCTCAAGGAGCTTGACTCGGGTATCAAGTATTCTCCCGCCGAGCACTTCGGCAGACTTCTCAAGCGTCACCTGAGAATGCAGTATCCGACCTATATGTTCGGCTCGAGCTCGTTTGAAATCGACGATGAGGGCAATCCCTATTGGATCTGCGCGAGAGTCGATAAGACCATCGGCCTGTTCGGCGGAACCGACGTCAAGGGAATCGTTATCGTCAACGCAATTGACGGCAAGTGCGAATATGTGCCGATAGAGACGGTCAAGAGCGATGCCAAATATCAGTGGATCGACAGAGTCTATGACTCCGACCTTCTCGTCGAGCAGTACAATTACTACGGCAGATATCAGAAGGGCTTCTGGAACTCGATTCTCGGCCAGGAGGATGTCTACGTCACCACCGAGGATTACAGCTACATCGCCCAGAACGACGATGTCTATATGTACACGGGTGTTACCTCCGTCACCAACGACCAGTCGATAACCGGCTTTATTATGATAAACCAGCGCACCAAAGAGGCCGTCTATTATTCGGTCGCGGGCGCAAAGGAGCAGTCGGCGCAGGCTTCCGCAGAGGGTCTTGATGAGATAAAGGCGGCAGGCTACACGGCAACGTTCCCGCTGCTGCTCAATATCGACGGCGAGCCGACCTACTTCATGGCTCTCAAGGACGTCAGAGACGACGGCTCTCAGATCATTCAGAGCTACGCGCTCATCAACGTCAAGCAGTACACGAAGATAAAGGTCTACGGCAAGACCCTTGCCGAGTGCCTTGCAAAGTATGTCGCCCAGCTCAAGGCGAACGGTATCAATGTCGATATCGACGCGAACCAGGTAGTTGACCCTGCGGATAATCCCGACGCACAGGGCGGCTCCGAGCCGAAGGTGCAGACCGTCAACGGCAAGATAGCCGATATCCGCACCCAGGTCATCTCGGGCGAGACATATTATTATATCAAGCTCGAGGGCGGCGACGTCTATTATTCGATAGCCGCTTCCAAGTCGACAACCGCCGTTATCCTCAACAGAAACGACACTGTCACGATTCGCTTCAACGCCGGCGAGGGTGCAATAGTCCCCGCAAGCGAGCTTGAAAAGGCGAAATAAAACAAACATTACAAACAACAGCGCCGCCGCAGATATTCTCTGCGGCGGCGCGTTTAATATTTGGATTTATTTATCGTTTCTTTTAAATACCTTTCTCCCGCAGATTACGGCGAAAGTGAGATATGAAATTACATATCCTATAAACTCAAAGATGTGCATATATTTGTTTGTTATAAGGTAACTCAATAAATACAGCACCATAAACAGCAGAACGACTGCACCTGAGATAAACATTCCTTTTGTTTCGGCTTCTTTTCTGAGCAGGAAAAAAAGTGCGAGCACCGATGCGGCAGCAAAGGCAAGACAAAAGAAGTGGTATATTATTTCAGAGCCGGTAACCCCGATATCCACGCCGAGCTTGCCGAAAAAGCCCGTCACGGCCTTGCGAACCGCGGTGGGCGGGTATGAATATTTGAAAATACCGAAAGCGGTATATGCGCCGCTCAGAATGTAGAGTATATAAAGGACTATCTTGACGGCGGACTGTTTTTTCATAATAAAACCACCTTTAGCTGAGCGTTAATTTGATCAAGTGTAAATTCGTATAAAAAGCAATAAAAGCCTCCTTTCCAATTTTTATAACCCATATCAAATAAAAATTGGAATGTGTTACGGGAATATAGTAACTTAAAAAGCAACTGATTTAATTGGTTTAAAGAAGTATCACACATTTTTGTTACAAATTACAAAAATACACAATTCGATTTGTGTATTTGCACCGAAGAAATTTTGAGACGCGCAGAACCGCGATGAAAAAGTCCCCCGCAGATTCGTTCCGCGGGGGACTGCTTTATTATATTATCTATTCGGTTTATATTTTCGGCAGAGAGTCGCTTATTTCCACGGTAGCGTTGACATATGCGGCGAGGTCATCTGCTCTAAGTATTCCTGACCGCGCTCGGAGTCAATGGGTTCTCCCTTGACAGTGGAGAGCGGAATATCCGTTGAAACATCAAGAAACTCAAAGTGTATTTTGTCCGCCTTTACCCTTTTGGTGTAGCTGTAGCTTGAGCTAAGGTCAAATGTGACGGGACCGCCGTTGGGATTGGGATAAGGATAAGGAGCTCTCTTCTCACGAATAAAATACGCGTAGCTGCCTATAGGCAATTCCTTTTTGCCGAGAGTAACTTTGGCATACAGACTGTGATTTTCGTCGTTTGCCATTGCCTCGATTTCATCGGCTTGAGCCGTTGTCGTTTTGAGGGAGTATGTTATGTTGAATCCCATGTCGTTGTAGTAGCAAAGGGTTATCGAAACATCCCCGTATTTACTTTTGAGCTTTATGTCGCCGCGAAATACATGAAAATCCGGATATTTGCTTGTAAAGGCGTAGGAGTCGCCTGTGTCGAAATTCAATATGTAATCGGAGCGCATTTTGTTCGAGCCGCAGGCGGCGAGGGACAGCATAAGGACGAGGCAAAGAACTAAGCTTATCAATCTTTTCATAACACTGAGTCTCCTTCTGTGTTATTATATTATGTGTTCTAATCATGTGTTCTATATGTTTTGCCTCCGTAAACTAAGCCATCGGAATCTCCTCCTTTGCAGAAATGATATTTTTTATAAAAGTTTTAGCTGAGAACTTATCGCAACACAATGCTAACACAAATTGCCAACATTATAACGTCTTACGAGAACATTATACATTTTTGTTACAAATTACAAAAATGCATAATTCGATTTGTGTATTTGCACCAAAGAAATTTTGAGACGCGCAGAACCGCGATGAAAGAATCCCCCGCAGATTCGTTCCGCGGGGGATTGCCTGTTTAGTTTGTTACGGCGTTATTGCTGAGAATGCGTTATGAAATAAATCAGCGCTATAACTCCCGCCGTAACCGTTGCACCGATGATGATGTTGTTCATCAGAACGATAGTTCCGACTCCGGCTGCAACGCCGAGCACTGCCGTGAGGATTATCGGAATCCACATGGCGGGCGACTTGCCGTACTTCGCGCCGATGTACCAGCTGTAAAGTCCCCAGCCGAAAGCGTCGGTGTACTTGTAGAGGTGGGTGTTGTAGCTCCACGGATCGTTCTCGTCGAGCTCGAAGATACGCACGGCTCTGGTTATGTATCTGCCGTAGGACTGGAAGGTAACGCCGGGGCACATGACAAGGTCGATGCCGTCAACGTTGCCGATGAAGTTGTTGATGTGGTCGTGGCCGAAGGACGCCGCAATGACGTCGCCGCGCGACTTCCATGCCGCGAACTCACCGGAGTTGGTGTTCGACGGGCAGGGGAACTCAAGCAGCATGCCGGAAGCCTTGCCAGGCTTGAGCATGAGAAGCTTGTTCTCGCCGTTGATGACCTTGCTTATCGCGTTCTCGCCGCTGAACGGAGAATCAACGAGAAGCTCCGCAACCTCGGGGACGATGATGTGCTGGAAAGCGATGGAAGGAACGAGGTGACCCTCTTTCTCTTCGAGCGCCTTGCTGGTCTTTTCGTACCAGTCTATCTGATCCTGATGAACGTAGTCGTAACCGCCGTTGACTCTGTCGTAGTCGTTCGAGTCAATCATCCAGAGGTTGAACTTCGTCTCGCTGCCCTCGGAGGCATAGATAGGCAGGTTGTGCGTGCCGGTGCCGTACATCTCGGGCACTGCGTCATATGCGAGGCAGCCCGGGAAAGTCTGATAATATGCGAACTGCTCATCGCGGCTGACGGGGCAGCCGTCGTCGTTGTCGTGGTTGCCGAAAACGAAGGTGAAGGGGATGCCTCTGTCAACAACGGGCTGAAGTATCGCCTTTATTCCGGCATAGACGCCCTCGACGGTCTCAATCTTTCCGCCTGCAAGCTGGTCGCCGGTGAACACGACGAGGTCGGGCTTCTCTGCGTCGAGAGCTTTTTCCATGAACATTATCATGGCTTCTCTCGGTATGTCGATATCCTGCGTGTCGGAAATCTGCATGATCTTGAACTTTCCGTCCTTGTTGAAGCGCAGAACACCGTTGTCGTCGACTGCCGCAAAAGCGGGCGACGCAGCGGCTATAAGCATCGCCGCGCAGAGCACAACGGCGAGCAAAGCCTTGATTTTCTTACTCATGACTCGTTTCAATCCTTTCTCTACTCTGTGCGAGTGAAATATATCTTAGGCGTGACTATTATATAACTAATATGACCAAAAATCAATGAGCAAATAAGATAATTTTTATATGTATTTTTGAGTTAGAATAGACAAACCGGATCTGCGTTTATTCGCAGACCCGGCAGAATGAGCATAAGAATAATGCCGATTTTTGAATTGCTGTTAATTATAGAGTCGGCGGCTGCGGCGCCCCGCTGCCGCTGATTGCGTCGGGCACTCATTCGCCCGAATCCGCTTTCGTCTTTTGGCTGTCTCCCGAGCCCAATTTGTTCATCACCTCGAGCGGGTCTGCCGTCTTGCCGTTTACGGCCACGGTGAAGTGCAGATGCGTCCCGTCCGCCGCCTCGACGGGGACGGTGCCCAAAGTGCCTATGCAGTCAAACTGCTCCACCTCGTCGCCCTCCTTGGGCAGATTTTTGTCCGCAAGTCCGCAGTACCGCGCCACAAGCCCCTTTCCGTGGTCTATCTCAACCACGTTGCCCCAGAGCGGGTCGGAATAGACTTTGGTGACGCGCCCGTTTTGTATGGCGATAACGTCGTTGCCTTTTGCGCCGCCGAAATCGATGCCGTTGTGAACTCTCCAGTCGTTCGTAGTCTTGTTCTTCACCATCTCGTCCGCGCTGTAATCCTTGCGGATGTCCGTGCCCATCGGCAGGGCATAGCTGCCGGTGTAGGGTGTATTTTTGCCGTCGTCCTCCTTTGTCGTCTGTGCAGGGGCGGTGGTTCTGTCGTCGGGGACGTTCTTTACGGGGTTGTTCGCCTGCGTCGGCGTCTCCGACGGGACGAGATAGTCTATATTGTATTGCCTTGAGGACTGCTCGGAGGTGTCGACCTTGCTCGGCGCTTTGGATACGTGCACGGCGCCCCAGACTCCCGCGCCCGCCGCAAGAATGCACAGCGCCGCGAGGACGTATATTCCTTTTGATTTTAAAAAGCTCTTTTTGTTGAATGAATTGTCTATCATATCTGCCTCGTTTCTCCGCGTGCGGTGTCACGGTGTTTTTTCATTCCTATTTTTGACCGTGCCGCCGCGCTTTATGCGCAAGGCAAAATTTATGAAAAATAAAAACGAAAAGACGCCCGCCTTTCGGCGAGCGCCCTTTCGTAATGAGGGGTTCGATGCAACTTTTAGCATCTGGTTTGAGGAGGGGTGATGCCTGACGAACTCAGGCACCGCACACTGCAGGGTGCGGCTCCCTGCCCTTGTGTGCAACTATATGATACCCGAGTTTTGTTAAGCCCCTGTGAACAGAGTCTTAATAATCAAAATTGTTTTTGTTAACAACTCTGATTATCTCCAAAAAGCCCGGAAATACGGGCATTTCACGGGATATA
>OFMM01000752.1_pt1 | contig 19198 bp, 14 predicted proteins | sample 1541811 | NCBI WGS metagenome assembly OFMM01 (sample SAMN04209246, study PRJEB22552) | human gut metagenome | biome: gut; material: feces | host: Homo sapiens | place: USA: Oklahoma
AGGAACTTGCGGACAAAATCGGTATCAATATGCAGAGCCTTTCCAAGATTGAACGTGGCGTGAATTATCCTACCTTTGATACGTTAGAGAAGATAATGGACGTGCTGGGTGTAACGCCCAATGAATTATTGTCGGGAGAATGGAAGTATATTGACCACACCGAGCCCTATATCATGGATATTATCAAACGGGAACAAGACTTCAATGTTTCCTTAGATTACCTGTCTGAAAATGAATTTTTCGATGATGAAAAAGAATGCACATTTTACAAGGCATATAAACTCATACAGTATATCCATAACTACATTACCAATGAGGTTACGGAGTTGGAAGAACTTATGGAAATCAAGCAGTTGATACAGCGTCAGAAATTGGAACGCATGATGAAAGTACATAAGGAAATGCGAGGGTTAGACCGATACAGAGAACAGCCCAAAGAGTATAAATACCATGACCCTTATGATGATTGGATATTTCGTCAGCTTGCGGATATAGACAACAGAAACAACATTCCCGACACTTCTCCACAAGTAGACTTCAATGAAGCAGACTATGAAGATTATCTAAAGGCGAAATGGAACAGAGGTCTTTAATTTCCTCTTGCATGGAAGATACAGCAAACAAAAAGCCCAGTAAAGAGTGCAAAGCACCACCAATGGTGGCAAGGCTCTTGACAGGACTTTTTCTTTTCTGTTGTGGGTAATCAAGAGGAAAAAAGGAAAGGTGTGATGTCCTACTCAAGTTTTTTATCTTGAACGCATAAAAAGATTGAAAGAGGTGTTTGTTTCCAGTATAATGTTTTTGTATAGAAGTAAGAATTGAGATTTTTTGAAAGAAAGGGGTGACAGTCATGTTCACACATTGTTACGCTTGCGACAGACAGACAAGTAAATTCTGCCCTTTTTTCAATTCTATCAATAAGAAACAGAACGCACAGGTTGCCTAGTTATAAGGGGGGGAGTTTGTGCGTTTTTCTATGCAGAAATTTTATGAAGAACAAGGAGTGTGTTATTTATGCGAAAAAATCTACAGTATATATTTTTTAATCTACTATTATCTCTTCGGGGAATTATAAGGCTTGTTTTTAGAACTATTACCCTACTTACTATTTTGGGTGCTTGTATAATGCTGAGTCAGGATAAATCGTTAAGCTTATCATGCTTTATAGTAGGTATTATTAGCTGGCTTATTACGATTTATTATGATAAACTACTTTTTAAAATAAAGCCACATGACATGGATCTTTATTTAAGTTGATTTATAATATTTTTTCATGCAAAAGGACACCTTCTAATTCGGTGTCCTTTTCAAATTGTATTGTCATATCAAGGCTCATTCAATCGTGGTAATTTCGTGGTAAATTAAATGTTTTCTTATATTTCAAAGTACTTGAAAGTGTAGTATTTATGCTGATAATCGAAAATTAGATATAAAATTTAAAGAAAAATACTAATATTGTATCATTATTTTCATATAGTTGAATAAGCCCCTTAGCTATTAGGTACTGCTCTACTCTTTTATCAAACAGATGCTGCTTATTACTCAATTTAATCTGCTGTTTCGTTTGCATTAAGGCAATAACAGCAGCTACCACCGTTACTATCGAAAGCCAAAAATTCCAGTCTTTTAACATATTTATATCGATCCTCCAAATATTTAACCTTTATATGATTGTATCATATTATTTTATTTTTTTCTATTTCTTAACTATGTGAAAAGCGGCATTAGCTTCAACACCAACGCCGCCTTTCCTCAATCATTTCATTACAAAATTCCTGCTTTTTTCAGATACCCCACACCATCATAGCAACCACGGAAATAAACTGATTGCAGTTCCATATCGGTAAGCTCGTTCCGAAGCTGCAAGGCTTTTACAAGCCCTGCACATTCTTCAGCAGAAAGTCCCTCTGCCTTATCCATATCAAAAATGTCCAAAATTTTCGGATATTTGTCATACAGGCTTGAGAGTTCCTCCTTCGTGGCACGATACTTCTCATTTTCTTTCGGCAGCTTGGCGATAACAGAGCTTAGATATTCGGAAAAGATGCTGTGATACACATCTACAAATGTTTCAAACTGAAATTCCAAAGACATTTTTCCACCTCCGACTGTTCAATCTTTTCCCATTATACCGCCCAAATAACGGCTTTTCAAATGTGCAAAAGAAGATTATCGCTCACGGTCAGCCGCTTTTCTTTCGGGTAGTTCATTCGTTTCCTCTGGCTCTGCGTCAAGTACCGCAGGGTCTTTCTGATCCAGATTCAGCTCAATATTCAAGGCATTGAGCCTTTCCGTTTTCTCTTTCAGCTCGTCCTCAAAATCAAAAGGCTTCGCCAGTTCTTCCTTTGCATTTTCAATCTGTGATAAAATTTCCGTCCGTCTGGTCTTTGCCGCTTCCAACTTATCGGGGATTCTGGCAAGCTCATTTTCTATTCGGGTCAGATTTCCCAAAGCGTCCTCGCCCAAATTGACCTTGTGCTTTGTCTTGCCGCACAAGTTCAAGCAATAATGGGTATTGACCGTATCATAGTAAATCTCCATCTGAAACCCTCGATAGCTGCCGATTTCTTTTGGCTGTGTCAGCGGATATTCCTTACAGATGGCAAGAAGCATCTTGCCTGCATCGGCTTTCTCTGTGTAAGTCACACCCTGCAAAGTCATTGGGCAAAACCGATCCTCGCCCTTTGGTTTGTGCTGTTCAAGAAGGGGAACATCACACCCATAGGCAGAAATAAGCTGCTCAAGCTCTTTAATTTCTTTCGGAAAGTGCTGCAACACTCTGTCCTCAAGCTCGTAATGCTGATTAAGGTAACTCTGTTTTAACACCTTGAGCTTGGACACCTGCATATCCAAGTCCATCTTTTCTTTGAAACGCTCGTCCCCTGTGGCAAGCATTTTGACCTCCGCAAAGGAAAGGGCAACCTCATCCACATCTTCTGCGGAACGAACAGGACTTTTGCTCGTCATGATCTGGCTGATAAATTTCTGCTTGCTTTCCACCAACTGATAGAGATAGGCATCAAAGGTCTGCTCCGTTACATAACGGTAAACCTCCACCTCTGGGAACATATTGCCTTGCCGTTCAATACGCCCCTGCCGCTGTTCCAAATCGCTTGGTCGCCAAGGGCAATCTAAATTATGGAGTGCCACAAGCCTGTCCTGCACATTCGTACCTGCCCCCATCTTCTGGGTAGAGCCTAACAAAATACGCACCTCTCCGCTTCTGACTTTCGCAAATAACTCTTTTTTCTGCACATCAGTAGTCGCTTCGTGGATAAAGCGTATCTGCTCGGCAGGAACACCACGGCGGATCAGCTTCTCCCGTATATCATCATAAACATTAAATGAGCTATCGTTCTTCGGCGTGGAAAGGTCGCAAAATATAAGCTGTGCTGCCTTTGTGTCAGCGTGTTCCTCCCAAATGCGATACACATTGTCAATACAGGTGTTGACCTTGCTTTCTGGGTCATCGGGCAGCATCGGGTCAATCATTCTCTGGTCAAGGGCAAGTTTTCGTCCGTCATTGGTCACTTTCAACATATTATCGACCTGCGGCTCAACAAGCCTTGCCCTTATCTTTTCTGCCCGCTTAGCAAGAGAAGCTACCATTTCTGTCTGTATCTCACTTGGCTTGGTCTTGATATTGTGATAGTTGACCTTTGGCACAGGGAGTTTTAACATATCGGCAGTCTGAATATCAGCTACTTCCCGAAACATCAGCATCAGCTCTGGCAGGTTATAGAATTTCGCAAACCTTGTCTTTGCTCGGTAGTTTGTCCCTTCAGGGGCAAGCTCTAATGCTGTAATGGTTTCACCAAAAGTGGACGCCCAACTGTCAAAATGCTGCAAACCGTTCCTTACAAGTGTATCATACTGCAAGTATCTCTGTACAGAATACATCTCCACCATTGAGTTACTGATCGGCGTTCCCGTAGCGAAAATCGTGCCACGGTTACCTGTGATTTCATCCAGATAGCGGCATTTCATAAAGAGGTCGCTTGACTTCTGGGCTTCGGTCTGGGCGATACCGCCCACATTTCGCATCTTGGTATAGAGGTAGAGGTTTTTGTAAAAATGGCTCTCGTCAATAAAAAGCCTGTCAACGCCTAACTGCTCAAAGTCAATCACATTATCCTTTCGTTTGGTATCGTTGAGTTTTTTGAGCTTCTGCTCAATGGCTTTCCTTGTTTTCATGAGCTGTTTGACTGTGAACTGCTCGCCATTTGATTTCTGCACATCTTCAATCCCACGCTCAATATCGTCAAGCTGTTTCTGAAGCTGCTCATACTGCCTTTCCACGCTCATCTGGATTTTTTCAAACTGGGAATGTCCGATGATGACCGCATCATAGTCGCCTGTGGCAATACGGGAACAGAACTTTTTTCGGTTCGCTGTTTCAAAGTCCTGTTTGGTCGTCACAAGGATATTGGCAGAGGGATACAGCCTTAAATACTCAGATGCCCATTGTCCAACTAAGTGATTTGGCACAACAAACATAGACTTATTGCACAGTCCCAGACGCTTGCTCTCCTGTGCGGCAGCGACCATTTCAAAGGTCTTGCCTGCACCTACCTTATGGGCAAGAAGTGTATTCCCTCCATAAAGGATATGGGCAATCGCATTCACTTGATGCGGTCTTAACTGAATTTCTGGACTAATCCCGCCAAAAGTGATATGGCTTCCATCATATTCACGGGTGCGGATACTGTTGAAAGTGTCGTTATAGTAACGGACAAGGCGGTTTCTTCGCTCAGGGTCTTTCCATATCCAATCCTGAAACGCCTGTTTAATCACTTTCTGCTTTGCCTGTGCCGCTGTGGTTTCCTTATGATTGAACACCGCTTTTTTGTTTCCGTGTTCATCATACACATAATCAAAAATACGGGTATCTTTCAGATTCAGCGTGTCCTCAATAATACGATAGGCGGAAGCTCTTTTCGTACCGTAAGTGCTGTCCGCCTTGACATTCCCGTAATCGGAAGTTTTATTTTCGATAAACCAATCGCCATTATATGGTGTATAACGGACTTTGATCCTGTTTCTTGCGTGTTGTGACGGGGTTAAAAGTTCCATCACAAATTGCTGAATATCCTCCTGCGGTATCCAAGTCGTACCAAGACGCACAGCGATTTCACTGGCAGACAGGTCTTTGGGAATAACCTGTTTTAAGGCTTCCACATTGACCGACAGCGACGGGTCTTGCTTTGCCGCAATTTCTGCAACCGTCAGCTTTTCCCTTACATTCCCAGAAAGGTACTCATCCGCAGTCACATAACGGGAAGACTCGGCATTGGGTACACGAAAGATCACACCCTGCAAATCTGCAATCAGTTCCTCCTGTGTTTTCCCTGTAAGCTGTTCCATATAACCTAAATCAACACAGGCTTTTTCTCCAATAGAAAGGGCAAGGGCTTCGCTTGCGGTTTCCACAGAAGTTGCAGTACGGTGCGGTTTAATCGTCCGTTTCGTGAACATATCCGCTTTCCGCTTAAATTTTCCGTCATCATCAAGCACTTCAAGGGAACATAACAGGAAATAGCTTTCATCGGACGCAAAAGCAAGATAATTCCCTCGGTTATTGATAAGCCCGTACTTTCCCGTAAAGGTATCATACAAACGGTTAAGCTGTTCCTGCTCCCTGCGTATTGCTTCATCAGGATAATCGTTGGTCTGGTAGTCAATGAGCCTGCGGACAGAGTCCCTGATCTCCACCAAACCCTTGATACGGTTTTCGGCAGTCATAGATACTTTGGCAGGGGTCATCACATCATTTTCTCGGAAGTAAACCTTGCCATCCACTAAAGTATAAGAAAAGTTCCGTACCAAAGGATCGGCAGGAATACTCTCTGCCTGTTCATCGGAGATTTCATCGATCTGATTTTCCTGTACTGTGATTTCCCCATTGATACGCCGCACCGCTTCCGATAAAAGCTCGGAAAGGGAATGGTCTTTGTCTGCTTTACAGGCAGTATCCATACCGAAACGGGTGCTTTCCATCTGCATTGTTCCAAGCACCATCTCTGGATGCTCTACAAAATAGCGGTTCATTGTGATCCCATTCTCGTCCGTGTCAAGGTGTACCCACTCTGGCTCTATCTCCATAACTCGGTCACGCTTTTTTAAGATCAGAATGTCACTTGTAACTTCCGTTCCCGCATTGGCTTTGAAGGTGTTGTCTGGAAGCCGTATCGCCCCTAAAAGCTCGGCTCTTTGGGCGATATATTTTCGTACTTCGGGACTTGCCTTATCCATTGTGCCTTTTGAGGTAAGAAACATTACAACGCCGCCTGCTTTTACTTTATCAAGGGCTTTTGCAAAGAAATAGTCGTGGATAAGGAATTTCTGCTGTTCGTAGCGGCTGTCGTTGACCCGAAAATCTCCAAAAGGTACATTACCAAGCACCACATCAAAATGGTCGTCTGGCAGTTTGGTATCTTCAAACCCCTGTACGGCGATGGTGGCTTTCTGGTAAAGCTGCTTTGCAATCCTGCCAGTCAGATCATCAAGCTCCACGCCATAGAGCTTTGAGCCTGCCATCTTTTCAGGGAGCAGACCAAAGAAGTTTCCTGTGCCACAGGACGGTTCTAACATATTTCCTTTCTCATAGCCCAGACGGTCAAGCACCTCATACATCGCCTTGATTACCACGGGCGGAGTATAAAAGGCTGTAAGTGTCGATTCCTTTGCCGCACGATATTCCTCTGGGGAGAGGTTCTCATAAAGCTCTATAAACTCATCTGCCCACGCTGCATTATTTTCATCAAATGCCTGTGACAGACCGCCCCAGCCGACATACTTTGAGAGAATTTCCTGCTCCTCTGGCGTTGCAAGGCGGTTTTCAATCTCAAGCTCGTGAAGTGTCTGGATCGCTGCGATATTGTTTCTGAATTTCTCCTTTGCACCGCCCACGCCTAAAGCATCGTCCGTAATACGGAAGTTTCGACGGTCATCAGACGGAACGGGAACATCTACATTTTCTTTTTCGGGTGGTAATACTTCCTGTTCCAAAAGGCTGCGAATATAACCGATTTTCTCCACACGGTTTATCGGAATACCTGCTTGATTTTGGAAAGTTACATCCCGCATTGACACATCACCGCTGATTTCGCTGATACGCTCGATCACATAGCGGCGGTTATCAATCACCACTTCTTTTCCTATCAGCTCTTGGTTGTCTTGTATTTCTGCGGGAGTTGGTGCTTCCTCTTTGTAAAAAGGCTCAAGCTGTTCCTCCGTAACCGATACAAGACTGTCAAAATCAAGATACCCAAGTCCGTCCTGCACCAAAGACGCCAGACTGCCATACGATACACAATCCACAAGCACATCATCTATATAGGTTTCCATACGGTACTCGGTAAGGTTGACGACTGCCTGTATCTCGTGCATTTCATCCTCGGTCGTCGTAAATGCGATTTTAACAGAGGACAGATCGGTATAATCCGCACCCTCCTCCTGTTCGTATTCCCTGCGGCAGAATGCGTCAATCACTTCTTTTGCCTGTTCCAATAATGCCTGCTCGGAGGATACAAACCATTCATTCTCAAAAGACAGGATTTCGGAAAGGAGCTGTTCGTCCTCTGGGGTGAGTTCTGCGTGCTGTTCCAAATAGGGAATGAACACCTCACGCCCCCACCGCAGGCTTTCCATCTTTTCCCGATACGCATCCTCGCCCTGCTTTTTCCACTCTGGGATAAACGGACAATTCGGCGACAGGCAATAGTCATAATGATTTTTGATATGGGCAATCAAATCGCCCTCTCCATCCCCAATGTCAAACCGCCCGTCATAGTGCATATCCTCGCCATCAATAACTGCGGAAATATCAAAATCGGTCTTGTGATACCAACCGACCGCTTTGCTCTCGTCCTCCCGTTCTTGGTGCTGCTTTTCATCCAGAATACCAAGCAGCCTGTTTCCAAGAGCAAAGCTAAGATTGGTAAAGCGGTCATTCAGCTTCTTGTCGTAAAAGCAGGGATGCTCGGAAAAGCCGATAGAAAATTCTAAGCTGTCAGGCTTTTTCTCGGTGAGTGTTTCTGATTTCTGCCTGTCGGTTACTACGACTTTGAGATGGTCATTAGCAGGGTTTTTGTTCAGAAGTTCGTTTAGCTTCGTATGATTGTACGCCTGCATGAAAATCGGGAACTGCATATTCTGCAAAGTCACCCTATCCTCGGTAACGGACTGCACTTCATATTTATCTGCCCCCAGATACACCACATCGCCCTCGTGACAGAGGTAGTGCATTGGATGCAGCTCCGTCAGTTCTTTGGAAAAATACCACGCATTACTGCGGCTGTAAGTGTCGCTCGTTTTACCTTGTACCAGAGCCAGAAAATCAAGAAGCTGTTGCACCGTCGCAGGATCAGAAAGCTGTTCCTCCATCTGCCTGTCATTTATATTGGCAAGGTCGGTACGATTTACCTGCGACAAAAGCTCTTTTTCATAACCGTCCAAATCACGGATAAAATCAGACAGACGAAGGGCAAGGCTGTCCCGTTTGTCAGCAGGGGAAAGTGCCTGCTTAGACTGGATAAACCGTTGTCTTGCAAGTTTTCTCTGGGTGTCGATTTCATACTGCGGAGCAGATACCTGTTCCAGATAATCCGCATAATGATCTTTCTCTTTTGGGTTTAAATAGCGGTCATTCTTGATAAGCTCACGCAGGCGTTTTTCCACCTTCGACCAAGATAATCGCAGGTCTGGATCAGTATAAGAACCCTGTTTTTCAATGGCGATCCCTTTACTGTCTGCCCATCTTCCGCCCTGTGTCCCGTCTGGAAAAATGTGCGTTCCGCCGCCTGTACCATATTCCTTTTTGAGAAATTCAATGTTTGTTTTACTGTCACTATTTTTCTGAAGCTGACGATAGATGCGGTATTTGCTCTTATCATAACTACTGCCCATTTGCAGAACAGAGTCAATATCTTCCTGTGAAACGACAAAAGCAGAGGACTTTTCATCCTCTGCCTGTGTGATCCTTTCTATCTGCTGTTCAACCGTTGGAAGATTGGCACTTACTTCTTCCTCATTGGCAATGCTTAGCTGTAAATCAGTTCCGTCAAGATGACTTCCTCCGCTTGGCTGCGGATATTGTTCATCAATCCTACCCACTGCATCGGGGCTTTTTCCTTCAGTTCCTCCGTCACGCCCTGTTCCATTGAGAACTGTTTCGTCAGAAGCTCCAACCGTTTGAGTGCTGTCTGTTCCACCTCGTAAAGATGCTGATTTAGCATCCCCTCTGTCAGCAGGTTCAGATAGGTCACTCTCTTGTGCTGCTCCAGATACTCCCTGTGCATCATAGCGTATCTGCCAAGCGGAAGCTCTGGCTCTGTCGGTAATGTTAGGTCGGGAATAAGATAATCCCCCTGCCTTGTGTATGTGATTTCGCTCATTATTTTCACTCCTTTCGGGCTGTTTTCTGCCTACATCATAACGGGATTGGGACTTTGGTGCAAAGGTGCGGTTTTCTTCTCTTGCTTCCATTTGCACATTTCGGATAGCTGCGGAAATTTCCCGAAGTGCCATCTCCGATATATCGCTCGTGGCAATCCCGATTGCATTTATCGTATGGGGCGTATTGAAATTCACAATGTCGGCAAAATCTTCTCGGTCAAAATATTCCTTTACATCCAGACCGCAGCGGCTCATCAGCATAAATGCCACGCTGTTGACCGCAAGCCTCTTATACAGCACCTCAATATTGTATTCGTCCAGTTCTTCTAAAAAACTGTCTTGGGTTACGCCTTTGAGCTGTGACAGATAATCGGGAAGATTGTCCTCCACAGCGTTCTCAGCAGTCTTAAAAAGTGTTTCCGCCAAGTCTGTTTCTTCAAGCTCTCCGAAACGGTCAGAAAGCCTTTCCTTTACTGCCTGCTCATATCGCTCATCCATCTGCCAGATCGGAACAGGACGGCTGCCATAATAACCCTCGTGGGTATCGGATATATCAAAGTAGTATTTCAGTGTGTTCCTGCGACCTTTCGGGTCGAACACGGCAATCCCTTTGCTGTCTTTATTTACCCAACGCTTAAAGAGCTTATTCCAAGTGCCAAGTTCTGCCACAGCTACGGCATCGGGGCGTTGAGCATAAATTAAGAGCTGTTCGTCAAAGCGGCACTTATAGTTGCGGCAGGCAGAGGACAGAAAACTCTGCCACGCCTGCGGACTTTTCGCAACCGACACGCCTGTTCGCCGATACAGCTCCGTGATTAGCTGATACTTTGCAGCCATTTTCTTTACACCTCCTTGTTATCTGCCCCTGCGATCAGGCAGGGGCGTAACTGATTTTATTGTGTTTCATTCGTCTGATAAAGTCTTTGGTGTCATACAGCACACCGTCAATCTCTGTGTGGTTTTCATCTACATAGCGGCAAAGGACACATTGTGCATCCCCGTTTTCAGAAAACAGCCGAAGCATACCTCCGTCTGGAATAGAAACTTCAATCCCGTTTTCTTCATTTTTGAAATGGATCATTCTTTTTTCACTCATTCATACCACCACCAAGAAAGGAAATGACCTTGTTCAATTTGATACTCTTTTGCAGGTCATTGATCAGGGTAATATCTGCCACCGTAATGCCCTGCATGGAAAGAATATCGTCCATTGTCATAGAAGCGATTGCCTTTTCATCTGCAAAGCCTGCTTCAAAAACTTTATTCAAAACCTTTACCGCTTTCTGGTTGACTGCCATTGTCCTATTCCTCCTATCGTTCATAGTCTTTGTGTTTCGGTGCTTTTGTTGCCTGCGGCTCTTTACTAATTGGCTCACAAACTGCACCGTTTTTGTGCAGAAACTCGGCAAACTCACCGATGTGATACAGGTTGTTACCGACCTCCGTATGGTATTCGTCAATAAAGTGACAGGTGTATTCCCGTTTTTCGCCCCAAGCGGTCGTTACCATAATCTTCCCACCGTCTGGGATACGGAACAGTTCTTTATACTGCGTATCCATAAAACGGATGCCCTGCTTGGCTTTTTCCATGTGCTGATTCAGCCATTCCTTCACATAGCAATAACAGTAAAAGTTATAATCGCCTTTGGTGGGATTGCACCGAAATAGAAAAGCGTGCTTTCCTGTGTCCACACGAAAACCATATTCCGTACAATAATTCCCTTTCATCGCACTTTCAGGATATTTCCTTGCAAAAGCACCCATATCATAGCGATTGTGCAAAAGTCCTTTATCCTCACGCAAGGCATTGATGACGGTATCAAGGTCTGCCTTAAATTCGTCCGATTTCCATTGGGGTCTGGTATCAAACCAAGTGGTATAAAAACCATAGCCTGTTGTTGCAAAATCTCCACGCAGATGTCCGATTGTACCTGTCTGCCCCTCAATCTGCATACTTTGGGCATAAGTGTATTTCTGTTCTGTCGGGGTTAATGGTCTTATCTCCATATCAGCGTTCCTCCCGACTGTGCGTTTTTTTCTCTTTCTGCTGTACTTTCAATTTTGTGAGAGCTTCCTTTGCCCACTCTGGCATTTTTTCTGACTTGATTTCCCCAAGCACATCATATCTTTCCCATCTGCCACGCTCACCTGTGGCAAGGCAAGTGCCAAACACCGCCTGCCCTCTGCCGCCTGTTGCACCGTGTCCACCGTCTGCCAATATAAGCTGATAAGCAGCGTGCTGATATTCATATCGTTTCGGCTCGGCGTTGATAACCACCACCTTACCGACGATATTTGAGCTGTGATTATCGGGAATACAGTCGGAAACAGTAAACGGTGTTTTATCAAAGCGGTACTGTTCCTGTTCCGCTTTTACAAGCTCGATCTGTGCCTGTACTCGGTCTGTAAACACCTGCATCGCTTCCAGATAATCGTCCGTACCAATAGCTTCCGTACACCACGGGGCAGACAGGGGATTGTTATAAGAACAGTAACAGACCATAAAGGGATATTCTTCCGCCTTATTTACCCCAAACAGCACTTCCTTTTCGCCGATATAAATGCTCTGCTCAATCTCATAAGAGCCTGCCATTCTTTTTTCCTTACTCATTCCCATCCTCCTGTCGCTGTTTTTCTTTCTTCCTGTCTAAAATCTTCTGCATACATACATCGCAGAAAATAACCGTCCCTTCCTTATAGCGGGGATAAGGGCAGGTCGCACAATCATATTTTTTCTTAGCGTTCTCGGTCATTGTGATTCCTCTGTTTCTTTTCTGGTTGGTTATAGGGCATCCTGCACTCGTTCTGATAGCGTTCATTCAGCTTATCCCTTGCTTCGGAAAGCTGATTGCAATAATACCCCCAGAAATAATCTGATCCGTCCTTACAGTACCAACACACATAAGGGTTCGGGGCTTTGGAGTTATGCCCGATAACAAGCTCTGTACGCCCGATTTGACAGCTCTCAATAATTTCATAACCGCCGTTCATTCGTTTTTCTTCGTTCATAAGCCACCTCTCATTCTTTGGCGTAACGCCTGTAATTCTGTTCCTGCTTGGCACGGAGCTTCTGGATACGGATGCTGCCTAAAAGCTCTGGATGTTCTGCCTGCAGCTTTCGGCGTGTCCTTCCTACGCTCTCAAAGCTCGGCAGTCCCAGATAACGGTACTGCGACATCACTTCCGCAAAGGGCATCGCCCCTGCGTCCTTAAAATAGCTGTTGCATACTTTCAGATACAGCACCATATCGTCATTTCTGGCTTCCTCGTCCTTTTTCAGAATGGCTCGCACCTTATTCTCAATGGTTCTCAATTTCTGCATACATACCTCCGTATATGGAAAGGGGACAGCCCGAAAAGGCTGCCCCCAGACACTTTACTTCTTCTTTCGGTTACGGATGTTCAGCCAGATTGCTCCGCCCACAATGAACATCACAAGCACAATGGTGATCACCATCTTTGCTTCCATTCCTTAGTCCTTCTTCTTTTTCAGCCCTGCGATCAAGAGCGTACCTGCACCAATGAGGGAGATTGCCGCCAGTCCTCCCCAGAAGAACGGATTGAAGTCATCCCCTGTTTTCGGGGTGTCACGCAGTTCATTGTGCATCTGAACAACCGTAGTTGATCCCACTTTGACCGTAATCTGTTTTTCGGCAGGTAGGATATAGTTTGCCGATGCCTTATCGCTGACCTCGGAAATGGTGTATTCTCCGATACGCAGGTTTTCAATCACGATTTCTCCATTTTTGTCGGTCTTAAAAGTCTGATCATATCCATTTGCACCTGTCACTCGGAAAGAGAAGCCTTCCACCTTGCCATCGGAAGATGTTTTGACAATTTTAAGACTGCCTGACTGCGGGGCATTGACAAAGCCTTTGCCTGCTTCATTTTCCACCACATAGGTCTTGCCATTTTCCTCAATGGATACGGTGTAGACATTTTCATCAAGGAGAAAGCCCTCTGGTGCTGTCTTTTCACGGACAAAATATTTTCCGTATCGAAGCTCGCTCATCTGGTAGATGCCGCCGCCAAGCTCAGACATTTCGCCAAGCAGCTCATCTTCCTTGTCATACTCGCCGTTTTTGTTGGTATCGGCAAAGACTTCAAAAACTGCACCTGTCAGCTTATTGTCAGGATAATCCTTATCGACTTTGGTAAGCTCAATATTGCCTGTGATAAATTCATTCACAAGCTCGATTTCCACAACTTCATCCACCTTGCCGATCGTAACAGGAATTTCTTCCTCAGACAGTACAAAGCCTTTCGGACTTTCTACCTCTCGGATAATCCAAGAACCATACGGCACTTTGGCAAAAGAAAAACTACCGTCATCCTTTGATGTGGTAGTTAAAATCGCATGTTCTTTTGTAAATTCTTCTGTGCCGGTCTTAAAGATGCCAATGACAGCACCACCTAAGCCCTTGCCGTCCTCATCGGTTTTCTTTCCGCTTACAGAACCATAAATCAGCTTGTTTTCAATGGGTTCGCCGTCATTGACTGCAAGATGGACGATGGCAGTATCCTGTCCTGCATATTCAAAGTTTACAGGGTATTTCGTATCACTTGTAAGATACGCTTCGTTTGCTGCAATCTCTTTCACATAGTAATTGCCCATCGGAAGGTCGGTCTTAACCTTGCCGTTTCCGTTCTCGTCAAGAGTAATGATCTCAATCAGTCCGTCAGCAGGAATGACCGTACCATCTGCGGCAGTCAATTCATTTTCTGCATACAGCCCAAAGGCAACATCAAAGATTTCCCCGTTATTGCCCACACCAAAATGCTCGTCGGTTTCAAGGCTCTTTACAAGGTCGATTTCCACACGCTGACGCTCGTTGTAGAAACTCGTTTCGGTTTCTGTTACTGAAATTTCCTGTCCCGCATAGACAAGCTCAACGGAGTGAATTTCATCATTCAGCACCATACCATTCGGAGCTGTCACTTCCTTCACTTCATATTTTCCAAGATATAATTCCTTTGATTTTGCCGTACCGTCTGCACCTGTGGTCAGGGTATCTACCACCTCACCTTTTTTTGCTCTGACTGTTCCCTCTAAGGTTACAATATCCTCGGCTGCGATAATCTCATAAACTGCACCCTCCAGATTTCCTACTGCAAAGTTTGGCTGATACATTCCGTTGTTTTCCGATACACTTGAGAAAATCTCTCCAGACTTTTCTACGGTAATCGTACCTTTTTGTGCCAGATTGGATCGTACTACCTCAATCACGGTAATTCCGCTTTCTTCCTCCGAATTTTCCTGCACTACATCAAAATACACAGGCTCGGAGTCAAGCACATAGCCGTATGGTGCTTGTACTTCCACAAGGGAATAGCCTTTTCCGTATTCCAAAGCTTCTGGTGTGACCAACTCGCCATCTGCGGTCGTATAGAAAGTATCAATGGTTGTCACTTCTGGATAAGTGAAAGTCATTGTCACAAGGTTGCCGTTCGGGTCGTAAATCTGGAAGCCTGCCCCTGCATACGGGATGGTTTTCCCTGTTTCCGCATCTTTCTTCACAACCTTGATATAGCTTTCAAAGTTGGCATTGTTGATAAGATAACGGTAGGTCTGACCGTCGGAACTGATAAACACATCAAACGGCTTCATCAGCTCACGCCCTTCCCATCCAGAAGTCTGTTTTACCGTATAAATGCCATAAGGCATATCTTTTGTCTGGGCAAAACCGTTCTCATCACAGACGAGCTTGTCACGCTCACTTTCTTTTGCCTGATCAAAGCCGCCTGCCGATTTAAGGAATACCTCAAAGACAGCACCTTCTTCTGGCGTTTCAATTCCTGTTTCGCCGTCATCGGTATGCTTGATAATAGCGATATTTCCCTTGATAACCTGCTCATTCACATCATTTTTTGCAGAATTATATTCCACCTCATAAAGTTCTGGCTCTGCACCGACTTTATGAATAGTCGGGTCAAGAAGATAGCCCTCAGACGGACTGATTTCTCGGATTGTCCAGTCATCGCCGCACACATAATACTTGGTCGTAAACTGACCGTTTTCGTCGGTGGTGTAGGTGTCAATCAGTTCTTCGCCCTTGTAAATGCCATAAACCGCACCCGCTAAAGAAGCGTCCCCCTGTGGTGTTCCTGTTTCTGCATCGGTCTTAGTTACCGTCACATTGAATTTCTTGAGAATATTCTGGAAACTGCGGTTTGTAACCTTATTCCACTCAATCGGTGCGGTCTGGGATGCAGGAACGACATAGCGGATTGCCGTATCCACTTCCTCAAGCACATACGGGGTATCGCCGCTGATCAGGACATCCTCAAACTTGGCTACACCATTTCCATCGGTAACAGCATACTCATCCACTGCAAGTCCGCTAAGGGATGTGCCGTACAAATGGAATTTCACGCCCTCCACCAGATTGTCCTCGGAAGTCTTGACTACTTCAAGGCTGCCACGCTTTAAGGTGTTGTTGAAGTTGACTATGGTTGTCTTGCCGCCGATGAGTGTTACCGTCTGGGTCTGCTGTGGTTCATAACGGTCAATGGTCTGCTCTGTGATGGTATAAGTGGCAGGGAACAGACCTTCTACTGTGATATTTCCGTTTTCATCGGTCGTTACCGTCTTATTGATACCCTCGCCCTTGATGGTAAACTGAATGCCTGCTACAACGCCGTCCTCAGAAGTCTTTTTCAGGGCAATCGTACCTGTCGGTGTTTTCACATTGAGATAGGCAGATACAGGAGAAGCGTTTTCTACGCCTGTAATAACATCCTGCAAGTTTGGATCGCCATAAGCAATCAGTTTTGCACTCTGACTGACCACAGGCGCTCCGCTTCGGGTAGCTGTAATCCTTACAGAACCATGAAAGGCTTTCTTTGATGTGATTGTGAGCTTATTGCCAGATTTTGCTACGCTGACTGCATCGCTGGAACTTGCAAAGGAATACTCGGACAGCACACCGTTTTTATCTGTCAGCGTTAGACTGTATTTCCCGTCTTTATAGACAAGCTCCTTTGTAATATCGTCTTTCCCGCCTGACATAAAGCTCGGAATGGTATTGTGCTTACTCATCAGCGAAACAATCTGGTCATAGACTTTCTTTGCTCCGTTGTTTGGATAATGAGAACCAAAGTGCAGGCTGTACACGGTGCTGCTTGTCTGGCGGTATGAGCCTGTGGCTTCACGGCATCCCGTAACAAACTCCCATACAAGAGTCTGGGTCGCAAGCCATTTCTCATCGTCTGATCCAGACAGATTTCCTCGGTTTCCCTGATACCCATAGAGCAGGGCAAGCCCAACTGCTTTTTTCTGGCTTCCCGAAAGAGCGTTCCATGCTTCGGAAGATGCTTCTTTCAAGGTGTTGCCCGTTTTTAGCGGTACTCCCGGCTGTAAACAAAATGCTGTGTCGCCATCCACAAACATACGGTATTTATAGTCACCCGTACCGCCTGCGATATAACCGTTGATGTTGGCACTTGAATTGTACCTCATTGCATTTCCGTTCCCATCATAAGTGTGTGAAAAAGAAATCGTACCAACATCTCCTACGGCTGCAAAGGCTGTGGTGGCAGGCAGTACGGAGAATACCGTGACCGCAGCCATCACAACAGCCGCAGCCTTTTGGAATATTTTTTTGAATTTCATCATTTACCTCCTGTTGATATTGAAAATAGATGTTGCCTGCTAACCGAAAAAAGCCGCCCTCTGGCAGCTTATTGTTTTTCTTTTCTCGGATAGTAACTGGCAGTATTAAGGGGGAGAGGTGTGGAGAGGGGGAAAGCGAAAAAAAAGGCTATCCACCCAAGCAGACAGACCTGTCCCTTGATGTGTGGCTATCGTTCCTGTGCCTTGCTTCTTTGCAGATGGCGGTTATAAAACTCCAATGCCTTGACCACAAAATCGGATTCTTTCCCTTTTGGTACAGATTTTGGAATGAGCTTGGTTATCCTTTCATCACGGAAAGCAGGCTTTTCTCTCTGGTTCGGCTTTTCTTCTTCCATAATGGAACTGATTACCCCGTCTGTCAGCTTTCCCTCCTGCATATACTTTTTCATTTTGATAGCCTGTGCAAGTGAGGGCGTGGCGTCATTATATTCCATCGCTTCAAGCAGGGTGTACTGCTGTTCCTCGGAAAGATAAGAGATTTCCACCGCAGGACGGAACGCAATCTGACGCTCATCCACCATTTGCAGAATTTCGGGTACAAGCTCAGTCAAGCGGATATAGCGTTGTATCTGATTACGACTTTCACCAACTTTTTCGGCAAGCTCGGCATCAGACCTCAACTTTGTCCCCAATGGGGACGAAGTTAAATCACTCCGCTGTCCCTGCCTATTCATCGCTTCCAACCGCATTTTATAGGCAAACGCCTTTTCACTCGGCAAAATGGTCGTTCTTTGCAGGTTGCTCTCCACCATTACAATAATGGCTTCATCACGGGAAAACTCCTTGACCTCACATTTCAGCGTATCAAGCCCTGCAATCTCACAAGCCTTTTTTCTCCTGTGACCGCTAATCAGCTCATATCTGCCGTCCTCCTTCAAACGGACAGTCGCAGGTGTCATTACACCGTTTCTTTTTATGCTGTCAACAAGCTGTTCCATATCCTCATCCATTAAAACCTTAAAAGGATGGTCTGGAAACTCGTCAATTTCAGAAATGGGAATATCCCTTATCTTACTTAATGCCGCTTCTGCACGGCTTTCGTCTGTCTGAAAAAGGTCATCGTATGCGGTCAGCTCGATGCTGCTTTTTCTGCTTCTCGCCAATATCTGCCACCTCCTTTCCAAACTGCTCATAAGCTGCGGCAACCTTACCGCCTTTGTCGTAGGCGAAAATGCTTTTTCCCTCTGCGGTAGCTTCTACTGCACGGATAGAATGTGGTATCTGAGCATCAAAAACTTTGATATTCTGACCGTATGCACTCCTTACCAATGAGGTCACTTCCTTAGAAATGTTCGTGCGTGGCATTACCATTGTCATTAAGATACCGTCAATCCGAAGATGGGGATTGATCTGCCGCCTGACTTTTGACACAGAGCGAAGCAATAACTCCAAACCTTTCGCAGAAAGATAATGCGGCTGTGTCGGAATAACCACGCTGTCAGCCGCCGCCAATGCGTTGATTGTCAGCATACCCAAGCTCGGCATACAATCAATAAGCACATAGTCGTAATTCTTTTTGACCTCGTTAATACAGGTCGTCAGAACACGCTCACGGCTGATTGCATTGATAAGCCTTACTTCCAGACCTGACAATTCAATATTTGAGGGTAACAGATCAACACCCTCGCTGTGGTGCAGGATACCTTTCTGAACATCAAAAGGTTTATCGTCGATGATGTCCTGCATAATCGTCGCAAGGGATATGGGCAAATCATCTGGTCGTGGATAGCCAAGCGACATTGTAAGATTCGCCTGTGCGTCTGCATCCACAAGCAGGACTTTCTTCCCCTGCTTTGATAAACACACGCCCAGATTGACGGCTGTGGTGGTCTTACCCACACCGCCTTTCTGATTGGTCAGAGCGATCACTTTGCAATTTGACATATAGCGTCCTCCTTTCGCTTTTATTTAGCCGCTTTGTCAAAGGCGGCTATGTACTTCGCTCTGAATGTTGCGGTGAACGCAAAAAAACCGACTGGCTGTTACACCAATCGGCTATGTATCCATTTCTATATTCAGTTTTCAATTAAAGATAAGGCTTTCTGTATCTGATCCATATCCCACCTGTCGGGGAAAATGACCGCCATAATACGGAATGCATCATATAAGCCTGCCAAATAGGAATAATCAGAGTATTCCAAGCTCTGCCTATCTCTGTAATCTAAAAAA
>OFMM01000754.1_pt1 | contig 19102 bp, 13 predicted proteins | sample 1541811 | NCBI WGS metagenome assembly OFMM01 (sample SAMN04209246, study PRJEB22552) | human gut metagenome | biome: gut; material: feces | host: Homo sapiens | place: USA: Oklahoma
CCCCTCACGATTTGCGAGGGGAGCCCGCCATCTTGCATATAGGCCCGGCCGCGTCGAATCGGCTCCGCCGCCCGCATCGTGGCGGGCGCGGGCAGGCCTACCGCAGCCGCATCCAGACGGACGTATCCTGCGGCAGCCGGCCGTCATCGGTGAGCGGCGCGGACGAGAGCAGCACCTCGCCGTCGGGCAGCGAAACCGGGGTGGCTCCGAAATTCGTCAGATTCGCCCAACCGTTGGCACGACGGTAGGCGATCACGCCGCCGGGCTGGCCGTCGGCGCCGTCGCGCATGCCGCTCGGACGGTTCTCGGGAAGCAGCGTGCAACTGGTGTCCGGAGTCTGCATCTCGTGACGCAGCCGCAGCACGCGACGATAGAAATTCAGCATGGAGCCGTCGTCGGCGTCCTGGATGTCCATGGCGAAATCCTTGAACCACGCGGGCTGCGGGAGGTGTGGTTCGGCGTCACTGACGGCAGGGGAGAACCCGAACGAGCCGGTATGGACGTGCCTCTTGTCGGACGTGTACGTCTCGGGCACGTCCGACGCGACCCAGGGCAGCGGCACGCGGCAGCCGTCACGGCCCTTGGTGGACTGCGCCCGCGAGGTGCGCAGGCCGGAGGGATCCTCGATGCGGTCCCATGGAATATCCGCCACCTCGAACAGGCCCAGCTCCTCGCCTTGATACACGTAGGCCGAGCCGGGCAGCGCCATCTCAAGCATCAGCGCGGCACGGGCCCGCAACGCGCCGACCCGGCGGTCCTCCACATAGGTGGTGCCGTCGCGCAGCAGCCAGTCGTTGGCGATCTGATGGTATTCGCCGGTCGGCACTTGCGGCAGCGCGTAACGCGTGGCGTGGCGCGGCACATCATGGTTGCTCATCACCCAGGTGGACGTCGAGCCCGACCTCTCGGCGCACGCCAGCCCCTCGTCGATGGCTTTGCTCATCGCGTCGAAGGTCCAATCCGCCTTGGCGAACTCGAAGTTGAACACCTGCCCCAGTTCATCCGGTGACGCGTACAGGTACTGGCGTTCCGGCCGGACCCATGCCTCGGCGACCGCGAAGCGCGGGGGATCGTAGCGGTTGAACACCTCGCGGCGCCACTCACGGTAGATGTCGTGCACCTCGTCGCGGTCGAGCACTGGGTGGGATCCGTCCGCGGGCATGTCGTTCGTGCTCATCACCACGTAGTCGTCGAGGTCGTCGCGGTCGAGGTCCTTGGCGAGCCCGTGCGCCACATCGATGCGGAACCCGTCCACGCCGTGATCGCACCAGAAACGCAGCGTCTCAAGGAAATCGGCGCGCACGTCCGGGTTCCTCCAGTTCCAGTCAGGCTGCTCCTTGGCGAACATGTGCAGGTACCATTGGCCGTCGTCCACGCGCGTCCATGCCGGACCTCCGAAATGGTTCTGCCAGCGGGTCGGCGGCTCGTCGCCGTTCGGGCCCTTGCCGTCGCGGAAGATGTACCGGTCGCGCGCGGGGGAGCCGGGGCCGCCCGCCAGCGCCTGACGGAACCAGGGGTGCAGGTGGGAGCTGTGGTTGGGCACGATGTCCACCACCACTTTGATGTCTGCCGCATGCGCGGCGGCGGCCAGCCGGTCGAAGTCGTCCATCGAGCCGAGCTTCGGATCCACGTCACGGTAGTCGGCCACGTCGTAGCCGCCGTCCGCGAGTTCGCTCGGGTAGAAGGGCGACAGCCAGATCGCGTCGACGCCCAGCTGCCGCAGATAGGGGATCCGCCCGGTGATGCCATTGATGTCGCCCAGACCGGAGCCGGTGGTGTCCTGGAAGCTGCGCGGGTAGACCTGGTAGACCACGGCTTGCCGCCACCACAGTGCCGGGTCGGCCTCGGCGTCGTGCCGCGTCGTGATAGATTGCGTTTCCTCTGCCATGTAGTCCTCCTGGCCGTATGCATGTACCGCTGCCGTTCCTGCGCTGCCGTAATGGCGCGCGGCCGGCCGCGTCCCGAATGTCCAAGATTATATCCGTCCCGTTTCCCCCGAAGCGGCGGGTCATGTCGTGCCGCGACACCAAGCTTCCGTCGTGCCCGCGTGTCTTCTTAGCGGCGCTTTAGCGGGGTCCCAATTGGATAGGGCAAGAGCATGACGCGCTGATCGTCGACCGCCGGCTGCCCGACGGCGACGGGCTGGATTTGATTCGCGCCCTGAGCGGCTCCGGCGTCACTACACCCGCGCTGATGCTGACCGCGCTCGCGCAGGTGGACGACATCGTGGAAGGGCTGGACTGCGGCGCGAACGACTACCTGACCAAGCCGTTCCACTTCATTGAACTGCAGGACCGGTTGCGCGCGCTGCTGCGGGGGTTCAACGCCCAGACGGCCAGCGTGGTGGTGGGCGACTGGGCGTGCTCAAGCCGCACTCCGGCATCATCAAGGATCCGGACGGCAGGGCCGTGTTGCTCGGGTGTGCGCGTCATCGCAAATGGGCGCAGATCCGCGTGTCCGACCATGGACCGGGCATCGGCGGCGATCCCGAACGACTGTTCCGCCGCTTCGCCCGGGACGATGACGGCACCGCGCACCAAGGGTACGGGCTCGGCCTCGCGCTCGCCCGTGACGTGGCGAACCGGTATGGGGGGCTCGGTCGCGGTGGAGTCCTCGTCCCCGTCCGGCACTACGATGCTGCTCTCTTTCCCGCTGGCCTGACGGTGCGTCCCCGGTCTGCTATAGCCTGTAACGTTCCCTAGGAAAACACAGCAGGAAAGGCGGCTTGCGATGGTCGACAGCCATGATGCGGAAACGTACAGCGCGAAGGATTCGCGCCTGATCTGGATTGATTGCGAGATGACGGGACTTGACATCTTCGGTGGCGACGAGCTCGTCGAGGTGTCAGTGGTGCCTACCGATTTCGACCTCAACGTGTTGGACGAAGGCGTGGACTACGTCATCAAGCCGTCCGACGCCGCCGTCGCGCACATGAACGACTTCGTGCGCGCCATGCACACCCGTTCCGGGCTCATCAACGAATGGGAGCACGGCCTGAGCCTCGAAGAGGCGGAACGCAAGGTCACCGAATACGTGCTGCGGTTCACGCCGGACGGAGTCAGGCCGCTGCTCGCGGGCAACACCATCGGCTCCGACAAGAAATTCCTCGACCATTACATGCCGGGTCTCATGAGCCATCTGCACTACCGCAGCGTGGACGTGAGCACGCTGAAGGAGCTCGCGCGCCGCTGGTACCCCGCGGTGTATGAGAACCGCCCCGCCAAGAACGGCGGGCACCGCGCCCTCGCCGACATCATCGAGTCGCTGGACGAGCTTCGCTACTACCGTCAGGCGTTCATGGCGCCGGCTCCCGGCCCGAACGAGGCCGAGTCGAAGGCCATCGCCGACCAGATCGTCGCCACCAGCCTGCTGAATAAGTAGACGGCCGGTCTCGAAAAACAGAAAACGTCACGCACACGACTGAGAGGAACGACACCATGACCGCGAACGATTGGACCGCCATCTGCGACAAGCCGCACGACATCCGCCTGATCGTGGCGGACATGGATGGCACGCTGCTGGACGGCGACAGCAACATCCCCGATGACTTCTGGCCGCTGCTCGACGAGCTGCACGCCAAGGGTGTCGAGTTCGTGCCGGCTTCCGGCCGCCAGCTCGCCACGCTGCGCTCCATGTTCGCGGACCGCGTCGACGGCGCCATGTCGTATATCGCGGAGAACGGCAACGTCGTGGTCGCCGACGACAACGTCATCGACGTGCACGGGGTGAGCTGGGGCATCACGCGTACGCTGATCGATCTGGTGGACGCCGCGGTGGCGTCGGGCTCGCATGACATCGGACTCGTGGTATGCGGTCTGAACACGGCGTACATCCAGCGTCAGGACAGGCCGTTCGTCGAGGAATGCTCCAAATACTACAAGGCGCTGCGCATCGTGGACGACCTGCACGAGGTGCTGGAGACCGAGGACGAAACCGTGCTCAAACTGGCGATCTTCGATTTCGGCGACGCGCAAGGCATGGCCGCGGACCTGCTGGGCGATGTGGAACGCACCCATCAGGTGGTGGTATCCGGAGCGCACTGGGTCGATATCATGAATCCCGGAACCGACAAGCGGCAGGGTGTCGTCGCGCTGCAGCGGCATCTCGGCGTCACGTCCGCGCAGACGGCGGTGTTCGGCGACTATCTCAACGATTTGCAGATGCTCGACGCCGGCGAATGGTCGTTCGCCATGGCCAACGCGCATCCGGATCTGAAACGCGCGGCGCGGTACATCGCGCCGGCCAACACCGAGCACGGCGTGCTGCAGGTGGTACGCCGGCTGGTCTGAGCCCGCGGGCGAGCGATGTCATACGCCAGGGCGCGCGGATCGTGCGTGATGCATGAGCTTAAGGAGGGCATATGCGGCAGTCTGAGGCGCTCGCGATTCTGAACGCCGGCGCGAACGTGTTCCTGACGGGTGCGCCCGGCGCAGGAAAGACGTACGTGCTGAACGAGTTCATCCGGCAGGCGCGCGCAGACGGCGCGAACGTGGCCGTCACCGCGTCAACGGGCATCGCCGCCACGCATATCGACGGCCAGACCATCCACTCGTGGAGCGGCGTCGGACTCGCCAACGTGCTGACGCCGAATCTGCTGAAGACCATCAAGACCCGTCGTCGGCGCAAGATACAGGCAGCCGACGTGCTCATCATCGACGAGGTGTCGATGATGCACGCCTGGCTGTTCGACATGGTCGATCAGGTGTGCCGTGAAGTGCGGCATGATCCGCGGCCGTTCGGTGGATTGCAAGTGGTGCTGTCCGGTGACTTCTTCCAGCTGCCGCCGGTCTCCGTGTCCGGGCGCGACCGCGACGTGCTGCCGCCCGGCCCGGATTTCGTGGCGTCCCGTGAACGGTACGCGAAGGCCGGACTCAATCCGGAAGGATTCGTCACCGAATCGCTGGTGTGGGGCGAACTCGCGCCGGTCATCTGCTATCTGACCGAGCAGCATCGTCAGGACGACGGCCGGCTGCTGCACGTGCTCACCGACATTCGTGCCGGATGCGTGGATCAGGATGACCGTGACGCGCTCGTCACGCGGCTCGGTGTGACACCGCAGCCGGGCGAGGTGGCGGTCCACCTGTTCCCCGTCAACCGGCAGGCCGATAACCTCAACGATTCCAGGCTTGCGCGGATAGACAAGGAGCCGCACGAGTTCCATGCCGAGCAGATGGGGCCGGCCCACCTGGTCGAACGGCTCAAGCGCAACATGCTGGCGCCGGAGTGCCTCGTGCTCAAGACCGGTGCAGCCGTCATGGCACTGCGCAACGACGCCGACCACCAGTATGTCAACGGTTCGCTCGGTACCGTGCGCGGCTTCGCCAACGAGAGCAAGGGCGGCTGGCCCATCGTCGAATTCGAGAACGGCAACATCGTCACGATGAAGCAGGCCACGTGGGAGATGATGGACGGCGACACGGTGATGGCGTCCGTGGCGCAGGTGCCGCTGCGCTGTGCGTGGGCGATCACCATCCACAAATCGCAGGGGATGACCCTCGACCGGGCGGTGATGGATCTGAGCCGCACGTTTGCGCCCGGTATGGGATACGTGGCGCTTTCGCGTGTGGAACGCATGGGCGGATTGTATCTTGCCGGCGTCAACGAGCGCATGTTCGCGGTTTCGGCGGATGCAGTGATGCTCGACGGCGATTTGCGCGGCAGGTCACAGGCCGCCAGCGCGCGGCTGGGCGACGAGGGCGTGGCTGCGTTCCGGCCGCAAACGCCTCACGAGGACGAGCCTGCTGGCGAATTCGAACAAGCCGAGCTGTTCTAGCGGTGGCTGCTTTCGGATATGGGACTGTTATTGGGCGGAGGAAGACATCAATCCCGCGTGGAGATGGTGCTGATGGGACTTTCGCCGGGTAGCGGTGCGCTAGCGCAGCTGTGAGATGCGTTTTCCGATCGATTGCACCGATTCGAGGCTTGCCTCGTAGTGCGCGGCGGCACCGAATATCCAGCGCAGGTTGCGGGTCGCGCTGTCGGCCATCGGATGGCATGTACGCAGCCATGCGGTGGCGGCCAATGCCGGCAGCAGCACATATGCGGCAATCGCCACGAGGTTTTTCTCAACCATGCGATTGCTGAAATCGGCGATCGCGATGACGGTAAGGCTCAAAGCGCTGATGAAGGCGACGATGATGCGCTCGGCGACATATTGCCCGGGCCGATAAGACAGGCGGCTCCCGCGAGCATAGTGAAGACAGCCACGCTGACGGCTTCGGACATGTATCTCGGCAGCATCAGCAGGTCGCACAGCAGCATCAGCGACACGGGCAAAGAGAAAGAGGCGTACAGGGACCATGCGCGCAACGGTTGACGGCCTTTCTGATGAACCGCCCGCAGTGCTATCGTCACGCAGCCCAGACCGAACAGCACCGCGCCGGGCGGCAATGAGCAGAACAAGCCCGGTACCGTGCCGGGTGGCACGTCGGGTGGCTCGTCTTCCGCCAAGCCGGGCGCGAACACGGGCGTAGTTGCCGGGGGCAAGACGTCCGCGGCCGATTCGCTGGCCCATACCGGTATCGACATGTCGCTGGTGACCGTCCTGGCGATGGCCATGCTGGCGGCCGGCATTACCCTCGAACGGCTGCGCCGGATGACGCGGTAAGCGCGGCACGGCCGCGAGGCCAATACGAAGGCCGCTCGCTCGGTGAGCTCCGGGTGGGTGGCCTTTTTCAATACTGCGGGTTTGCCGAACTGAACCGGGCCCGCAATGTCCCCGAACGCGAATACCTTGGAACCCATGAGTTCCAAAGCACTTCGAATGTCCACCATGTTCCTGCGCACGCTGCGCGAGGATCCCGCCGACGCCGACACCGATTCGGCGAAACTGCTGCTGCGCGCCGGCTATGTGCGCAAGGCGGCTCCCGGTATCTGGACCTGGCTGCCGCTGGGTCTGAAGGTCCTCAACAAGATCGAGGCCATCGTCCGCGAGGAGATCGACGGCATCGGCGCCCAGGAGGTCCACTTCCCGGCGCTGCTGCCGCGCGAGCCGTATGAGGCCACCCACCGCTGGGAGGAATACGGCGAGAACCTGTTCCGTCTGAAGGACCGTCACGAGGCCGACTACCTGCTCGCCCCCACGCATGAGGAAATGTTCACGCTGCTGGTCAAGGATATGTACTCCTCGTACAAGGACCTGCCGGTCACGCTCTACCAGATCCAGACCAAGTACCGCGACGAGTTCCGTCCGCGCGCGGGCCTGATCCGCGGCCGCGAGTTCATCATGAAGGACGCTTACTCGTTCACCATCGACGAGGAGGGCATGAAGAAGGCGTACTACGACGAGCGCGGCGCCTACGAGCGCATCTTCCAGCGTCTCGACCTGAAGTACGTGCCCGTGTTCGCGATGTCCGGCCCGATGGGTGGTTCCGCGTCCGAGGAGTTCCTGGCCCCCATGGCGATTGGCGAGGACACGTTCGCGCTGGCGCCCTCCGGCAAGGCGTGGAACGTCGAGGCGTTGACCACCCCAGAGCTGCCGGCCGTGGACAGCTCCGCCGTGCCCGCGATGGAAAGCCGTGAAACCCCGGATTCCAGGACCATCGAGGATCTGGTCGCCACCGCCAACCGTCTGTACCCGCGTGAGGACGGTCGCGAATGGACTGCCGCCGACACGTTGAAGACCGTGGCCGTGACTGTGCTGCACCCCGAGGACGATGATCATGAGGGGCCGTGGCGCGAGGTCATCGCCGTGGCGCTGCCCGGTGACCGTCAGGTCGATATGAAGCGTCTTGAGGCGCAGTTCGCGCCCGCCGAGCTGGAGGAATCCACCGAGGACGATCTCAAGGCCCATCCCGAGATGGTGGCCGGCTACATGGGGCCGATGGTCTTCGGCAAGCAGGGCGAGGCCGCGGGCGTCGCCGAACCGGTGCGCTTCTTCATCGACGCGCACGTGGCTGAGGGCACTGAGTGGATCATCGGCGGCGACGAGGCGGGCAAGCACCGCTTCCACGCCGTGTACGGCCGTGATTTCAAGGCCGACGGCACCGTCGAGGCGGTCGAGGTGCGTCATGGCGACATGAGCCCGGATGGTTCCGGCCCGCTGAGCTTCGAGCGCGGCGTGGAGATTGGCCAGGTGTTCCAGCTTGGCCTCAAGTACTCCAAGGCGCTTGACCTCAAGGTGCTCGACCAGAACGGCAAGACTGTGCCCGTGTGGATGGGCTGCTACGGCATCGGTGTCTCCCGCGTGCTCGCCTGCATCGCTGAGACGCATCATGACGAGCGCGGTCTGGCATGGCCGACCGTCATCGCGCCCGCCCAGGTGCACGTCGTCGCCACCGGCAAGGATGCGGCGGCGTTCGACGCGGCCGAGAAGCTGGTCGCAGAACTGGAGGAGCGCGGCATCGAGGTCATCTACGACGACCGCAAGAAGGTCTCCCCGGGCGTCAAGTTCAAGGACGCCGAGCTGATCGGCGTGCCGCTGATTGCAGTCGCCGGCCGTGACACCGTGAATAACGGAACAATCGAGATCCGCAACCGTGACGGCTCCGATTCCGCCGCCGTGCCGGTCGCCGACGCTGCGCAGACGCTGGCGTCGCGTCTGGACACGCTGCTCGGCAAGTAGTCCGACAGCTTTCCTGATCGCTCGAAGTGGGGTCTTTCATGCGAAAGACCCCCCACTTCTGCGTTTTATTCCTTCTTCACCCAGCGAAAGTCCCGTTTACGCATGCTCGGATGGGACTTTCGCAGGATGGGGGCCCGACTGGCGCATGTCTGTCACCATGAGGTGAGGGCGGTGGCGGCTAGCATCGGCACGAATATCAGGTCCAATGCCAGGAAGCTGCCCGCGACGCACTGCCATGAAGCATCACGTTGTTCCGCGACGCAGCGGCGTATCGACTTCATTTCTCCGGGAATCCATGCGATCAGCGTCAGGAACGCCAATACCGCCAGCAGGATGTTGGTCTGCTTGTTGCGCAGAAATGCAAGCACTATGCAGATTGCTATGAGCAATGCGACGAATCCCAGGCAGGATAAGACGTACGCGATGATGCGCAGACGATTCATCGCCGTGCCGTTCTGCCTTGCGCTGCTCGCCCCAGTGACAGCGGCCATGATTACGGCAAGCGTCAGGGCGATGCCGGCGGTGATGAGACCGGGAATCCATGTCTGCGGTGAGCTGGAGACATACAGCTGCTCTGCTGCGCGGCCGGTGGTCGAATCGGTCAGTCCCGGCACATGCGGACCGAACGTCAGAAACATGGCGAAGTGTCCGATGGAAGCGCCCAATGCGTTGATGATGATGAATTGCAGGACGAGAACATTAGCGATGGCGACGATCCAGGGCCGATTATTGAAGGCGCCGCCCAATATCCATGGCATTATGCCCCCGGGGCCGAACAGGATGGGCAGAACCGCGATCGGCCGCCAGTCGCCCGCCAGGGTGATGCCGAACATGTGCAGATACTATTCCCCCATCCTCGCGCTGTCACGGGTCTGTCGCATCCATGGCGGTTTGCCCATGAATTCTCCTTGCTGTTCGTCTGCGATACCGAACCCAGCATAGCCGGTCATGAATGAGCCGGGCATTGACGGCGTGATTGTGGATAACCGGTTTTCTATCCACATGCTGTCCACAACACGCCAAAGGGGTAGCCTTCGACCACATTGTCCGAAAACCATGTGATGCCGGCGGGAAATCTGCGATAGTGAGTACACCGCCGAAGGGGGATCGGCGGTCCAACGTCAGTACAGGGAAGGAAAGGAGTCCGACATGGCCATACAACAGGGGACGGTGACCATCACCGGGTTCGTCGGATCGATGCCGGTGCCGTTCGGGCGCAGCGGGGGAGTCGAGGGATGCTCGTTTCGGATGGGCAGCACGCGGCGGTACCGGGATGGCGGAACCGGCGAATGGCGCAACCTGCCGACCACATGGATTACCGTGAAGGCGTTCAGGACGCTCGCGTCCAACGCTCGCATGTCATTGCACGTGGGGGAGGCGGCGATCGTGACCGGTGTGCTCAGCACGGAGGAATGGACGACCCAGAACGATGAGAGGCGCTCCCGCATCGTTGTGGAGGCCACCAATATCGGCCACGACATCAATTACGGGGTGTCGGAACTGAAGAAGTTCCAGAAATCGGATCGTGACGCCCCGGCGCAGGGGAACGGCACGCCGGCGAATCCCGGCCTGCCGCCATCGCCGGGCGGCGGCACGGCAACGGCGGGCGCGGGACAGCAGGCGGATGCGCGCCCGGTGCATCCAACGCCGGTGACGTTCGATAATCTGGGCGAAGAAACCCCGACCGTAATCCGCAGGCCTCACAGACGCAGGAGACCTCACAGGCGCAGGAGTTCGGTTCGGGATTCGCCGAATCGCCGCTCGATGAGTCGACGACCGGGGACATGCGGCCGGCGGGAGAAGCCGAATTTCGATGATCTGCCGGCAGGCAGGTGCGGTTCAGCCTGCCTGCCGGCAACGGATTACCAGATGCGTACGCGCTTATCGGGGTCGAGCCACATGGCGCTGTCAGGAGTCACATCAAACGCACGGTAGAACAGGTCCACGTTGCGCACGATGCCGTTCGTGCGGCATTCGGCGGGGGAGTGCGGGTCGATCTGCAGGTATTTCTCGGCGAGCTCGTCACGGTTCTTCGAGCGCCAGATCGAGGCGTAGCTCAGGAAGAAACGCTGCAGGCCGGTCCATCCGTCCATCACCGGGGCCGCGGACAGCGACTCCTCGATAGCCTTCGCGGAGCCGTCCTTGTCGCGTCCCGCGGCCTCGTCGAGCGCGAACGCGTAGGCCTTCAGCGCGATGTTCACGCCGCCGAGGTCGCCGATGTTCTCGCCGATGGTCAGCGCTCCGTTGACGTGCGGCGCCTTGTTCGGCTCGTCGGCGTACTTCTCGTCCAGTTGCGTAGGCACGAAGGCATTGTACTGCTCGATGAGCGCCTTTGTGCGCTTCTCGAAGTTGGCCTTGTCGTCGGTCGTCCACCAGTCGTTGAGCACGCCGTCACCGTCGTACTGTGCGCCCTGGTCGTCGAAGCCGTGGCCGATCTCGTGGCCGATCACCGCGCCGATGCCGCCGTAGTTCGCGGCGTCCTCGGCATCCGGATTGAAGAAAGGAGGCTGCAGAATGGCCGCAGGGAACACGATGACGTTCATGCTCGGCTCGTAGTAGGCGTTCACGGTCTGCGGGTTCATCAGCCACTCGCCCTTGTCGACCGGCTTGCCGGCCTTGGACAGCTGGAAGCCCCACTCGTAGAGCGCCGCGGCCTGCATGTTCGCCACCAGGCCGGCGCCGGCATGAACGTCGAACGCGGTGTAGTCGCGCCAACGCTCGGTGTAGCCGATCATCGGTGTGAACTTCGACAGCTTCTCCAGCGCCTTGGCCTTGGTCTCCTCGCCGAGCCAGTCGCTGTTGGTGATCGACACGCGGTAGGCGTCGATCAGGTTGTCGACCAGCTGCCCCATACGCTGCTTGGAGCTTTCGGGGAAGTGACGCTTGACGTATTCGCGGCCGACGTCCTCGCCGCAAACGCCGTTGACCAGGGAGACACCGCGACGCCAGCGGTCGTGCTGCTGGGTGGTGCCGGACAGCACTTTGCCGTAGAAGTCGAAGTTGGCGACGTCGTAGTCGTGGCTGAGCAGGCTCGCGGTGCCGATGATGACGTGCACGCGGGCCCACAGCTTGAGGTCGTCAAGGTCAGCGTTGTTCCAGAAGGCGTCGAAGCCCTTGAGGAAGCTGGGCTCGTGGACGATGGTGTGCTGCAGCGCGGCCGTCAGGTCCACCGGCTGGGTCTTCGCCGCCGGCGTGGCGTCGTAGGCGCCCTGCCAGGCGTCGGCCCACGCCGCGATGTCGAAGTGGGCCAATTCGTCGCTCAGCGTGACGAAATCGGTCGGGTTGTAGGTCTTCTGCGAGTCGCGCGTGGCGACGTTGTCCCAGTGGTTCGCGGCGATGCGGGTCTCGACATCGAGGAAGCGGTCCGCCTGTACGCGGGTGGTCTCTTCGTCGCCGTAGCCGGCCAGACGCAGCTGCTTGGCGACCATGTCGACGTAGGCTTCGCGGATCGGGGCGTAGTGGTCCTCGCGGTAGTAGGCTTCGTCGGGCAGGCCGATGCCGGACTGTTCGAGGTGCACGACGTTCGTGTCGGGGTTCTTGGGGTCGCCGAATACGGCGATGTCGAAGACGTCCGGCCCCATGTCGATGGGCTTGAGGGCTCCGATGGTGCGGGTCAGCGCCGCCTTGTCGGCGGCGTGGTCGATGACGTCGAGGGCGGGCCTGATCGGCGTGGCACCGGCCGCCTCGATGGCGTCGGTGTCCATGAACGAGCGGTACAGCGCCTGCGACTTGGCTGCGGGGCAGTCCTCGTCCTCCAGGATGTCGCGGATCTGGCTCTCGGCGTCTTCCGCGAGCTTGTCAAAGGAACCGTAGCGCGCCTTGTCGTCAGGCAGCCGGTACGTGTCGATCCAAGGGCCGTTGACGAAACGGAACAGATCGTCGGATGGTTTGATAACAGAGGAAAAAGCGGCCGTATCGAGGCCGGACGTCAAATCTGTGGTCATGGTCTCATACTATCCGGGTTCGGTGACGTTCCTTCTGACCTTCCGCGGCCCGTTTTTTCCCATAGCGAACGACACGCAAGGTATTGGACGGAACGACGGATTGTGTTGATGGCATGAATTAGACAACTTGTCTAGAATATGGTGGTGACGGTGACGATATCGAAGTGGCCCGCTTCGGATGCCCGCACACGGTTGACGGCAGGCCGCATGAACGGTGAAGGAGTCATGATGAGCACATACGATGGCGGGCCTTTCCCGCACAGCGACGGACATGGCGACAGCGGGCGCGGTGACGGCGGACAGCCCGGCGGGAACGAACAGGCCGGCCGTGCCGGAGAGCCGGAATACGGAGCCTACGCGCCTCAAGGCCAGCCTGCGGGCCGGCAATACCCGTACGGGGGAGCGCCGCAGGACGGCGCCTCATCCGGCCAATACCAGACGCAGCCAGGCGTCGCATCCGACCAGCCAGGCCGCCCGTACGGCCAGCCCTACGCCTACCAGCCGCCGTTCGGCCAACAGCAGCCCGGCCAGCAGCAAGGGCAGGGCGGCTGGGAGGACTTCAGCCCGTTCCGGCTGATCGAGGAGATGCTGCCGCAGAAGGCGAAGAACGCGATCCGCGGCCTGTACGGCATCATCGGCGTCGCGGCGATCGTGCTCGGCGTCGCGCTGCTGATCTGGCCCGGCAAGACGCTCGGCGTCGCGGCCGTCGCACTCGGCATCTACTTCGTGGTCTCCGGCGTGATCCGCATCGTCAGCGCCATCGTCACATTGGGACTGCCGTCCGGATGGCGCATCCTGGACATCCTCATCGGCATAATGCTGTCGGTCGGCGGTGTACTCATGCTGAAGAACGCGGCCCTGTCCGGACAGGCGCTCGCAGTGTTCATCACGATGGTGGTTGGCCTCGGCTGGATGATGGAAGGCGTGATGGCGCTCGCCGAATCATGGCGCCTGCCGAGCTCCGGCTGGGCGGTGCTGTACGCGATCATCTCGATTATCGCCGGTCTCGTCGTACTGGTCTCGCCGGTCTCGTCGATGCTGTTCCTGGTGATTTTCTGCGGATGTGCGCTGATCGTCATGGGTGTTTCCTCGATGGTCCGCGCGTTCAAGTTCGGCCGTCCGAGGCGTAAGTAACCCCCGCACAGTAGGCTGGGTTGCATGATCGAACTGAAAACCGCTAAGGAAATCGAGGAGATGAAGCCGGCCGGTCGTTTCGTCGGCGAGATTCTCAAGGAACTCAAGGCCATGACGAAGGTCGGCACCAACCTGCTGGAGATCGACGAGTACGTGCACAAGAAGATCGTCGACCGCAAGGGCGCCGAATCGTGCTACGTGGATTATGCGCCGGACTTCGGCACCGGCCCGTTCGCACACTACATCTGCACGTCGGTCAACGACGCAGTGCTGCATGGCATCCCGTTCGACTACAACCTCAAGGACGGGGACCTCGTCAGCCTTGATCTGGCCATCAGCGTCAACGGCTGGGTCGGCGACTCCGCCATCAGCTTCGTGGTCGGCAACGACCCCGACCCGAGCGACCTCAAGCTCATCAAGTGCACCGAGGAGGCGCTCGCCGCCGGCATTGACGCGGCCCGTCCGGGCAACCGTCTGGGCGACGTGTCCTCCACCATCGGCGACATCGCCCGTTCGTACGGCTACCCGATCAACTTGGAATTCGGCGGCCATGGCGTCGGCCGTCACCTCTCCCAACTCTTCGGGAGCGCCCTGTGCGATGGCTTCCTGCATACCTGCGGCTTGGAACATCTGGTAGTATTGGCGGCTCATGAAATCGGCGGCTTCCGTCCGGCCGAAGTCGAAGATCGCGCTGCCGGCCACGGCGAAGAGCAGGCAGAAACCGCCCGTGATGCCTCCGGCCCAGGCGAGGGCCCGCAGGAGTTTTCGACGCGGCACTTCTCCCCGCCAGAGGGGCATCAGAGCCAACGCCGCGAGCAGGGGAACCGTCCATTCGACCACCACGAGGGCCATCGATACGGTGCGGAACTTGTTGTAGCCGGGCAGGTATTTGAAGGCGAATTCGGTGAATCCCATGAAATTATGTCCCCAGGCCAGCAAAAGCGTCAGCAGACTGACGGCTGCGATCCACCACTTGTTGCGTCCCGATGCCAGCAGGAGTCCCAGCAGAGCCAGGAACAGGGCGGCGGCTCCTAAGTAGGTCGGTCCGGCAGTGTAGGGCTGCTCGCCCCAGTAGGCCGGTAACTGTTCCGCAAAACTTTCCAGACCGTATGGTTTAAGGGCTTTGGCCATTTCGCCGTCGCGGGTGAACGCCCGACCCGAATCGCCGCCCATGAAGTCGGGGATCAGCAGGTTCCAGCTCTCGGCGCGTCCGTAGCTCCACGCCGTAGCGTAATCGAGTGCCAACCCTTCCTGGGAGGTTTCCTCGCCGGCGGCGAGTTCCGAACCTCCGCGGATGGTCTGCTTCGAGTGGTGCATCGTGTACCACAGAGGCGCGAAGTTCGAGCCGACGGCCAGAATGCCTGCGCCTAGCAGTACCGCCGTACGGCGGGCGAACGAAGGCAGGTGCTTTTTTCGGAAGGCGACAATTCCTTCGCTGATCCACAGCGCGGCCATGGCCAGCAGGAAATAGTAGGTGATCTGCGGATGGTTGGCGCCGATTTCGAGCGAGGCGAAAAGGGCCGTGAGCGCTCCGCCGAGCCACATGTTGCTCCGCAGCGTAAGCCATGCGCCGCCCATCATCAGGGGGGCATATACCAGTGCCCACATTTTGGTCACGTGACCCGCACCGATGATGAGGAAAAAGTAGGTCGAAAGGCCGTACATGAGCGACGGAATGATGCCGACCCAGGGATTCACCCCGACGATCAGGAGCATCAGCCACATGGAAACCATGGCGAAGAAGACGAAGGCTGCAGGGGTGTTTATAATTTTAACGATCTGTCCTGCCGTGTTTTTGACCAGTTGTGCCGGGTAGGCCACGTTGATCAGGTAGGCGGGCATGCCGCCGAACATCCGCCCCGCCCACTGGGGATCTTCGCCCGTTTGGGCACGGTTGTCCCAGATCTCCTTGGCCATGCCTTCGTATTGCTGCACGTCGTGCTGCGGCAGCACTTCGCCGCGAAACTGGGGGGCGAAATAGAGGGCGCTGACGATGAAGAAAAGCAGCAGGGCCGCGCCCGTCGGCAGCACTTTCGGGAGAATCTCTTTGAAGCGGGTCATCTGGAATGTTTTTGTCGATTGCCAAAGGTACGAAAAAACATTGAGTTTCCTCCCCGACTCAGCGAAAAATCACTACCTTTGCACGGATTGATCCCAGGCTCGGGACGGTTGTATTCCGGCGGGGAAAACGATCGGTCTGTATTCGGCAAAACTTTTTTCGACGTAAACATAAAGTTCGGTTATGGTAACACTCGATATGATCCGCAAGCCGGTCGAGGGCGATCTGGAGGCCTTCGAGCAGTTCATCCGGCAGAAATTCACGGCGGACGGCACGTTGCTCTCCGAGATGCTCGATTATGCGCTCTCGGCGCGGGGCAAGGGGATTCGTCCGATGACGGTGCTGCTGTCTGCGGCGCTCAACGCTCCGGCGGGGCAGCGCAGCGGCGGGCTGCGCACGTTGCTCGCAGCCACGTTGGTCGAGATGATCCACGTGGCCTCGCTCATCCACGATGACGTGATCGACGAATCGGACATGCGCCGGGGCCGGGCTTCGGTCAATGCCCGCTGGCAGTCGCGCAACGCGGTCGTGGTCGGGGACTACATTCTGGCCAAAAACATGGATCTCGGCCTCAAGAGCGGCCAGTTCGACCTGGTGACTCATGTTTGCGGCGCCATCGCCACGCTCTGCGAGGGAGAGATTCTGCAAAACGACAAGGCGAACCGGCAGGAGATGACGCGGGCGTCGTACCTGGATATCATTTACAAGAAAACCGCCTGCCTGATCGGGGTGAGCGCTTCGGCCGGAGCGCTGGCCGTCGGTGCGTCCCGTGAAAAACAGGCGCTCATGCGCAAGTTCGGCGAGTCGATAGGCATGGCGTTCCAGATTCAGGACGACATTCTGGACTATACCCGCACGGCCCGTACGGGCAAGCCCTCCAACAACGACTTGCGCGAACACAAGGTGACCCTGCCGCTGCTCACGGTGCTCGAGTCGGTCGGCGAGGAGCGCCGCAGGGAGTTGCAGGCACGGCTGGCCCGTTGCCACGAGGAGGATGAGTCGGTCGAATATTTGCAGCACATCGTCGAGAACGAGGGCGGTATGGAAAAGGCGGCCCGCGTCATGCAGGAATACCTCGCGCGGGCGATGTCCGTGCTCTCCGAATACGAACCTTCCGAATACCGCGACGCATTGGCCAACCTCTGTGTCTATGTCGGTGAGCGGGACCGGTAGGGAAGCGGTTGCCCGTGCAGCTTGGTTCCGGGTTCCTCGTGCGAATTTTTGACCTGTTGTCTGGATTTTCTGCGGCTCGGCTCGGATTTCCGGGCGGGAGTGCGGATTGTCCGATCGGCGGAGGTCCGTTGTAAATTTCCGGACATGGGACCCGAACAGGTGTATGGCGGTGTGTCCGAATGACACACAACGGTAGTTATTATCGGGATACGGGTTAAGTCATTTGCCATAGTAAAAGACTGTCACCCTTACCCTCAATGCCTTGCCTTGCATCCATTCCGACACCCTTTAGGATCGTGCCTGAAATTTTCATTTCAACACACTCTTTTTTATGACAGGATACACTTGCAGGTCGAGGGTGGTTTTCTGCGGGCTGTTTTGTATCTTTTTTTACTGCTTTTTATGATGCGCTGGCGGGTTGCCGACCCGTCGGATGCGACGAAGAAGCCGCCTGATAAAGGCGGCTTTCTCTTTTCGGGGCGTTTTCAGTTATTGACGCGGTAGGCTTTCTGCACGCCTTTGATCCGCAGGATCGAGTGGATCAGCATATCGACCATGCCCGTACCGGGCACTTCGACGTGGATCACGCCCGAGAGCAGGCCGCCGCCCGGCGACAGGTTCATCGAGCGGATGCTCAACTTCAGGTCGCGGTTGATTACTTCGGCGATGTGGTTGATCATCCCCGTCGTGTCGCTGGCCACCACGCGGATCGACACCCGGAACGCGCCCTGCGCTTCGTCGCGCCAGCGGGCTTCGAGTACCCGGTAGGGGTAGTTTCTGCGGAGACGCTGTGCGTTGGGGCAGTCCGTACGGTGGATCGTGATGCCGGCACCTACGGTGATGAAGCCGAAGATTTCGTCGCCGTGGATCGGATTGCAGCATTTGGCCAGTTTGTAGTCGAGCTGTCCGATCTTTTCGTCGATGATGAGTGCGTCGCCGCTGCTCTGGGTCGAAACTTTTTCGGCTTTGCGTCGTTTTTCGGACTCGATGGCTGCTGCTGCGGCCCGGCGCTCTTCCTCCGCTTCGCCCGACAGATGGGCCTGAAGCAGCTCCTTGATCTGCATGAGGTCGATCTTTTCGGTGCCGATCGAGGCGTAAAGTTCCGTTCCCGTGCGGAGTTTGAAGTGCTTGCAGAGGATGCCGACCCCTTCATCGACGGTCAGGGGCAGTTTCCAGTTCTTGAGTTTGCGCTCCAACTCTTCCCGTCCCAGACGGGCGTTCTTGGTGTGTTCCTCGCGCAGCGAGGCCTTGATCCGGGTGCGGGCCTTCGACGTGGTGACGAACCCCAGCCAGTCGGCTTTGGGCTTCTGATTCTTCTGCGTCAGCACTTCGACGATGTCTCCGTTGTGGAGTACGTCGCGGATCGCCGCCGGACGGTTATTGACCTTGCCGCCCGAGCAGGTGAGCCCCAGCGAGGTGTGGATGTCGAAGGCGAAATCCAGCACCGTGGCTCCTTCGGGCAGCTTGCGCAGGTCGCCGCCGGGGGTGAAGACGAAAATTTCGCCCGAGGAGGGCTTGGCGTCGAAGTTCTGGGCCAGCGGACGGGTCTTGTCTTCCATTAGCTCCCGGAGTTGTTTCATCCACATTTCGCTCCCGTCCGATCCCGCGTTTACGCCTTTGTAGCGCCAGTGGGCCGCGATGCCCCGCTCCGCCACGGCGTCCATCCGCTCGGTGCGGATCTGGATTTCGACCCACCGTCCCTCTTTGGTGGCGACGGTGGTGTGGAGCGATTCGTAGCCGTTGGATTTGGGGATGGAGATCCAGTCGCGCATCCGCTCGGGATTGGGCGTGTAGAAATCCGTGACGATCGAATAGACCGTCCAGCATTGCTGCTTCTCCTCTTCGAGCGGACAGTCCAGGATGATACGGATGGCGAAGATGTCATATACCCCCTCGAACGGGACGTGCTGCTTGCGCATCTTGTTCCAGATCGAGAAGATCGACTTGGTGCGGCTCTTGACGTGATAGCGCAGCCCCGCCTGGTCGAGCCGCTGCGTGATGGGTTCGAGGACGCGGGCGATGAAGGCCCGGCGTTCGCTTTCGGTCTCGGCCAGTTTGTCGGCGATATGCTGGTAGTCCTGGGGTTCGAGATAGCGCAGGGCGATGTCTTCGAGTTCGCTCTTGATGTTGTATAGACCCAGTTTGTGGGCGATTTGGGCGTAGAGGTTGAGGCTCTCCCAGCTCTTCTTGCGCCACTTTTCGCGGGGGAACATTTCGAGCGAACGCATC
>OFMM01000765.1_pt1 | contig 18903 bp, 17 predicted proteins | sample 1541811 | NCBI WGS metagenome assembly OFMM01 (sample SAMN04209246, study PRJEB22552) | human gut metagenome | biome: gut; material: feces | host: Homo sapiens | place: USA: Oklahoma
ACTATGCTTATTTTACCACATTTGCGGAATAAAACAACACCTCAGCAAAAGATTATCGGCTTCTTTCCCTTGCGGGAGGGCAGAAAAAGGGAAGTGCTCCCCGCCAGAAAAATTTCAAACGGGGAGCGCTTCTGCTGCGGTTTATTTTATGCTGCGGCGTAGAGGAACGGCTCCACATCGGTGTGGTTCTTCCATTCGTTGGTCACACCCGCATCGCTCAGCAGCTGGATCACGGCGTCATTAAACTCTGCGGTCTTGGCGCTGTCCACGGCCTTCAGGTCAAAGTCCGCATCACCGGCATCCTCCAGGATCGCCGCGTCCTCGTCGCCGTTCAGCAGGGCCAGCGCGGCGGTGGTGCCGTGGGTGCCGCAGACCTCCAGCCCCATTTCCTCCAGAATCCGGGCAACACTGTCTCCCACGGCGGGAGTGGGCGCAAGGCTCAAATCCACGATTCCGAAGGGTACGCCCAGACGGCGGGACGCTTCCTTGCCCACCAGCTGACCCATACGGGTAATCTGGAAAGCGGTCTTTTTGATGGTTTCGGCCACCACGTCAAAGGGCTGACCCTTCACGTTCTGTAAAGCGTGGTACACCACGCCGGGGCCGGAAACGCCCACATTCAGCACGCACTCCGGCTCGCCCACGCCGTGGAACGCACCGGCCATGAAGGGGTTATCCTCCACGGCGTTGGCGAACACCACCACCTTGGCGCAGCCAAGGCCGTCGTTATCCGCAGTCAGCTCGGCGGTTTTCTTGATGATTCGACCCATTTCCGCAACGGCATCCATGTTGATGCCCGCTTTGGTAGAGCCAACATTCACGCTGGCGCACACCCGCTCGGTGGCAGCCATGGCCTCGGGGATGGAGCGGATCAGCTTCCAGTCTCCCGTGGTGCAGCCCTTCTGCACCAGAGCGGAAAAGCCGCCGATGAAGTTGACGCCGCAGGTGATCGCCGCCGCGTCCAGCGTTTTCGCGATCTCCACATAGGAATCCGTCTCACAGGAGCCGGCCACGATGGAGATGGGCGTAACGGAAATCCGCTTGTTGACAATGGGAATTCCGAATTCCTTCTCGATGTCCTCGCCGACCTTCACCAAGTCTTTGGCGCAGCGGGTGATCTTCCGATAAATCTTATCGCAGCAGGTCTTCAAATCCGGGTCGCAGCAGTCCAGCAGACTGATGCCCATGGTGATGGTTCGGATGTCCAGGTGCCGCTTGTCGATCATATCCTGGGTTTGCAGGATGTCCTTCTGATTCAGCATGGCCTGTCCCTCAAATCCGGTGCATGGCTTCAAAGATGTCCTCACGCTGCACGCGTATGGACAGTCCCATTTCCTTGCCGATCTCGTCCATGCGGGTGACAAGCTCTCCCAGCGGCACATTGCACGCGGAGACCTCCGTTGCCATCATCATGGTGAAATAGCCCTGCATAACGGTCTGGCTGATGTCCAGAACGTTAACGTTGAAATCCGCCAAAGCGGTGCAGACACCCGCGATGATGCCCACCCGGTCTTTTCCGACTACGGTTACGATTGCTTTCATCTATTTCTCCTTCCGTCCGGGACTGCGGCCTGCGCCCGTCCGCCGGACTGTCACTTGTGGATAAGTTATACCTCGTAATCTGCTGCCACCCGGCTGTCCAGCAGGTGGAAGAAGTGGGTCTTGGCCTCCTGATGCAGGGGATGCACGGCATAATTTTCCAGCGCTTCCCGGCTTTCAAACTCGGAATACAGGGCGTAATCCATGCCGTTGTACGCCTGACGGATCTCCAGATGCAGCAGACCCGGAATCTTTCCCACCAGCGGCTCCAGAACGGACGCGATCAGCTTCACGGCCTCGGCCTTGTCAACACCCTCTTTCAGGGTGTACAGTACGATATGCTTTACCATAGTTTTCCTCCTTATAAACACAAAGTGTCTCTCATTCAGCAAAACACCGGGGCTACATGCGCAGCCCCGGTGTTGCATCACAAATTACTCGGCGTCCTCTTCAGGCTGTTCCAGCAGAGCGCGGATAGACAGGGAGATACGCTTGTTCTCGGCGTCCACATCGGTGATCTTGACCTTCACATCCTGACCCTCGGACAGAACATCCTCGGGCTTGCCGATGCGGCGGTCAGCGATCTGGGAAATGTGGATCAGGCCGTCCACGCCGGGCAGAATCTCAGCGAAGGCGCCGAAGGTCATCAGCTTGACGATCTTGGCGTCCACAACGTCGCCCACGGAATACTTGGTCATGAACTGATTCCAGGGGTTCATCTCGGCGGTCTTGTAGCCCAGAGAAATCTTGTGCTTCTCGGGGTCGAAGGAAATGACGTAAACGTCGATCTCGTCGCCGACCTTCACAACGTCAGCGGGAGTCTTGATACGGTTCCAGCTCAGCTCGGAAACGTGAACCATGCCGTCCACACCGCCGATGTCCACGAACGCGCCGTAAGAAGTCAGGGACTTGACGGTGCCGTGGTACTGCTTGCCCACTTCGATCTCGGACCAGATCTTTTCCTGCGCGGCCTTACGAGCCTCGGAGTTGACGGCGCGGATGGAGCCGATAACACGGCGGCGGGCGCGGTTGACCTCGGTAATCTTCAGCTGCACGGTCTTGCCGACCATACCGGCCATGTCGCCGCCCTTGGCGATGCCGGACTGGGAAGCGGGGATGAACACCCGGATGCCCTTGACATTGGCGACCAAACCACCCTTATTTTCCTCGGTGATGGTGCCTTCCACAGTGGTCTTGTCCTCTGCCCATGCGGTCATGTCGTCCCAGACCTTCAGGCCGTCCAGCTTCTTCTTGGACAGCTGCACGGTGCCTTCCTGATCGTTGACGCGAACGACAAAAACCTCGATCTCGTCGCCAACTTTCAGGATGTCTTCGGGCTTCACGGAAGGATCGGTGCTGACTTCGTCATAAGGGATGTAGCCGGCATGCTTGGTGCCGAGGTCGACCTGGACTTCGGTGTTGCCGATTCCGGTCACGGTGCCGATAACCTTATCTCCTGTATTTAAAGTCTTGATGGACTGCTCGAGAAGCTCCGCGAAGTTCTCCTCCTGTACAGTCTCAACATTCGTGATTTCGCTCATAGTCTTGTTGACCTCCTTTATAATCCACGCCGGCGTCGACGCACCGGCAGTGATTCCAACATCGCTGGCACCGCGAAAGTCCTCGGGACGCAGCTCGGAAGCGTTGTCCACCAGAAAGACCCGGCCGCAGTGTTCCCGGCAAATCATAGCGAGACGGCCTGTGTTGGAACTTTTGGGGTCTCCCACAACGACCATAGCCTGACAGATTTCACTCAATTCAGCTGCTTCGCTTTGCCTATACTCAGTTGCTCTACATATTGTATCAAAAATTTTCAGGTTAGTAAACTGTTTTTTTGCAAATTCACCGCACATTTTCCACAAAGATTCAGTCAAAGTCGTTTGCGAAACCATGCAAATTGACGAATTCTTAAGATTTTCTTTGGAATATGCCCAGTTTTTCAGGTCGTCAAGGGTCTCAAAAACCCGGCAGTCCCGGCACCATCCGGCAATGCCCTCCACCTCCGGGTGGGTGGGCGTCCCGATGATGACGGGCAGCTGCCCTTCTTCCTCGGCGCGGCTGACGATTCCATGGATGCGTTTGACGAAGGGACAGGTGGCGTCGATGATCTCCACGCCCCTGCGCTGCAATTCCTCATACACCGCCCGGCTGACGCCGTGGGAACGGATAATGACCGTCTGACCGGGGCAAGCCTGCTCAGGGGCGTCGATCACCTCCACACCCAAGGCGCGGAATTTGTCCACGACGTGGTGATTGTGAATGATCGGCCCCAGCGTGACCACCTTTTTCCCCGCTTTTGCCGCCTGCTCCACCAGCTCCACCGCCCGACTGACGCCGAAGCAGAACCCGGCGCTTTTCGCGACCCGGACGCTCATAGCGTCACCTTCCGGGCAATGATCTCCTTCATCGCGGCGATAACGCCGTCGATGTCCAGCTCAGAAGTGTCCAGCTTGACGCTGTCCCGCGCCATTTTCAGGGGAGCGATCTCCCGGTGGGTGTCCTGATAGTCCCGCTGCTGAATGTCCTTGAGAATTTTATTGTAGTCCGCCTTCTGTCCCTTCGCAATCAGCTCGTCCGTGCGGCGCTTTGCCCGCACCTCCGGGGTCGCGGTGAGGAAAATCTTCACCGTGGCCTTGGGCAGTACCACGGTGCCAATGTCCCGGCCGTCCATGATGACGTTGTGCTTCTCGGCCATTTCCCGCTGCATGTCCAGCAGCAGGTCCCGGACGATGGCGTGGGCAGAAACGAGACTGGCCTTCTGGGAAAGGTCGGGGGTGCGGATATCGCCGGTCACGTCCATGCCGTTCATGATCATGTGCTGGACGCCCTCGTCGTCGTACTCGATGCCGATGGTCAGCTCGTCGATGTAGCGGGTGATGCCGTCGATGTCCTTGGGGCTGACGCCCCACAGGTCAAAGAAATAGGCCACGGTGCGGTAAATCGCCCCGGTGTCCACGTAGTAAAAGCCCAGCTCTTTTGCAAGTCTTCGGGCGATGGTGGACTTTCCTGCCCCGGCAGGGCCGTCAATGGCGATGGAAATTGGTTTTGCCATATAGATTTCCTTCCTTCTATCTCTCTGAGCGCAGCTTGCTCAGGGCGTTTGCTTCTCTTGCGACCACCTCGTCGGGGGTCAGGTTCAGGCGCTTCCCCGTTTCCTCGGGGCTTAGGGGCATTCCGCCCTCCAGACCAAATCGCAGGGAGATCAGCTTCGCGTCGGTCTCGTCCAGCACCGACATCAGCTCCATGATGCGCTGGCGCATCTGGAAATAGGCGGTGTCCTCCACGGCCTGCTCTTCGGCTTCCTTTTCTTCCTCCGGCTCCGGCTGCTTCTTCGCCTGCGCCAGAAGACGGGCGTCGTCCAGCATTTTCTTCACCACGGATGCTTCCTCCGGGCTTATGTGCATGGCCTCGGCGATCTCCTCCAAAGTGGGATTTCTCCCCAGCTCGGACAGCAGCCGCTCGTCTACGGCACGGTAGTCCTCCAGCGCACCACGGAGCTTCTGCCCAACACCGTTGGCTCTCGCCTGCAAAAAGACCGCTTTCGCCATGTAGAACCGAATCCAGTAGTCCCGGTAGGCGTCATAATCCCCCTCCCGGTAGCCCTGAATGGCCTGCCACAGTCCCAGGCTCCCCTCCTGAATCAAATCCAGCAGGAGCACCCCGCAGCCGACGTGATCTTTGGCGATTTCCAGAACCCGGTGCAGCCCCAGATTGGTCAGCGCCTCCATGGCCCGTTCATCCGCCGCCGCACACCTTGCCGCCAGCGCCTGCTCGTCGCCGGTGGAGGAAAGCTGCGCTACCTCTTCCAAGTACAGCCGCAGGGGGTCGTTGGGTTCCAGCTCCTTGGGGTTCAAGCCCTTTTCCACCAGCTGTGCTTCCTGACGCAGACGCAGAGCCGCCTCTCCGCTGCCCGACGTTTTGGGGAGGTCAAAAACATTCAGATTCAGTCCGCCGTCCTCCAATGCCTGTAGGGCGTCCTCCACGACCTGCTCGTTTTCTTCCTCCAGCATGGTCAGAAGGTTCGCGGCCGAAACCGTCTCCCCCGCCCGTTTGGTTCGCAGAAAGGCTTCCCAAGGGCTGTCCTCAAAGGAAAAATCCAGATCATTCATTCAAGAAATCCTCCAATCCAAGACTGGTACCCATTTTTTGCAGCTTGTCCATGGCCTGACGCTCGATCTGGCGCACCCGTTCCTTGGAAATGCTCAGCTTTTTGCCGATCTCCTCCAAAGAATAGCAGTTGCCATCCTCCATGCCGAAATGCAGCCGCAGGATCTGCTGCTGGCGCTCGTTCAGCGTACTCAGAAGCTGGTCCATTGTCTTGTCCAGCTCCCCGCGCACCACTTCCTCATAGGGCTGGGGTGCCTGCGCATCCTCCAGCAGAGATTGCAGGGCCGTGCCGTCGTCATCCCCCGTGGGAACGTCCAGCGAGCAGATGTCCGGCGTCAGCTGGGTCAGCTCCGCCACTTTTTCCTCGGGCAGGCCGCACTTTTCCGCGATCTGCGCGGCGGTGGGTTCCTCCCCCAGTTCCTGACGCAGGGCGGTGCGCACCGCTTCGATCTTCCGCATCCGCTCCGCCGTGTGCAGCGGTACCCGGATGGCGCTGCCGTGGTTCATCAGGCACCGGGTCACGCCCTGCCTGATCCATTTTGTGGCATAAGTGGAAAAACGGTAATCCTTGGTATAATCAAATTTCCGCGCCGCCACCAGAAGGCCGATACTGCCCTCCTGAATCAGGTCCATCAGCGCGACGCCCCGTCCGGCGTACTCTCTCGCGATGGACACCACCAGACGCAGATTGGAATTGACCATCTGGCGAATGGCGCTCTCGTCTCCCTGCGCGCAGCGCATGGCAAGCTGACGCTCTTCCTCCGGCGTCAGACGGGGATACCGCCGGATCTCATTCAGGTATTGGCGCACATCGTCCTCGCCGGCACTCACCGGAGAATTCTCTAACAGCTCTGTCATGCTTTCATTCCTTTTCTTTCCTTCATTCGTTCCCGCACCGCCAGCAGGTCGTCCTCCGTCGTCACTTTGGACGCCTGATACTCGTTCTGGATGGTGCGGATGCAGTCCGTCAGCGCCTGCTCGTTCACAGGCCCCTGCTGTCTGTGCAGGATGCCCGCAATGTGGGACATTTCCTCCGGCGTCAAATCCGTCAGCCCCGCAAGAGAAACGTCCAGTCCCTGCTCATGGCGCTGCTTTAACTGGGCGTAAACCCGTCCCAGCAGCTCTGAGGAGAACATCTCCGCTTTCAGACCGCCGGTGCTGTCCAGCAGGGCGCTTTCCCGCAGAACCAGCGACAGAAGCATTTCCTCCGCCATGGCGGATTTCATGTTGGTATAGCGGATGTCCCGGCTCTTGGGCTGCAGATTCCGGGCGGGAGACAGGTCAATCTTCTCCTGCTTTTTCTTCTCCTGATAGACCCGCCGTTTCCACGCCCGCTGAATTTCCATCTGCATGGCGTCGGCGCTGATCTTCGCGGCCTCCGCCACCCGCCCACCGTAGACGTCCCGCTGGACGGCGCTGGGCAGGGAGCCGATCAGATCGGCAGATTCCTGCAAATAGCGCACCTTCTGGTCGTCGTCCCGCAGGTCGTATTTCCGGGCAATGGCGGCAAGCTGGTATTCCACCCGGTTGGAGGATTCCTCCAGCAGAATTTTAAAACGGTCAGCGCCGAATTTTTTCAGGTACTCGTCCGGGTCCTTGGCGTCCCGCATTTTCAGGACCTTGACCTGCAATCCCGCCTTTTCCAGCATGGGGATTGCCCGCTGAGTGGCGTTCTGTCCGGCGGTGTCGCCGTCGTAGATCAGCACCACCTGATCGGTATACCGGGACAGCAGCGCCGCGCCGTCATCCGTCAGGGCAGTTCCCAAAGATGCCACCGCGCAGTCAAATCCATACTGGTGCAGGGCGATGGCGTCCATGTACCCCTCCACCAGAATCAGGTAGCCCATTTTGCTTTTCTTGGCGTAATTCAGGGCAAACAGGTTCTTTCGCTTGTTGAAAATCAGGGTTTCCGGGGAATTTAAGTATTTGGCGGCGTTCTTGTCCCGGTCGTTCATAATGCGCCCGCCGAAGCCGATGACGTTCCCCCGGACGTCGATGATAGGGAACATCAGCCTGTCCCGGAACCGGTCGAAAAGATTGCCGTTCTTTTTGGACACCGTCACAAGGCCGGAGTCCCGCAGCTCCTGATCGGTGTAGCCTTTTTTCCGCATGGCGTCCACCAGATCGCTCCAGCTGTCCGGGGCGTAGCCGATGCCGAACTTCGTCAGGGTCGCCTGGGACATTCCCCGCCCCCGGGCGTATTCCAGCGCCGATGCGCCCATGGGTGCATACAGGCAGCTGTGGAAAAACCGCGCCGCTTCCTTGTGCAGCGCCCAGAGCCGCTCCTGCTGGCGATACCGGGACTGGTACTGCTCGTCCTCGGGGACTTCCAACCCCGCCCGCTTTGCCAGCGCCCGCACGGCGTCGCCGTAGCTCAGCCCCTCAATTTCCATCTCGAAATTGATGACACCGCCGCCCTTGTGGCAGCCGAAGCAGTAGAACATGCCCTTGTCCGGCGCGACGGAGAAGGAAGCGGTTTTCTCTCCGTGGAAGGGACACAGGCCAAACAGGTTGGAGCCGGAACGCTTCAGCGTCACGTACTGCCCCACCACGTCCTCAATCGGGTTCCGCGCGATCACTTCGTCAATAAATGCCGGTGGAAATGGCATGGTCTCCCCTCCTTTCGTCAGATTTCTCCAATTATTCTCTAACCGTGAACCTGCCATCCCATGGGGATGAAGATCTCCCGGAACTTTTCGACGGCGTAATTGTCCGTCATTCCAGCTATGTAGTCGCACACCGTGCGTTCCATGCCGTCGAAGCTCAGCTGGGGCTGAAAATCCTCGGGCAGCGCTTCCGGATGGGCGATGTAGTATTCAAACAGCCGTTTCAGCATATCCTTTGCCTTGCTCTCCTCGCCCTTGGCCACCGGATTGCGGTAGACATTGGTAAACATGAACGAGCGCAGTTCCTTGAGCTCCCTGTCCACATCGGGAGACAGACAGACTTTCCCGAATTCCCGGGAGGTGCGGATGGCATCGCAGACCAGTGTGTTGATCCTGTCCCGGTGGCTGTGGCCCAGCACGTCGGTGATGTCGATGGGGATATCGTCGTCGGTGAGGATGCCCGCCCGGATGGCATCGTCAATGTCGTGGTTGACGTAGGCGATCTGGTCGGAGCGGCGCACGGCCTGCCCCTCCAGCGTCTCCGGCCAGTAGTCCCCGGTGTGGCCCAGAATGCCCATGCGGACTTCATAGGTCAGGTTCAGCCCCTGACCGTCCTTTTCCAGAATGTCCACCACTCGCAGGCTCTGCTCATTGTGGCGGAAAGGCTTGCCAAGGCACTGGCTCAGAACGTCCTCCCCGGCGTGGCCGAAGGGCGTGTGTCCCAGGTCATGCCCCATGGCGATGGCTTCCGCCAGATCTTCGTTCAGCCCCAGCGCCCGTGTGATGGTTCCGGCAATGCGGCTGACCTCCAATGTGTGGGTCATCCGGGTGCGGTAGTGGTCGCCCTCAGGCTGCAAAAACACCTGCGTCTTGTGCATCAGGCGACGGAAGGACTTGGAATGGACAATGCGGTCAATGTCCCTCTGGTAACAGGTACGCACGTCCTCCGCCCGGGGTTCTTCAAACCTCAGACGTCCCCTGCTCTGGTCGGCGAAGGCCGCCAGAGGATTCAGTCGCTTATGCTCCTGCCATTCCAGTTCTTCCCGCACAGTCATGGTAATTCCCTCATTCCTTGTAGAAAATGACATCCGCTTTTTCTGCTTTTGTTTATGCAGTCTCCACCGGGAACGCCCGGTATTCCTGCCCGGTCTCCATGCCCTCCACGGTTCCGCTGGACAGGTCGGTGAGTTTTTCCAGAAAGGCGCTGACCTGTCCCTCCGGGAACAGCAGCTCCAGCTCCACCTCCGCGCCGAAATCCGTCTTGCGGAGAATGCCCCCAAAGGCGGCGGCTTCCAGTTTGACCCGCTCGTAGAAGGGATAGGGGCACGGCACGTACACCGCCGTCCATACCCGCCTCATGGATTTGCCCGCAGCGTCAACAGCGATTTTCGCGCCTTTTGTGTAAGCCCGCACCAGTCCCCCGGCGCCCAGAAGAATGCCGCCAAAGTACCGGGTCACCACGCACACCACGTTAAAAAGACCTTCCCGCTGCAAAACCTGCAGCATGGGCATTCCCGCAGTGCCGCCGGGTTCGCCGTCATCGGAGAAGCGCACCGCGCCGTCTCTGATGATGTACGCCCAGCAGTTGTGGGTGGCGTCGTAGTGCTTCTTTTTCATCTCCTGAATTTTCGCCAGAGCTTCTTCCTCGGTGTCCACAGGCCAGACGCGGCCGATGAAGCGGGACTTCTTTTCCACGAATTCCGCTTCGCCAAATTGGGTGGGTATCAGATACTCGTCCAATCCTCAGCACTCCCCGATGATATATTCCCGGAGTCTGCCGTAGAGGATTCCGTCCACGACGGCCTCGATCTCGATGCCCTCCGGGGTGTAGTCCACTTTTTTGACCTGGGCGCCGTCATGCAGCGTCTCCACCATGCCGCCCATGGCATAGGGCAGACGCACCACGATATGGTGCCGGGCATGGTTCAGGGCGCTCTCGATGGCTTTCAGCAGCCCGTCCATATTGATGCCCCGCTTGGCGGAGATGGCAACAATATTCTTCCCCACGGGAATGTCGTCGGAATACACCAGATCGGCCTTGTTGTAGCATTTCAGCACCGGGGTTTCCGGCTTGGCCAGCTGGGAGATCAGCCTGTCCACCACGGCGATATGCTCTTCCAGATGGGGGTCGGAAGCGTCAATGACGTGCAGAAGCAGGTCGGCAAATTCCAGTTCCTCCAACGTCGCCCGGAAAGCGTCCACCAGATGGTGGGGCAGCTTCGCGATAAATCCTACGGTGTCGGAAAGGATCACGTCCAGATTGTCGGAAACCGTCAGAAGCCGGGAGGTGGTATCCAGCGTGTCAAACAGCCGGTTGTTGGCGGGGATTCCCGCGCCGGTGAGCTGATTGAGCAGGGTGGATTTTCCCGCGTTGGTGTAGCCCACAATGGCCACCACCGGAACGGAATTTTTCATTCTCCGCTCCCGCTGGACGGAGCGCACCTTGCGCACCTGCTCCAGCTCTTCTTCCAGACGGTTGATGCGCTCCCGGATATGCCGCCGGTCGGATTCCAGCTTGGTCTCACCGGGGCCTCGGGTGCCGATACCGCCGCCCTGCCGGGAAAGGCTCGTACCCATGCCGGACAGTCGGGGCAGCAGATATTTGTACTGCGCCAGCTCCACCTGAAGCCGGCCTTCCTTCGTCTTCGCCCGCTGGGCGAAAATGTCCAGAATCAGGGCGCTTCTGTCCAGAACGGGAAGGCCGATGATCTCCTCCAGCGCCCGGATGTTGCCGGGAGAAAGCTCGTTGTCGAAAATGACCATGGTGGACTGGGTCGCTTCCGCCAGCATCCGCACCTCCTGGGCTTTTCCCTCGCCGATGAAGCTGTGGGAATCGGGGGTATGGCGGTTTTGCAGCACCTTGCCCGTGCAGAAGCCCCCTGCGGTCTCCAGGAGGTCTTCCAGCTCGTCCAGTGTGCTTTCGGTGGCGGTATCTTCCTCAGCAAAGCAGTCCGCGTTCAGTCCCACCAGAACCGCCCTTTCCTGCGTCTGTTTATCAAATCTTTCTTCCATGTTACCTCCGTTTTTCTCATGGGAAACCCCGGTTTCTCCTCCGGCGGCACTTTCCCTCATACCATTTCTTTTATTATACCACACATCCGCGCCGCGAACAACCACAAAAATACAAAAATCCCGCACTGCATCGCGCAGTGCGGGATTTGCGGGTCTTACTTCAGGCCAAACCGCTTGTTGAACCGATCAACACGTCCACCGGTGTCAACCAGCTTCTGCTTGCCGGTATAGAAAGGGTGGCACTTGGAGCAGATCTCAACACGAATGTCCTTCTTGGTAGAACCAGTGGTAAAGACATTGCCGCACGCGCAGCGGATGGTGGTCTGTTCGTACTTGGGATGGATACCTTCCTTCATTTCGTTCACCTCTTTCTTATCAGTTAAAGGGCATAGTAGCCCCGGGCAATCTTTAATCGCCCGGATATCATATCATAAAGTGTCGGAGAATGCAAGCACTTTTTTCGATTTTTTCAAAAAATCGAAAAATCGTGGTGCGTCAGCGGTTTTTCCGATCAGAACGCCCAGTTACCGCTGCGGAAAATGGGTACGACCCTGCCGTCCTCGCAGATGCCGTCGATGTTCATGCTGTCGCAGCCGATCATGAAGTCCTCGTGGATCATGGAATCATTGATGCCCAGCGTCCGGCACTCGTCCAGCGTCTTATTCTGGAAATCCTTGATGGTGTCGGCAAAGCCCATGCCCAGCGCCAGATGGCAGGCGGCGTTCTCGTCGAACAGGGTGTTATAGAACAGGATGCCGCTCTCCGCAATGGGGCTGTGCTGGGGCACCAGGGCGCACTCGCCCAGATAGGACGCGCCATCGTCCATGGCGATCATGGTCTTGAGCAGCTCCTCGCCCTTCTCCGCCTTGACCTCCACGGCCTTGCCCTTTTCAAAGCGGACGGAGAAATTCTCGATGAGCTGACCCTGATAGCTCAGGGGCTTGGTGGAATAGACGATGCCCTCGGCCTGGCCCTTCATGGGGGAGGTGAAGCACTCCTCGGTGGGGATGTTGGGGTTGAAGAAGATCCCCTGCAGGCTGGTTTCGCCGCCGCCGCAGAACTGCCCCTCCGGGATCAGCCCCACGGTCAGGTCCGTGCCGTTGCTGCTCTGGAAGTGGACGCTTTCGAGGTCGAACGCGTTCATTTTCTCGCCCAGAGTGGTCAGGCGGTCCAGATGTGCTTTCCACTCGTTGACGGGGTCGCCGCCCGTCACGCGGCAGACATCGAAAATGAGCTGCCAGAGCTTCTCGATGGCCGCAGCCTCGTCCAGCTCCGGGAACATCTTTTTTGCCCACGGGGCGCTGGGCATGGCGGCGATGGACCACTGGACGCGGTCGTTCATGGTGTACTCGCGCCACGGAGCCATGAACTTGCGCTGACCGGCGTTCACCCGGCTGATTTTCGCGCCGTCCAGACCGGCGTAGACTTCCGGGTCATCGGCGAGGATATGCAGCACGCAGACCCCGCCCTCACTCTCGGCGTAGTCGAGATAGCGGCGCAGCTGCCAGGACTTGAAATCGCTCAGGGCTTCCTCGCTGCCCAGTTCCATCCGGCTGCGAGAAACGTCGTTGTCGCTCCAATTCACCAGCACGTCACGGGCGCCGGCCTCGTAGGCACTGCGCACGCACAGACGGGCCAGCGGTGCGGCCTCGAGGCAGCAGTTGATGACAAGGGTCTGGCCCGGCTGGGGATTGACACCCACCCGGACGATGAAATCGGCATATTTTTTCAGCAGTTCGTCAAAGTTTTCCACGGTAGAACCTCCTGCGGTGTAAAAATCATGTTTTTCTGTTTTTCAGTATACCCGGTACAAGCCGTTCTGTCCAGTAAAAAGAAAACAGACACCTCCCGCTGTTGAAAAAGCAGGAAACGTCTGTTATACTGTCTTTTGAGAGTGCTGTCTACATACGGCAGGCGGTCTATGCCTTTTCGGCCCTGCGTCGGGAAGGCGAACATTTTTGTCGTACCCCGACGCTTTGCAGCGAAGGGGGTGATGCTTCATGACGCTTTTAGAAACTCTGGCTCTGCTCACATTGCTTGCAACCGTGAGCTTTGGCATTTTCGATATCGCGTGGAAGATCTTCAATAACAAAAAATGACTTCCCGGCTCCACTCGAGCGATCATTTCTTGTAATTGACTTGCCGGAAAGGTGCTGACCGTTTGCCAGACAGCACTCTCTTCGTTTGTATAATACCACAGCCCCGCCGAAATTGCAACGGCGGGGCTGTTTTTTCACTCACAAAAGTAAGTTTTTATCAGAACTCGATCTTGCTCTCGATGTAGCTCTTCAGCTCGCTGATGGGCATACGCACCTGCTCCATGGTGTCGCGGTCACGGACGGTGACGCAGTTGTCGGCAGCAATGCCCTTGGCCTCGTCGCCCACGGTGTCAAAGTCCACGGTGATGCAGAACGGGGTGCCGATCTCGTCCTCACGGCGGTAACGCTTGCCGATGGAACCGGTATCGTCGTAATCCACCATGAAGTACTTGCTCAGCTCGTTGCGGATCTCCATAGCCTTCTCGCCCAGCTTCTTGCTCAGGGGCAGCACAGCGCACTTGTAGGGAGCCAGAGCCGGATGCAGGTGCAGGACGGTGCGGACATCTTCCTTGCCCTTGGCATCGACCAGATGCTCCTCATCGTAAGCCTCGCACAGGAAGGCCAGTGCCACACGGTCGCAGCCCAGAGAGGGCTCGATCACGTAGGGGATGTAGTGCTCGTTGGTCTCGCTGTCGAAGTACTCCAGGCTCTTGCCGGAGGCCTCCTGATGGCGGGTCAGGTCGTAGTTGGTGCGGTCTGCAATGCCCCACAGCTCGCCCCAGTCGGTGAACGGGAAGGCATACTCGATATCAGTGGTAGCGCGGCTGTAGAAGGCCAGCTCTGCAGGCTCGTGGTCACGCAGGCGCAGGTGCTCCTTCTTGATGCCAAGGCTCAGCAGCCAGTTCTCGCAGTAGTCCTTCCAGTAAGCGAACCAGTCCAGATCGGTGCCGGGCTTGCAGAAGAACTCGCACTCCATCTGCTCGAACTCGCGGGTGCGGAAGGTGAAGTTGCCCGGGGTGATCTCGTTGCGGAATGCCTTGCCCACCTGACACACACCGAAGGGCAGCTTGCGGCGGGTGGTGCGCTGGATGTTGGCAAAGTTGACAAAGATGCCCTGTGCGGTCTCGGGACGCAGATAGCAGGTGGAAGAGCTATCCTCGGTCACGCCGATGGCGGTCTTGAACATCAGGTTGAACTTGCGGATGGGGGTAAAATCGTGCTTGCCGCACACGGGGCAGACGATATCCTCGTGCTCTGCGATGAAAGCGTCCATCTCGTCAAAGCTCATGGCATCCACGTTCACCTCGGGGTGCTCTTCCCCGATCAGCTTGTCGGCGCGGTGGCGTGCCTTGCAGGCGCGGCAGTCCAGCAGGGGGTCCGAGAAGCTGGACACATGGCCGGTGGTCACCCATGTCTGGGGGTTCATGATGATGGCAGCATCCAAACCCACGTTATAGGGGCTTTCCTGCACAAACTTTTTCAGCCATGCCTTTTTGACGTTGTTCTTGAACTCCACGCCAAGGGGGCCGTAGTCCCAGCTGTTGGCCAGACCGCCGTAGATCTCGGAACCGGGGAACACATAACCACGGTTCTTGCAGAGATTGACGATCATGTCAAGGGTCTTTTCGCTCTGTTCCATTGTAGTACATCCTTTCCGTCCGCGGCTGGTTTGCCGTGTCGTATCGTGTTGTGTTCCGGCGGCTTTCCCACCGCCGGGCGTGCTTGCGGCTTGCACAAGCACAGTATATTTACTGTACCATGTTTTGCCCCGCTTGTAAAGCCCGGCAAACAGTTCAGCCGCGCTCTGTCAGGTATTTTACCAGCAGGCGGTACAGGGCATCCGGGTCGATGGGCTTTGACAGATGCTCGTTCATACCGGCCTGCAACGCTTTCAGGCGATCCTCCGCAAAGGCGTTTGCCGTCATGGCAAAGATGGGGATGCTCTTTGCGTCCGGGCGGTCCATGGCGCGGATGGCGCGGGTGGCCTCGTGACCGTCCTGCACCGGCATCATCACGTCCATCAGAATGGCATCAAAGCCGCCCACCGGCGAGGCTGCAAAGGCCTCCACCGCCTGCTGTCCGTCGGCGGCTTTTGTCACCTTTATGCCCACATCGTTCAGCAAAAACTCCATAATCTCCATGTTCAGGGCGTTGTCCTCGGCCAGCAGCACCTGCCGCCCACGCAGCACAGTAAGGTCTGTCTGCTGCCGCTCCGGCTCTTCGGTTGCGGTATTGTCGATAGCAAAGGGCAGGGTGATGGTGTAGGTGGTGCCTACGCCCTGCTTGCTTTCCACCCCGATGGTACCGCCCATCTTATCCACAAGGCTTTTGGTGATGGACATGCCAAGGCCGGTGCCGCCGTATACCGAGCGTGCCCCAGCATTTTCCTGCGCAAAGGGCTCGAACATCCGCTTCTGGAACTCCTCGCTCATGCCGATGCCGGTATCCGCGCAGACAAAGCAGATCTGTACCTTGTCCCCGGTGCTGCTCAGTTCAAAGCAGTCCAGCATCACACGCCCCTTGTCCCGGTTATACTTGATGGCATTGCTGAGCACATTCATCAGCAGCCGCTTGACGTGCAGCGGGCTGCCCACCAGCCGGGGATGCGGCAGCCTGCCGTATTCCCGGTGCAGCACAATACCGCGCTCTTCCGCCTGTTTTTCCAGCACGTCCGTGATCTCGTGCATCAGCTCGGGCAGATCAAAGGGCACATTTTCCAGCACCACCTCGCCGGACTCCAGCTTGCCCATATCCAGCACCTCGTTCACCAGCTCCAGCAGCAGGGTGGAGGCCTCCCAGATCTTTTTGCGGCAGTCGGCCTGCCGTGCCATATCCTCCGGGCAGCGGTCGCCGATCTCCACCATACCCCGGATGCCGTTGATGGGGGTGCGGATATCGTGGCTCATGCGCTGCAAAAACTCGGTCTTGGCAAGGTTTGCGCTCTCCGCCTTCAGCGCAGCCGCCTTGAGGGTCTTTTGGTACTCCTGCTCCCGGCGCAGCTGCTGCTCCCGGTAGCGCCGGGCGGTCTTGCCACGCAGCAATTGCAAAAGGAACAGCACGACCATGTAAGCAAAGGCCGCCATGCTCACATTGCGCATGGTAGAGACATACACCTCCTGCTCCGGGCGGTAGACATAGATATAAAAGCTGCGTCCCTGCCCCACAATACCGTAGGCGTACTGCTGCCCGGTGGTGCTGTGCACATGGATCATGCCGCCGTCTGTGCTGCGCGCTTTTAAGGCAGAAAGGGTGGGGTTTTCGTCCACGGTGGTATCCAGCAAAGAGGTATCGTTGCTGGCCACGATGCGGTCACCCCGGGTCACCACGATGGTTCCGTCCACAGCGGGGTTATAGCCCTGCACGCAGTTCTGGTAGGAAAGACTGTAATTGCGCACATATTCTGCCGTGGTGCGGTAGTACACCACAAGCACCCCGTCCCCGTCCTTCCGGGCGCAGGCTGCGGTGTCTACATAGGAGCCATCCTCATTTTCCGACCGTCCGGCGTAGACCTGCTCCGGGTGGTCGGCCACCTTCAGCACGATAGAACCGGCCAGCTGCGCTTCCATCTGTTCCCGGACCTGCAGGTCAGCCGTCCGGCCATCCTGTGAGGCTGCGCACAAAATTTTGCCCTCTGCCGAAAGCACAAGGATGCCGCTGAGGGTATAGTCCTGCAAATATTCTTCCATAGCGGCATCGTCCAATACCCGCGCGGGGTCATCCTGCCGGTCGTGCGCGATCTCTTTGCACAGATGCTGGGCGTTTTCCATCATCCGCATCAGGCTTTTGGTCTCCGTGGCAAGGTTCAGGTTGTCGTAGCCGGTGCACTGCTCCTTAACATAGCTGATGGTATCCTCAAACTGCTTTTCTGCATTTTGCAGGTCGCTGTGCGCCGAGACCCCCAGCACTCCGCCCAGCAGCAACAGTCCCGCAAGTGCACACACCATGATGAACTGCTTCCGGTTGAAAATACTCTGGCTCTTTTCCATTCCGTCATGCATGGGTACTGTCCTCCAGTCCATCCAGATAGTGCTCGGGGTCGTCCAGATAGCGGCTCACGATCTGCCGGACGGTGCCGTCTGCCAGCATCTCCTGAAAAACCTCCGTCAGCTGCTGCGGCAGGTCATCGCCGCGCTCTTTGGCAAAGGCAACGCCCAGCCGCGCCGTCATCAGCGGCTCGTCCAGAATGCGGTATTCAACGCTGTAATCCTTCATGAACTGCCGGATGGCGCTTTCGTGGGCGGCTAAGGCGTCCGCGTAGCCTTTGAGCAGGGTGGTGTAGAGCAGATCCCGGTTCTGCAGGGAATACAGCCTGCGCAGCCGGGGCAGACCATTCTGCTCCGCATTCAAAAACAGTTCCTCCGGCTTTGTGGTGGACTGCACCGCCACCACCTTACCGGCCAGATCCTGCAGGGTGCGGATGTCGCTATCAGAGCGCACCGCCACCACCTGACGGCTGTGCAGATACGGCCCTGCCCATTGGTATTCTTCCTCGCGGCCATCCATGGAAAAGCTGCCCCAGATGCAGTCGATGGTGTCGTTTTCCACCAGTTCCTTCTTCTTTTCCCAGTCGATGGTCACAAATTTCACCCGGTAGCCCAGCCGCCCGAACGCCTCGGTGGCCAGTTCCACGTCAATGCCGGTGGGTGCACCGTCCGTGCCCATATAGTTGAAGGGCGGGTAGTTATCGCTGCCCACCACAATGACCGGCATTGCAGCCGTATAGTCATCCGTTTTTCCGGTACGCCCGCAGCTGCAAAACAGCGCCGCGCACATCGCCAGCGTCAGCAAACAGGCCGCCAGCCGCAGTCCTCTTCTGTGTTTTTTCATGGTTCTTCCATCCTGTGTTTTTTGCTACTTTTTGTAATAGAATGCTCCACGCTATCAGTATAATAAAAACTGCTCCAAAAGAAAAGAAAAAAATTACTTTTCCGGCAGATTCTACACTTTTCCGCAAAAAGGGCTCCCGGAGCGCCTGCGAACGCTCCGGGAGCCGAAAAAGCCATTTTACTTGTGGTACTTCATGCCCGCATTGATGGTGCAGGCGCGGTAGATCTGCTCCGTGAGCACCAGCCGCGCCAGCTGATGGGGCATGGTGATGCGCCCCATGCTGAACTTAAGGGCAGCGGCTTTTTTCACCTCTTCGGACAGGCCATGGGACGAGCCGATAACAAAGGCCACGTCCCCTGCCCCGCTGCCGGCGCGCTGTGCCAGAAACTGCGCCAGTTCGTCGGAGGAGATCTGCTTGCCCTCAATGCACATGGCTACAATAGCAGCACCCTTGCGCACATTGGAAAGGATGGCTTTTCCCTCTTTATCCAGTGCCTTTTTTACCACCGCGTCCGAGGCGTTTTTCTCCTCGATCTTTTCCTCCGGCAGTTCAATGATGCGAAAGGCGGCAAAAGCCGCCAGACGCTTCTGGTACTCTGCCACGCCCTCAGCAAAATATTTGGCGTTCAGCTTGCCCACACAGATCAGGTCGATGTTTTGCATGACTGCTTCCTCTTTTCAGGCTTAAACGATTTAAAATTGTCTCCGCTACTGCTTAAACTCCCTCAGTCACGGCTTACGCCGTGCCAGCTCCCTCGGAGAGGGAGCCTCTG
>OFMM01000786.1_pt1 | contig 18405 bp, 15 predicted proteins | sample 1541811 | NCBI WGS metagenome assembly OFMM01 (sample SAMN04209246, study PRJEB22552) | human gut metagenome | biome: gut; material: feces | host: Homo sapiens | place: USA: Oklahoma
CTAAGTATTGAAAAGCCATAAGGTATCCTTTCGTATTTTGTTAAACAATAATTTAGCAACCTAAAGATCAATGCCTGAGACATCAAATTCACCAGTCATTAAGCGAGGCAAAATAGTATCTCGAAGCACCGCTAACCTCTTATTTTGTAATCGATTATTTACAATTTTCTCTATCATTGGAGAAGTTATTGAATCAAAATTATCAAGCGTTGCTTTATCAGGAAGGGTAACTTCAAACGCATCAAAGTCTTTTTTGCCGATATGAATTACGGTTGTAGCGACCTGAGTTTGCTCAATTTTATTCAAAAGAGGTTTTATTGTATAAAGAACAAATGCTTTTCCTTGAGGTCGCTTACTCTCAAAAATGCATACTCGTTGATTTAACCACGCAGATTCATTTCCCCAAATGTACGGGCGAAATTCACCATCCATACCTACGACAATATCTCCAGGTTGAATTAAATGCCCTTTTGGATGTTCTTCGGTTGTAAAAGTAACGAATGCTTGCTCTTTCAGGTCACGAATTCGGATAATTGGTTTGCCGATTCCATCTGTATTAAACATTTTGGAAGAAAAAGGTGCACCGTATATGATGTTTGCAATGGCATATATGTTTGTATCGTTCCAGTTTGAAGGTCTAACGCCACCGAAAGGTTTGAAATCAACGAACCAAGCTTTGTAAAGAGCTTGCATTTGCTCAAATAAATTATTGTTTATAATATGAAAGGAAGTGGTGTTTTGAAAATAAAAGATATAAAAGCAAATAAAGTGCTTCCTTTTGAAATCTCTGATGAGAAATTGATGAAACTGTTTAGCTTCTTCTTGCACTCTGCTCCGACGATTGAAAGTCAATCAGCAGCGCATATAGATGAACAAAGATTATTCAAAAACTGGTTAGATTTTAAGGTTCAAATACCATCAAATATGATGATGTTTTTTGCATCGTCCTATTCACGAGATAAATTTATAAAGAGTTTTAAAAAGTACGGGATTGATGATGAATCAGAAGTGAATCGGAGAACAAAAGCTTTCGTTTGCAAAAGGAAAGAATCAAAAAAAGGGATTTCAGAAGCGGACTGTCATTGTTTATTGCGCCATATACGGAATTCGATTGCACATAATAATGTTTATATATCAAATGTTGGAAATAGAAAATACATACTATTTGAGGATTATAATCAAAAAGGAAATATATCTGCAAGAATACTATTGTCACAAACGGATTTAACAAGATTAAAAAGAGAAATTATGAAATAAAGGAGAGAGATTATGCCGGGATTATATACCGAAGCCGATTATGAAAACTCTGTAATCGAGCTATTCAGAAACGATTTGGGATACGATTACGAATACGGTCCCGATATTGAAAGAGATTTTTATAGTCCGTTATACGAGGAGATTCTGCTTGACTCTCTGTATCGACTGAACAGAGAGCTACCTGATGACGCCATTCAGGACGCCTTGTTCAAGCTGAAAAATTTTGAAAACGGAGAGCTTGTGCAGAAAAATGCTGTCTTTATGGACTATCTGCAAAACGGTATACCGGTAAGATATTTTGTCGGCGGTGAGGAACGCTCCTCTATCGTCTATCTTGTTGACTATAAAAATCCCAATAATAACTCCTTTATTGTGGCAAATCAGTGGACATTTATTGAAAACAGTAACAAACGCCCGGATATGATTCTGTTTTTAAATGGTCTGCCGGTTGTTCTGATTGAACTGAAATCTCCTTCCCGTGAAGAAACAGACGCTTCCGAAGCATACAGACAGCTCCGTAACTATATGCAGGAAATCCCGTCGATGTTCATATATAATGCTATATGCGTTATGAGTGACCAGCTGACCTCCAAAGCCGGTACGATCACCTCCGGCGAAGACCGCTTTATGGAGTGGAAAACCAAAGACGGCGACTATGAAAACACACAATATGCTCAGTTTGATACTTTCTTTGAGGGTATGTTCCAAAAAGAAAGATTGCTCGATATTATAAAGAACTTCATTTGTTTCTCCAATGAGGGTATCAATACATTCAAAATACTTGCCGGATATCATCAGTATTTTGCGGTAAGAAAAGCGATTGAGTCAACAAAACACGCTACAGTTACCGATGGTAAAGGCGGTGTATTCTGGCATACACAAGGAAGCGGGAAGTCACTTTCTATGGTATTCTATGCCCATTTGTTGCAGGAAGCGTTAGACAGCCCGACGATCGTGGTTCTGACCGACAGAAATGACCTTGACGACCAGCTTTACAGTCAGTTTGCAAAGTGTAAGGACTTTTTAAGACAAGAGCCAATGCACGCAGAGAGCAGAGAACATCTGAAAACTTTGCTTGCCGGCAGACAGGCAAACGGTATTATCTTTACCACAATGCAGAAGTTTGAGGAGTCCCACGAACCTCTTTCAGAACGTCATAATATCGTTGTTATGGCTGATGAAGCACACAGAGGTCAATATGGACTTACCGAAAAGATTAAGATTACGAAAAACGAAGAAGGCGAAGATGTTGCAAAGCGTGTTATCGGCACAGCTCGAATTATCCGCAACACTTTACCGAACGCTACATATATCGGCTTTACTGGTACGCCTATTTCCTCCAAAGACCGCAGCACCCGTGAGGTATTCGGAGATTATATCGACATCTATGATATGACTCAAGCGGTTGAGGACGGAGCTACACGCCCTGTTTATTATGAAAGCCGTGTAATCAAGCTTAACCTTGACGAAGCAACCTTGAAACTGATTGATGCCGAGTATGATATTATGGCTCAAAATGCCGACGAGGAGGTTATCGAAAAGAGCAAACGAGAGCTTGGACAGATGGAAGCCGTTCTCGGCAACGATAACACTATCAATTCCCTTGTCTGTGATATTCTCGACCATTACGAGAACAACCGTGAGAACCTGCTGACCGGTAAGGCGATGATTGTTGCATATTCTCGCCCTATTGCTATGAAGATTTATAATCGTATCTTGGAGCTTCGCCCTGTTTGGACTGAAAAGGTTGCAGTTGTAATGACCTCTGGCAACAATGACCCGGAAGAATGGAGACAGGTTATCGGGAACAAGCACCACAAGGACGAGCTTGCAAAGAAATTCAAGGATAACAATAGTCCGCTTAAAATTGCAATAGTTGTGGATATGTGGCTGACCGGATTTGATGTACCGTCCCTTGCCACAATGTATGTTTATAAGCCTATGTCCGGACATAATCTTATGCAGGCTATCGCCCGTGTAAACCGTGTGTTTCGTGATAAAGAAGGTGGTCTTGTTGTTGATTATGTAGGAATTGCCACTGCCTTGAAGCAGGCAATGAACGACTACACCTCCCGTGATAAAAAGAACTACGGCGATACCGATGTTGCAAAGGTTGCATATCCGAAGTTCTTAGAAAAATTATCGGTTTGCCGTGATAAGTTCCACGGATATGATTATTCCAAGTTTCAAAACGGTACAGACCTTGAAAGAGCGAAAACAATCAGCGGTGCAGTCAACTTTATTATGGGCAGAGAAAAAGTTGATGAAAAAGACTCTTTTGTTAAAGAATCCCTTATGCTCCATCAGGCATTATCTCTCTGTTCTTCGTTGGTTGATGAGGACAGCAGATTTGAAGCTGCGTTCTTTGAGTCTGTTCGTGTATTGGTTCTCAGACTGACGAATACAGGCGTAGGCAAGAAAATTTCTCTGCCGGAAATGAACGCAAGAATTAACGAACTTCTGAAGCAGAGTATCAAGAGCGAAGGAGTTATCAATCTTTTCTCCGACATCAAAGAGGAGTTCTCCTTGTTCGACCCGAAGTTTCTCCAAGAAGTCGCCAATATGAAGGAAAAGAACCTTGCGGTAGAGTTACTGAAAAAACTGCTTGCGGAGCAGGTGTCCATTTACCGCAGAACGAATGTGGTTAAATCCGAAAAGTTCAGCGAGATTATGCAACGTTCTCTTAATGCGTATCTTAACGGTATGTTGACCAACGAAGAAGTAATCGAAGAAATGCTGAATCTTGCTAAGCAGATTGCAACCGCACAGCAAGAGGGCGACAAACTCGGACTTACAGCCGAAGAGCTTGCTTTCTATGACGCTTTGACGAAACCGCAGGCAATCAAGGATTTCTATGAGAATGACGAGCTGATTGCCATTACAAAAGAACTTGCCGATACCCTCCGAAAGAATAAGACGATTGACTGGCAAAAACGAGAGTCCGCAAGAGCAAAAATGCGTATGCTTATCAAAAAGCTCCTGAAAAAACACAAGTATCCGCCTGAAGGTATGGAGGACGCTGTGCAGACTGTTATGACACAGTGCGAGCTTTGGACTGATAATGTAATGGACGCATAAATTGATGGAGGACGACGATTATGGATAAAAGATTTCAATGGACGCGCTTCTATATGGAGCTGGCTTCCGTTTTATTAAAATATAAGAATAATCGTAGTGAGCTAATCGGCATACTGAAAACAATCTTTTCTGACGCCGGAATGAACTTCCCTTTCAAGGAAAAAGGCAAAGAGATGTACGAGGACATTTGCCCTTTCACAATTTTCGGTTCTTTCAATAAGGGGATTACAAACTCTAACCGCATTGCATTGTTGGAGCAATTTGCAAAGCAGTTTTCAATCAAAGCGGCTGTTCCAACAGAGTTTGACGGTATCCCCGTTGTTATGAATTTAAGTGCGTGGTTCTTTGCATACAAGGAAAATCGAGGAGAACACGACATAGACAACCTTTGGAATTTGCTTGAAAAAGCCATTGCCTACTCCGATGAAGCGTCCGCAGATAATAAAAATGCTTTTATTGCTGCCTATGACAAGGTAACAAAGCAGAAAATGATTAAATGGAATATTACGATGGGGCTTTATTGGGTAAGACCATATACCTTTATCAATTTAGACTCAACAAACCGTGCGTTTATTACCGATGTAGATAATATGCCGCACTATTTCACTACAATCTTTTCTGACATCAATAGGGGCTTGCCTGACGGAACAAGCTATTTGTTTATGTGTGAGCAGGCAAAAAATGCCTTGAAGCAGAAAGAGTACGATTACCACAGTTTCCCGGAGCTTTCATATTGTGCGTGGAAAAGCAGTCAGGGAACTCCTGATGAGCCGGCAACAAATAGAGTTGACTCCAATGTAAAAGAAACAGATTACTGGATTTACTCTCCGGGCGATAACGCCTGTATGTGGGACGAGTTCTACAAGCTTGGGATTATGGGCATAGGTTGGGACGATGTAACAGACCTAAAAGGATTTTCTTCAAAGGAAGAAATCAAAGACTATATGAAAAAGGTTTACGACCCAAGCTACTCATATAAAAACAACGCACATTGCTTGTGGCAGTTCGCAAATGAAATCAAAATCGGCGATGTCGTTTTCGTTAAAAAAGGTATGCATAAAATCATTGGAAAAGGTGTCGTAACCTCAGATTACATTTACGATTCCACAAGAGAAACCTACAAACATATCAGGAAAGTAGAATGGACGAACAAGGGCGAATGGGAACATCCGGGACAGGCGGTAATGAAAACTTTGACCTGTATTTCTCCGTACCCCGATTATGTTCAACAGTTGCTTGCATTGTTTGCCGAGAATACACTGGAAGAAACTACTGAACAAGTAGAAATTAAGTATCCTCCATATACAAAGGACGATTTCTTGAACGAAGTCTATATGGATGAGGATACTTACAATACGCTGACGGAATTGCTTGAAGCCAAGTATAATGTCATTTTGCAGGGCGCACCGGGTGTAGGCAAGACATTTGCCGCAAAACGACTTGCATATTCGATTATGGGGCAAAAAGATACCAGCCGTGTTGCAATGGTGCAGTTCCATCAAAGTTATTCTTATGAAGATTTTATTCAGGGGTACAGACCTTCCAAAGAGGGCTTTGAACTTGTAAACGGTGCTTTCTATAAGTTTTGCAGAGAGGCGGAAGAAGATGATGAAAGACCGTATTTCTTTATCATTGATGAAATCAACCGTGGCAATCTGAGCAAAATTCTCGGAGAACTGATGATGTTGATCGAAAAGGATAAGCGTGGCGAAAAGATTAAGCTGCTCTACTCCAATGAATGGTTTACCGTACCGCAGAATGTAAGAATTATCGGTATGATGAATACGGCGGACAGAAGCCTTGCTCTTATGGATTATGCCCTCCGAAGAAGATTTGCGTTCTTCGACTTTGCACCTGCGTTTTCTTCGGAAGGCTTCAAAAACTACTTGGCGGAAAAGGGTTCACCTAAGTTGGAGAAGCTAATTACCGCTGTTGAGTCTTTGAATAGTACAATTTCAGCAGATGAGTCATTAGGAGATGGATTTAGAATCGGTCATAGTTATTTCTGTACCGACGATGAAATTACTGATGAATGGCTTAAATCTGTTGTTGAATATGAAGTGATACCGTTGATTAAAGAATATTGGTTTGATGAACCTACAAAAGTCAGAGACTGGTCTGCAACATTAAGGAGTGCCATAAAATGATACGCATACAAAACATTTACTATATGCTTTCATATGCGTTTCAGGTCTTAAATGAGCAAGGGTACAAACAGGTCGCTACCGAGAAATTTGACAATGTTGCGGAACTGTGTGCTGCCATTCTAATTAAGGGAGTGTCGTTGCAGATAAAGAGAGGATTGAGTAAGGAATATGTACTTCAAAGTGAGCCTTTATCCTCCCTCCGTGGAAAAATAGATATATCTGCTTCGGTAAAACAGCAATCAATGCTGAAAAAGCAGTTGGTGTGCAATTATGATGAGTTCTCAGCTAATTCCTATATGAACCGAATTATCCGCACTACGATGGATGTTCTCGTCAGAAGCAGTATCAGCAAAGATAGAAAAAAGCAGCTTCGCAAATTGCTCATCTATTTTTCAGAAGTTGAACCATTGAGCCGGGACAGCATAAACTGGAAGCTTCGATTTAATAAGAATAATCAGACATATCAAATGCTGATTTACATTTGTTATCTGATACTTAAAGGGCTGTTGCAAACGACCTCGGACGGAAGCACAAAGCTGATGGACTTCCTTGATGAACAGCGTATGTGCAGGCTTTATGAGAAGTTCATTCTTGAATACTACCGCAAGGAACACCATGAAATCCGGGCGTCGGCGTCTCAAATTCCTTGGGATACCGACGATGATTACAGAGAAATGCTCCCTGTTATGCAAAGCGACATTATGCTGAAAAAGGGAGAAAAGACGCTAGTAATAGATGCGAAGTATTATTCGCATACAACACAGAAGCAATATGATGTAAACACCTTACATTCAGGAAATATGTATCAGATATTTACTTATGTAAAAAACCTTGATACAGAGAGAACAGGAAATGTATCTGGAATGTTGCTCTATGCAAAGACAGACGAAGTAGTGTTACCAAACAACGCATACAAAATGGGCGGCAATGCTATTTCTATCAAGACGCTTGATTTGGATTGTGACTTTCCTAAAATTAGAAAACAGTTAGATGATATTGTCTGCTCTTTTTGAGGAATGTAGCAATCGACACAAATTAGTCAAGTACGATTTGGTAAATTGCACTTGACTATTTTTCTCGCTTTTTCTGTTGTTACGCAAAAATTAAATCGGCACAAACGGTTTCTGCCGCACGGTTGCGGATGTTGTTCATTTTCCGTACCCACTCCATTGGATTTTCTGTTTTAAGCTGTTCGGTAACGCCTTCCCTTTCGGCGTATTCTTTTACCAGCCGAAGAAAGAGAGACTGTGCTTCTTCCTCAATATCGGCGAGATGAGAGTGGAGTTTGCCGGAAGTGAGCAGATTGTAGTACAGGATTTTATGGTGCTGTTTCAAGTACCGCAGTCGGCGCTGTCCCCACACGCCGACAGGGCGTTCTTCTTCGGGTGGTAAGGTCAGATTCGGCAGGCAGTAATCGCCCTGCATGGTGTATGTACCGCCCATTTGTTCAAATATCGTTTTATTCATAGTAAAACCTCCTTTGATACTGTCATTGTACCAAAGGAGGTTTTGGTTTACGAATGTGCGATTTTGATGATTGCACATTGTATATTGAAAAAATTAGTCAACTACAATTTAGTCAATCGTAATTGACTGAATTTCAACTCGGCAAACCTTTCATTCTTTCAAAATGCTTTCAAACGGTGCGTCATCGCTACAAAAGGTATCGAAAATCATTTTAGCGCCGAGACGGAAGCCGACAATGAAAGAATCAAGACCGCTTTCGCCCATCAGCTCGCCGTAGGCATTGCAGAAATCGAGGAACAGCTTCTTTTCCTCGCCGTTCAGACGCTGCGTGAGTTTTTCTTCCAGCTCGTTGATGTTCTCGGACACCTTCAGAATATAGCTATGCTTTCGATATCCTCTCGCCTGCGGGTCGAGATTTCCGTAGTACAGCTCTTCCAGAAAATTTGCCATTACTCTGCACCTCCTTCACCGTCTGCCGTGTGCAGGTCACGGATTTTCCGCCAGCTTGAAAAACCTTGCAGGGTGCGGATGTGCCACGGCGATTTGCGGGTGATGGTACGGAAGTATGTGGAGCAAAAGAACTCCACCAAATAGACCTTCGGAATATGGTTGACATTGTTTTTCCGGAAAGACTTGATGTGCCCCTGATTGCACCAGTTGTTAATTGAAGTTTTGCCGTAACCGGTGATTTTGGAAACCGTTTGGGTGGTCAACACATCGGGATAGCCGGAGAGCAGCTCGGTATAGTACAGCTGCAAATGCTCCAACACGATTTGGGGAACCTGTTCCTCCATCTGGACAGTATAATCACCTTTGTACCAGCCCGCCGGGGCAGAGTAGCTTTCGGGGAACACCTTGCGGTTTTCCAGATAGGCAATCACATCCTCCTTTTTGATTTTGTAGCAGCGTGTTTTCCTGCCCGTGTACTCGCAGGGAATTTTCCCGCTTTGGAGCAGGTACAAGGCGGTAGATTTGCTGATGTGGCAAATGCGATACAGCTGATCCTTCGTGATCACATCGGGAACGGCATCCCAGTTGATTGCGTTTTCTTTCATGACAATACACCTCATATCTTGATAATCTTTGCCGGCATTCGAACTGTCCGTGTATTGCCTATTGATTTTTGTTCTTTCCGTTCTTTCCGCAGTTCTTTCCAAAAGCAGAAAAATCGCTGATTGGAACCGATGGGCGATTTCTCAGTATTTTCGGGCGATTTCTTCAAAAAATCCAGATTTCATGCGGGTTTGCGGGCGTACAAGGCTGACTGAAACTGACAGGAGAAACCATGTAAGTAACAGACGGCGATAAAACTCGAAATCAGGTAATCCCTAACGGGACCGAGGGTTCGAATCCCTCACTCTCCGCCAAGAATAAAGGGTATAGCGTTTGCTATACCCTTTATTCTTTTGTTGATAAGACAGCAAGGGATTCGAACAAGAACGGTCGGCTTTGCCGATGAAAACAGTCCGGTGGACTGTTTGAAAGTCCGTGGTTAAAGAGCGAAGCGATGCGAAGGAGTACGGCAGTACGCCGAAAAATCCCTCACTCTCCGCCAAAAAAGCAGGATATAGCAAAAGCTATGTCCTGTTTTTTGCATTTTCGTTGTGTGTGAACAAGCCGTAATAAAAGCGGCAGAGTATACCGTGTTTGGTTGTCGGTAAAGTGCATTTAATTTCCTTTATCGTTCTTAAAAGCAGCCGCTGTTGACAAAACAAAAAAAGCAATATATCATATTGTATACATACAATATATTGCGGAAGTAACACATATTCTGTTACTTATAAAAAGCGGGGGTTAATATGGATAAAAAGAAATCAATTAAAAATCTCGTCGTCATTTTAATTGCAGTGGTGGCATTGGGGCTTCTTTGGGCTTTTGTCAAAAGCCAAGTAACAACAACACCGATATATATTGTTGTTGATACCTTTACTCTGATTATACCGAGCATAATTTTGATACCCGGAATAATTTGCTATATCGCTTACTTTTTTGTCAATGACGCAAAAATAAAATCCGTGCTTAAGATAAGCTCATTATGTATAGCGGCTTTCTGCGTGGTTTTCTCCGTGTCGTTTTTTGCCGCGGTATTTGTAAATTCGGGCAGCGAAAAGACGAGCAGCTATAAAGAAGCCGCCGAGAGTAAATACAGCTTGGGTAATTTTGTCGATTTGTCTGATTACGAGGCTGAGCGTTCGGATGATGAGCTGTATTCAAACGGCTTTTTAAGCGGTTATTATACTGTTGATAATTATTCCAAAAACGACGGCAGCTATAACTATTATACAGCTACCGTATATGAGTATACCGGCGGAACGGCGGCTTCGCGAAAGCTTATTAAGAAAAGGCTTGAAAAAGAACTGTTAAGGGAGACCTCGGTCGGCGGAAAAAGCATTAAATATACAGACGGAACCAATGGCGATTACCGATATAAATACTGTAATTACACAGACAAATTTGAAATGCGGTCTTCGTCATATTTCAGTATCGTAGCGGAAAGCAGCGATAAGGTAACGGTATATATATTAAATTCGGATTATAGAAATCATTTCGGCGGGCCGTTTGATGCGGAAAAAATTATCAGCTCAATTTGCAGCTGATACTTGCGGCCTTTGCGGCCAAGTGAATTGTTTTTAACCATGTAAAGCACTCTCTGCTTTTTAAATGAAAGTGGAGGGTGCTTTTTTGTGTTTAAGGGCAAATCAAATGTTTTTTCGTCATATATAAGCGGCAAAAGGGAAACGTGAATGTTAACGCTGCGGAAAGCATTTTATTATGGGAGGCAGCTGCCATAATTGACAAAAGTTTTACGATAATTGTGTTGATATCTGTAACCAAGTCATATATAATAAAAGCAAATATCTTTGGTAAAGGATTGAGTTAATGGTAAAAAAACTGACGGCAGTATTGCTTACGATGTGCATGGCTGTTTCGCTGTTGCCTATGTTCGCTCAGGCGGCGTCAAAGCCTGATATTAAGGTGGGCGATTATGTCAAAATGGGAACATATAATAATGCCTCGATTCTTTGGCGCTGTGTGAGTATTGACGATAACGGTCCGCTTATGCTTGCAGACAGAATTGTTGACACTCTTGCGTATGATGCCAAGACAAACGACAACAGCAATTCGAAATCGCACAGCAGAAGCTATAAGCGCGCCGATTACGGCTCAAATTATTGGAGAGACAGCAATATGCGTTCCTGGCTCAATTCAACTGCGGCTGCAGGTAAGGTCGATTGGCTTTGCGGTAACCCGCCGAAGGATGGTTATGTCAGCGGAACAGGGGCCTATAATAATAAAGCGGGCTTTTTAAATGAATTTTCAAAGTCGGAAATTGCCGCTATGAAAACCGTTACCCAGCGTTCTCTTGTCTCTCATCCCGAATACAATAAGGGTATTGTTGAGGGTGACGCAAATTCCGATTTGTTATACTACACCGATATTTCGGAGGCTGTGGCTAATTATGATGATTCATATTTTGAAACCACGACCGAAAAGGTGTTCCTTCTCGATGTGAAACAGGCTAACGCCGTGTGGAAAAATCTTAAAGGCTATTATGTCGCATACAACAATGACGGTATGGCTTGGCCTTATTGGCTTCGTACTCCCGTTACCGACTGTAATCATGATATGCGTTATGTCAGCTCGTCGGGCGAGGTGGGCAGATATGCTCCGTGGTATTCCGATTTGGGCGTAAGACCTGCGTTTTATCTCGATACCGAGTATTTTGTCGCAACCTCCGGCAGCGGCACTCAGGGCAATCCTTATGTCGGCTCTGCTCCGAATAAGCAGGAGGCGGATTATACAATTTCAGAGCCTGCGGAAGAGGCAAATCCCGATTGGAATGTCAGCACCGAGCAAAGCATTCAGCCCACGCTCGGACCATGGTATTCGGCTGACGGGAAATACTCTAATCCTACCATACCCGTATACACTATTCAGAAGACTCGCAGCGACACGGAAAATATGGTTGTCGTCATTTGCGGTGAGGGATATACAAAAAGTCAGCAGGGTAAATTTATCAATGATGTAAAACGACTTTGGCAAGAGGCTATGAAATACGAGCCGTATCGCAGTTATGCCGACAGATTTAACGTTTACGCTCTCTGCACAGCCTCAGAGTCTACGTTTGATAACGGGGGGAGCACCTTCTTCGATGTTATAGTTGACAGCTATAATTCTCCCGTTATTTCTAACAATCTCCACGGAAGCCAATGGAAAAACCATATTTTGGAAAGATGCATAGGGCCTGAGTTTATAGAGAAAATTCACGATGCTCATATCAAAAAAACAACCGACCCGAACACGATTCCGACGAAGCCTAACGGCGAGTGGAACGAGTATGAACCGTATTACTATGTTCACGATTATATTGCGCAGTTCGCCGTGGTTGTAAATACAAAATCCGATTTCGGCGGTGCTTATAACAATCGCGAATACGGCTTCCACTATTTTATTTCACCGTCAGACAGCTATCGTGCGCCTAAGACCTTTGCACACGAGCTTGGGCATAGCTTGCTCGGCCTCGGCGATGAATACGGCACCGGATATTTACTTGAGGATAAGGAACTGAAGTCCCTGAATCTCTCATCGGTTGAAGACCCGGCAAAGATAAAATGGTCTCAGCTTTTAGGCTTCAGAAACACCTATACCTGCCGCAATGCTTACGGCTCAAAAATGCTTGTCTCAAGCTACGAGTGTATAATGAGAGATACAAATTATCAGTTTTGCGAGGTTTGCCGCTTGCAGGGCTACAAGAGAATGTCTCAGCTTGTCAAGGATGCAGAGCTCTATGTTGCCACGCCTGAGGTTAAGGAGTACACCGGAGCCTACTCAAGTCCATCTGATTTTACGAACCTTGAAACAAGCTCGTACTATACTTATACTTCAAATCGCAGCGGCAGGCTTTTGAGCGGTAACGGTAAAAGCAGATTTAATACCGATATGAACGGTAAAAAAATCGAACTGCGCACTGTCGTTCAAAATGTTTCGGATAAGCAAGCAAGGCAGATAAGGTTCAAAATGTGGATAAGGCATTCCGACGGCAGCGTGGCAACCGATTCATCGGGTAATCCGCTTCAGACTACTCAAACCTTTGACATTCCCGTTTGGAATGATAAGGCGAATTTCTGGCCGATAGGTGCTTTGGACCACATCAAAAGCGATTTTAATTCAGGTCTGAAGAGCTGCTCGCTTATTTATCAAATTCCGTCCGACGCTCAGCTTTTGAACGGTGATACCGTGGCATTTCAGGTGCTTGACGAAAACGGTAACATCTTAGCGGACGATAATACGGAAACACAGCGTTACACAACCGTTTCAATCCAATATAAATTTGAGGACGGCACAGAAATACCGAATACTGCCGGAGGAACATTTACTGTTCCGTATGGCACAAAGCTTGGTTTGACGCCGGCAAAATCGCTTTACGGTTATGAATTTGTGAAGGCCGACGGCTTGAATGAGCCGATTGTTTCAGACGGTACGGTTGTTACATATTATTACAAAAACAAAGCTGCTTCGGAAGAAAAGCCCGCACTTGCAATTGACAAGGCTTCAATATCGCTCGAAAGCAGCATAACAATGAATTTCAAAGTACCTAAAAGCAGTCTTTCGTCTTACGATGATTTCTATATGACATTTAAATGTAACGGAAAAGAAGAAAAGGCTACACAATATAAGCAGAACGGGGATTACTACGTATTCTCGTACAAGGGCATAAATCCACAGCTTATGAATGATGAGGTTACTGCGGTGTTGCACGCCAAAAAGGGAAACGAGGAATACACAAGCCCCGAAAAGGCGTTGAGCGTCAAGGAGTACGCCTATACATTGCTCGACAGATACAGCAGCGATGAATACTCAAAGCTTCGCACGCTGCTTGTGGATCTGTTGAATTACGGTGCGATGGCACAGAAATATGTAGGGTATAAGACGGATAATCTTGTTAATTCCGAGCTGACCGCTGTTCAAAAAAGCTGGGGCAGCAATGGGGCAGAGAAGTTTAAGAATATCAGCGACTTAAATTACAAAACGATAAGCAGTCCTACGGCGCAATGGAATACTTGCGGCTTGGTGCTCAACAATTCAATTATGCTCAGGGCTAAGTTTTCCGCTAAGGACGTTGAAAACAAGACCGTTGAAATCGCATTTAGGAACACAAAATTTACCTATGACAAAAATGATTTTGTGAATAACGGTGACGGCACATATTATGTTTATTGTAATGAGCTTTTTGCACATGAGCTGAGCGATAAGCTTTTGCTTACGGTTTATGAAAACGGCGTTCCTTGCAGCAACACAATGCTTTTCAGCGTCGAATCATACGCAAGTGTTATTCAGCAGTCAAGTGCATATAAGGGTACTGCTCTTGATGATTTAACGCAGGCTATGATGCGATACGGAAAATCCGCCGCAGCTTACAGGACTTAAAAAAGGAGAAAAAAGAATGAAAGAAGAGTATTCTGCTCCGTCATTTGAAATAACGGAATTTTGCACGGCTGATATTATTACCATCAGCACTGAACCGACTACAACCGACGTCTCGGGACCAATTGAACTTCCCGACATCAATATTTAAATACGGACTTTAGGATTGTATTATTTTGTTTTGTTCGGTTATGACAAGAAAGCAGGATTGTTTTAAAACAATCCTGCTTTTTTCATTGCGAGACAGAGACGGCAAATTTTGCCGCAATCTCTCGAAAATCACGGAAGAGATAGGTTTCCTTCATCGTCCTGCCTCCGTCCCGGCTTTCACGAACCCCTTCTTTTTATATCCGCAGTCGCAGTATGGGCCGCCGGAGGCGAGAGTGTACTGCCGCACAAAGTCAGTCGCGCCGCCCGCCTCGCTCATGGTGTAGTCGAGATGGCACAGGGCAGTGGTGAGGTCATATAGCCCCAGCTTTTTCATCAGCACACAGATGCCGCATTTGGTGAAGCGGCCTTCGTATCCGCTACCGTCGGGATATTCGTAAAACTCCATATTCCACGAGTAGGGGTTGCGGTCAGCGGCTCTCAGCGCGGCGGTGGCTTTCATACCGGCAATGTCCTTTTCGGTGAATTTGCTCTTTCCGCTCATTCGGCAGAACCATTTCATGGGCTTTGTCATCATGGATTTTGCGTAGTAATCTGTCAGTCTGTCCACCTTTGGGCGCTCCGGCATGGAGAGAATAAATGCACCGAGCATTGCACAGTTGACAATGTTCATCTTGAACCGGTCGCCTTTTTCAAATTCGGGCAACTCGGAGATGATCTCCCTGTATTTCGGCTTCGCTATTTTCGCAATCGCTTTTGCCGTGTCCGTATCATATCCGAATACCGCTGTCAGCTGTTTTCGGAATGACGGTGCAAACAGTGCCCACATGCCGAAAGGCATTCCAAAATAGGTCATTTTTTGTCCCTCCAATCGCATATTACGTGGGTCATGCGGCGGTCAATGTCAATGCGAGCCGTTTTGCACTCCTTGGGATATTTTTTCGCAGCGGTGAATGCCAGCTTGACAAACAGTGCCGAGCCAACAGGCAGCATGGTCCTGAGCATACCGTCGGGGAAAACAAAATGTGTGCCGTGCTCATATACGACTGCCTCGACTTCGCAGGAGTGCGGTTTCTCCACAAGGCGTTTTTCCATGCGGCGGATATATTTTGCGGTGTCCCAAAGTGCGTCGTCCTCTGCGCCGACAAGAAACAGCTTGCCGCGGATATTCTCGACCTTTATGAATTCCTCCTCGGTAATCGGGTGCGCCGCTTCAGAGTCGTCAAACAGCTTGCGGGAGGCAACCATATTGCCGGTGCGTTTGGACTCCTCCGAGATTATGCGCCAATAGTCAGGGTGCTGATAGCAAAACGGCATGTATGGCAAGGGCTTTCCCTTGTAAGAAAAGAGTGATTCTCCCTCGATTGGCCATTCCTTGCAGCCATCCTTTTTGCCCTGCATGAACCCCTGCCACACAAAGTCGCTGGGGGTTATTGCGATGGTCAGAGAGATAACATCAAATAGCGAAGCCGCCGTCAGGGCGAGCGTGCCGGTCGTTGAGGCTCCTGCAATGCCTATTTTTTCGTTTCCGTGTAATTTGAGCCATGCAACCGCTTTTTCGATGCATTCAAGGGGATAGTTGTGATGACCGTAGTCCTTTTTCCCGGGCGACATGGTCAATATGTTCACGCCGAGACGAAGTAGCCACTTCACCGCAGAGCGCGCCATATAATCCTCGGGGTCATCGCCGAGCATGGCGATAACGGCGCAGCTTGAACCGTCCTTGCACGCCCAATACGCGCCGTAAAAGCCATCGCTTTCAACATCAAAGTGGATGTGTTTCATTCAAAACGCCTCTTTCAAAAGTTGACCTTTACAATCTGCATTTTCATCATTTCGTCGCCGACCTTTGCGAGAAAACGGAAAAAGCCGCTGACGGATGGGTCGCGCAGATCGTTGTAGCCCAACATATAGCCGCGGCTTGTGACCTGCAAGCGGCTGTTCCACGGAGAAAGCTCGCTTTTCGCGTCCGAAACAGCAAAATATGCGCCCACGTCCTTGATTTTCGCGCTCTTGAGCCAGGTTTTGGCGATCATTTTCACAGCCGTCCGGTTTGCCGCGTCAAACACCAGCACGCTGCCCGGAAAAGCGTCTGCCATACCCTGCACAAGAGCTTTGACCTGCTCGGTCAGAAAATAATAGAACACGCCGGAGGCAAAGAAAACCGCGCCGTTTGAAGAGTCAATTTTTCTAAACCATTCGGTATTGTTCAAATCGCATGGGATGTTTTCTTCACGCTCCCCGGCGGGCAAAAGCTCATTGCGCACGGCTATGACATCGGGAAAATCCAGATTGTAAATTTTACAGCTGTCGTTGTCGCAGCTTCTTCCGGTGCTGTCCAGCCCGCAACCGAGATTGACCACCGCCGCATTGGGGTGCGTCTTCAGATAATCGCGCACCTCCCATGCCAAGTCGTTCTGCCGCATGGCCACCTCCAGTGAACCGAAACGCTGCATCAGGCCGCGGGAGTTTTTCTCCGCCTCAGAAAAATCGTAGTCGATCTCGTCAATCAGGCGAACCGCTGTTTCGTCCCGGTAAAGATTCGGGTATAGTTCTGAGCAGACCTTCCGCGCATACAGCGGAATGATCAGCGTCTCCTGTACGGTGTTTTTCTCGATTTTGTATTTCATGGGTATCACTCACTTTCTGATAAATGGCAGTTCCGGCATACAGTCACGCTCGGCGATGTGTGCCAGCATTTCGGCGAACCCCTTTGGATCGCGAATCTGATATTGCATGTGATCGTATCCCTCAAACACGGGATAATTGCCGCAGGGATAGGCGTTCATCATCGCCTGACGGTATTTGAAATGATCTTCTATACTGCCAAACTCGAAATAGGTATGTTTTTGCAATTCTTTTGAAAGCGGCGGAAAGGGTTTATCCTCCAAGCTGTCCGAAATCTGCCGCCGCAAATTTGTATAGGTCAGATTTTTCCCTGCGTCTATAAAATACGACTTTATGGAATCGTCGTCACACCACAGTATCTTTTTCAGCGTACCGCCCTTCGACCAATATAGGCTCTTGATGGCAAAATACAGAAACGGCGTCATGATACGGCGCGTGCCCTTTCCGATTTGGGCGAACTGCCCGCCGTCAAAGAAAGCGTGCTCCACGGGCAGCTTCGTCTGCGTCAGAAACGCCATGGCAAGGTCTGCACCGATGGAAGAAGCGACCACCATCGCCAGCCGCTCCACGCCCTGTCGATGCAGAAAGTCCTCCACCTGCCGTATTTCGTCCGCCTTGCTGACATATTTCTGCCCCTCGCAGTACACGGTGGAGGTGGGTAAGATGCAGAAATACCGATCCTGCAAATATTTCACAACTGCTTCGCTGCTTGCGCCTGTCACGCCCATTGCATGAAAGAACAGCACGGCAGGATTCCTCCTGTCGCCATATGTGTGAAACAGCATTTCTATCACCTCATATTTTCATAAAAAGCATCATAATTGCCGCCAGCACTGCCGAAATGACCGCCATGCCCACCGTGCCGAACAGCCACTTTTTTGCTTTGTCTTTTGCGGTGATGTATGGTTTTAAGTCCTCTGTTCCCGGAATTGTCCACGCCTTTGTGTGACCGACCCAAAAATCATCAACAAGGAAACGGTCCATCAGATTCATCACCGATAAAATAACGAGCATTTGCCAGAAGTCTGCAAGAAAGCCACGCGCACCGTTGAGTGCATAGATGCAGACCAGTACATAGGCGATGTATCCGGGGACGCATACCGCTTTGAAAATCAAAGCGTTCCGCTTGATTTTTTCATGTGTTGTAAGTCCTAGCGTTACGCACCGCTCCTGCACCTCCGGGCTGTAAAGATGTACCATGCCCACCGCGCCCTTGCGGATACCTATGGCGCAAACCAGAATGAGCAGAACGCCAAGTCCTATGCCTTCCAAAATCACCTGTAAAATCATCATT
>OFMM01000804.1_pt1 | contig 17956 bp, 24 predicted proteins | sample 1541811 | NCBI WGS metagenome assembly OFMM01 (sample SAMN04209246, study PRJEB22552) | human gut metagenome | biome: gut; material: feces | host: Homo sapiens | place: USA: Oklahoma
CGTCCGCTAACGCAGCTCCAAAAATTGATGTTTTCATAAACAAATCCATGATTATTCCTCCAAATCCATTTTACTGCCGCAGCTAGGGCAATAATCATCTTCAAAATAGCATGACTTTCCATCGGTTGAAACAAAACATCCATTGACGGTTCTGGTGTTTTTGCAATGGGAACAAGTTATATCAGTCTCACCCGTGCTATCATCGTAGACACACTCCCACCGCCCATGCACTACCGGCGCAACGTCTGTGTGGGGTTCTGTGATCTCGAATTCCTCTGCAAGCCAATTAAACACATTATCAAGGCAGTACGAGCCAAACCCAATGCGGCATTCTCCGTCCGATGGGTCAAAGTACCAGATGTTATAGTATGGCTTTCCAGGTGTTCCTTCCACGACGATTCTGGCGAATGGCGTCTTTATCTTGTTCCGGTCGGAATCCGCACTCGTCGCCTCCCGGCTGATGTAATCACTCATGTTCAGCCCTCCTCGTTATACAAATCGCAGTATTCCTTAGCTGGGCACCATGCGCATTCTTCCGGTTCTTTGTATTCGCAGGTAAATCCCAAGTCCCGCACCATTACAAGCCTGTCGTCGGAATCATACCAGTCCATTTCCCATTTTCCTGCTCTATGACACATGTCAGCAACCGGTGCCCGTCTTACCTCAATGGCGCAAAAATCCATGTCCTCGCAACAGTCTGTGTGCATTGCCAAGGATCTGGCTTTTCCGGCTGTTTCCGCAAAGACGATGGTTGCTGTCCACTCATTTGGATCTCGAACTTTCCATGCTTTCATGCCAGATCCTCCACATAACACCAGCTCTGGGGCGGGCGTTTGATTGCATCATCTTCATACCGCAGCCCCGTGGGAAGCTCTGGCTTCCGTAATGCCGTAAGCTCCAGCGGAACATCGTAGATTTTCAGATTGGAGATATGCCAGCCGTACAATGTTGCACCTTTTCCGTAGTCCCACAAAGCACCGTCCACAAGCCTAGTCTGCGCCACAAAGTAATCACCAACATCGTAGATTCCATACGGTTCTGTTGCCGCCTTGATGGTTTCAACCCGGTCGCAGGTAAACTCGGCAATGACCGTTCCGCCAACCTCCATCTGCACCCATTCCCCATTGATGATATGGGGAATAGTTCCTTTTGTCCGGTAGATGTAGCACTTAAACGGTGTTTCCAGCTTCGGACGGGTCTTTCGCACCTCAACGGTCTTTTCACCTCTGGCAATCTTCTCCACCCACTCTGGGCGAATGCTGATAAGTACCGCTTTAGCCATTGTCAGCCCTCCGGTTCCATGCTTCAGCAGCTTGTTCTTCTGTGTCGTAAATATACACACCACCCAAAATCCCACCATCGCACTCATAGCTTGCAATCGGGCATTCCGGGTTTTCCTCGTGAGCGTGGTGAAGCATAAAGCCAAGCCCACTATAGGGATGTTCTCTATATGCCTCATCATGCCGATTTCCTTCGTCATCGCACAGAACAAGGCTAACTTTACCACCGCAAAACGGGCAGGGCTTCAATTCGATTTCGTCCATTTTTCATCCCTCCATTTCTTTCCGCAGGGAATCCTTGATGTAGTAGTCAAGTCCGCACCGCTGGCAAAGCTGTTCTGCATCCTGCCCAAACTTTTTCCAGTCGATGTTGCTTTTGTGATAGTTCAGCTTTCCGATTTTCACCTTGTCGATAATATCGTAGCATCCCGAAAGCATATCCATGACTCCGTGAGGATTCAGCACCGGCTCACAGGATACCCATGTGCTGATACCGCACTGTTTCGCAAAGTAGAGGTCAAGCAGCCGGTCAGAGGGGGCATAGGTGCCAATATTGGAGCCGTCGTAGGTGATTCCATACCAGTCGTCTTTGTCCAGCAGGTCAAAGTCTCTGCCGCCATCGCCCTTGGTGAGGATCTGAACATGATTCCCGCTCCCTTTGATGGTTTCGATAACGGCTCTGGTGGTGGAAGTATCGTAGCCTGTGGGGTACGGGTCGCAGGTGAAGCAAAGGTGGATAAGCTGCCCCTTGACCTGCTCTTTCTCCAACTGCTGTTTCAAAGCCTCCACCAGCCCCGGGCGGGGTGCTACGTTGGCGTGAAATGCTTCCCGGTCACGGTGCAGCACATTCGGCGCAAAACAGTAGTAGCACCTGTGGGGGCAGCCGGTGTAGATATTGACGGCGTAATCGCCGTATTCCTTGGCTTTTCCTTTCGGAATATACAAAGGTTTCATTTTTACTCTCCTTCCCGCCCGAGTTGCCCCGGGCTAGTCATACCATTTTCGTGAGGTCACGGAAATGGTCAAGCCGTCTGAACTTCGTCCAACTGCTCCATGGTGGCGATCTTCTTTCCACACCATTCCGGAAGATTCGCCCGAATCATAGCTTCTGCCAACGGAGGGCATACCGCATTGCCGCATCTGGCAACCTGTTTCGTTTTGCTGTAAATGTTCCCCTTGTAGTCCCGCTCAATCTTGTAGTCAGGAGGGAACCCCATGGCGTTGTAAAGCTCCCTTGGTGTCAGCATCCGCAGGGTGATATCTGCGATGTAGTAGCCCAACCCGCCGATCATCAGCACAAGGCACTCGTTTTCTTTCAGGTCATAACCGCAGTATGCGTTCAGCAGATCCCGAACTTTCGGCCAATATCCCATATCCTTCTCACGGCTCAGAACCGTCCTCACAAGGCCGAATTCTCCTGCGCTGGCAGTTATCGTCCGCAGAGGTTTGCTCATGCCCTGGCCAATATCACAGCCTTTGAACTCTGAAATATGGGCGGTAACCAACGCTTCCCGGTCATGGCTGGTAACGGTGTGCATCGGGTCTTGTACATCCAGTGGCCTGCCGCCTGTGTAATACTCCACAAGATTTGCCGCCACCAAACCATAACGATTTGACGCATCCACCGTAGGAACAGGCGCGTTCAGTCCGTTCGCCCGAACATTCTCCGTCTGCTCTGTGTGATACTGGATCAGGTTCACAGCATCCGCTCCCACCAGAAACGGCTCCCCAGATTTCAGCGTGAACTTATCAACGCCTCGGATCACTCTCCGCAGGGTGTTGTTTGCCAAAGGCCGCACAACTGCTGCACCGTATCGCTCCTTGATCTCTTCCTTGCTCTGGAAAATGGAATATCCCGGTATGCTCCAATCGATAACCTCTGCCGCACTTCGCCAAGGTTTCAGCTTTCCAGCCTGAACCTCCGGGCTGTTTCGTGGTGCGTGTGCACGCTTCGGCCAGACGATAGGCTTCCCATCGCATCTGGCCACAAGAACGAATCGCTTCCGGGAAGTGGGCGTACCGTAGTCCGCAGCCACCAGAACCCTGTGTTCGACAACGTAACCAAGATCCTGAAGCTGCCGCTTCCACTTGGTGAAGGTCTGCCCGGATTTGCTTTTAACGGGCTTTCCCTTCCGTACCGGCCCCCAAGTGACAAATTCCTCCACATTTTCGAGCAGTATTACGTCCGGACGCACCGTACCGGCCCACCGAAGGACGATCCATGCAAGCCCCCGGATATTCCGGTCTACCAGAGCAGCGCCCTTGGCCTTGGAGAAGTGCTTGCAATCCGGACTGAACCATGCCAGCCCTACCTTCCGCCCTCTGCATACCTCCTCCGGATCAACGTCCCAGACGGATGCCTGCAAATGCTCCGTGTAAGGGTGATTGGTCTTATGCAGCAGAATAGCGTCCGGGTCGTGATTGATAGCGATAGTCACAGGCCGCCCGCAAGCCAGCTCAATTCCTGTAGAAGCTCCGCCGCCTCCAGCGAAATTATCAACGATGATCTTCTCGAACAAGTCAGTTTGTTTCACGGTTGCCGCACCTCTTTGCCTTCCTCCGAGGGTTGAAGATTTCCTTCTTCCTCTTCTGTCTCCATCCGGGGGTATTGCTGTACTTCCTCATCGGCTTAAAGTATCCATACATTCTTGCTTTGCTCATTTCAATCCTCCAATGGCCAGGGCAACCTCGACCTTGCTGTGGAGAAAAGCGTCATACGTCATATTCATTCCGCCTTCCTTTCCACCCGGAATATCTCCTTCATGAGCAAATCCGCCTTCTCAACTGACGGGCTTTTCCGGTACTCAGCAGCTGCAATATCAATGCGTTTCCACATTTCATTTGTGGATTCCTGCAGGTCTTCCAGAAACTTGTTGATTCTATAAGCTTCAATAATCTGAGACTTTTCCCGTTTTCCCTGTTCAGGGCTCATTCCCGCCCGCCGTGCAAAATCATAGAGATTTCTGAAACAGAGAAACGCCAGCACCTCCGATTGTGACCGGGTATCTGGCATCGGCTCATTCCGGTAAGCCTTGTCCTCCAGTTGGTCAAGTGTGCAGTCATTCATGGCAGCGTCTCCACATGGATGAAGATTCCCGGCTTCTCTGCCCAGAACTTTTCCACAAGTTCAAAAGCTACGCGGGCATCATCCTCCCAGAATCGAAGCTCCGTCATCACATCTTTGAGTAATTTTTGCAGATTATCCGTATCAGGCTTGGTGATCCGATAGCTGCCATCTGGATGGCGCCCTCTGGGGAAGCACCACTTCACAAACAGCCCGACGCCGCCTGCTATGGGTGTCTCCGGCCTGTGCGGTGCCAGAGCGTCCCGAAGCTTGACACGGGCCGTTCTTAATTCCTCCGGCTCGTAGAACTTCGGCTTTCCCTTCACTACTGCCACCTGCTTTTCCTGATGGGTGACAGTCGGCGGGATCATAGAAAGAAAAAACTGAATAATCAAAACTTTTCAACTCCTAACTTTTTGGAAGATTTTGAAATTCGCTTTTGTCATGTCATGTGCGGTAGGGGAAACCAGCAGCCTTATGGCTGGTTTCCTACCGTCCGCACGTGACGTGAGTGACAACGAACCCGTAGGGTTACATTACGTAGTAATGTAAGTGCGTTTCCGCATATACGCGAACCATAAAAACATGGATTTTTCCGCACGGTAAGAACCATAAAATTTATGGATTTTTCCGCGTATACGCGAACCATAATTTTATGGTTCACGTCATTTTATCCTGCGCCGCCTTTTCTACTTTTCCGGTGTTTTTGTCAATGAAAAATCCGAACTTTTTTACCCAATTTCTGACTGTGCGTTCTGTCACTTCTTTGCCATCAGATGAATACCATTGGGCTAGTTCTTTTATCGTCGGCGGCTGCCCCATATTGCAGGTAGCCACGGCATTTTCAAATTTTGCCTTGTCGTCCTGTCCCCTCTCAACCGACTTCTGCTTCGCCTTTCGGGACGCCTTCTGCCATGATGGAGCCTCGCCGTCAGCTTCCAGATCCTTCAAAATGCCAATATCATCCAACCGATGCAGCGGGTAGTCAAACCAGAGATACTTCGGCCGGAATTTCGGGAACTCGCGCAAAGTCCCCTCCACGCGCCACGCCGTCCGGCTGTTCACCGCCGCCTCGGCCTTGACAAGCTCCGTCTGAAGGTCTGAGAACACCTCCCGGCACAACCTGTTCCGGCAATAATCCAGCAGTTTGTAGGCCACACAGGCGTCATCCTGACTGACCTCGTCCTGCCAATTCATCGCGTTCCGGTTCAGATATTGGGTGCATAGTCCGACCGTCTCCTGATCTGTCTCAGCCTTCCTGACGTTGTCTGTCACATCCAGCTCGATCAGGTCGATCAGTGCGTCAGGATCGCGGGCAAACACGCCGGAACCGGATGCGCGATCCATACTGCGCTTATTGCCCTGCGCGCCCTTGGAATGATGGTGGCAGTAGATAACAGCACAGCCAAGCTCTGTACACACCAAATCGAATTGATTGCAGAAAGCCGCCATTTGATCGGCACTGTTTTCATCGCCGGTAATAATCTTGTAAATGGGGTCGATGATAATGGCAATATAGTTTTTCTTGGATGCTCTGCGAATCAGTTTTGGTGCAAGTTTGTCCATAGGTACCGACTTGCCACGCAGATTCCAGATATCCAGATTTCGGATATTCTCCGGGCGCCAGCCCATGGCCATGTAAATGTCATAGAAGCGGTGAAGGCAGCTAGCACGGTCAAGCTCAAGGTTAACATAAAGTACCTTTCCCTTTGTGCATTTCCAGCCCAGCCATTCACGCCCTTCCGCAATGGCACAGCACAGCTCAATCAGTCCGTATGACTTGCCGGCCTTGGATGGGCCCGCAATCAGCATCTTGTGCCCCTGCCTGAGAACCCCTTCGATCAGTGGGGGTGCCAACTCCGGAAGGTTTCCCCACACGTCTTCCAAACTCTCCGGGTTAGGAAGGTCGTCTGTAACGGATTCTATCCACTCCTGCCACTCCCGGAAGGATGGCTTTCCAAGATTTGTACCCATGAGGAACTGCTTATGTCCGCCGCGCATCACGCCGGGCATCCGGCTGAGGCGGCTGGGGTTTTTATTCTGAATATCAATCCGCATTCCGTTTTTTATCAGAACGCTGTACAGATAGTCCACCCGCTTGCGGTACTCGTCGTAGCTGCCGGCTTCCACCTTTACGATGGCATGGATGCTCTTGCCACCGCTGTACACCAAGCAGGCAACAGGAAGCTCAAGTTCCCGGATCATGGCGTGCTGTTTCTCCAGATCCATGCAATCCGATTCCACCAGAGCATAGCGGTACTCCGTGACATTCTCATTCTTCACGCCCTTACCGTCCAACGGATTGAAGCGTATCCATGCCCCGACCTCCGGGTTGTAATCCCCAAATACATCTTCCACATTTCCGTATTTGTGCAGCTGCTCAATCAGCTCCCCAGCCGATCTGTCGCAGTGGCCTTTGGAGGGTAGGTATTTTCCATCTCGTTCCCAGCTCTGCGTGACGTATCCAACACTCTCAGACGCTTCAAACAGGGTTTCCAGATATGTAGTCAGGTCTTTGACGGGATTCCAATTCTCCGGCTCATGGACTTCCTTGCCTTCCAGCCAGCCGGTATCCACCAGCACACCGTCGCGGGAACCGATGATGGAATCCCAGCCAAGCTCATAGCCGGGACAGTCATCGTAAACAGGGCGCCACCCGCGCTCTTTTGCCATCTGCACCAGAGTGCCACCGGTAACAGGATTGGCGCATCCTTGGAAGGTGTTCCATTTTTTCTCACACTCCCCGGGGTGGTAGCGGGAGTCGTCCCGGCTCCAGTCATCCCAATCCGAGACGGAATAGCCGGCTTCTTTCAGCGCCATGCCCACATTGACCCAGTCCTGATAGTTCAATTCGCTGGGACGGATATAAGCAAGCGGCGTCAGAAGGTCCATGTCATGTGCCATTTGTTACGCCTCCTTGGGCTTGAAAATAACAGGGTCAATACCATTGGGAATATGCCAGTTGTTTGCGGCAATTCGGTCAATCAGCCGTCTCGCAGAATCAAACTGCCATGTGCCGACATGCTGGAATCCGCGGCTTTCCAGAAAACGGATCTGCTTTGGTGTCGTAAGTCCGGCCGCCCGGCGTTTGTCCAGCTTGTCCAGAAGCATTGCAGCCTTACCGGCATTATCAATCTCGTCCGGAAAAATCCCCAGCTTTTCAAGAGTTGCCCGCTGCTTCTCAGAAGCAGGCCCCATCTCCCAGCCAAAAGAGGGAACGTAGCCAGACAGATCTTCCGCCTGAATACTCATTTCAAATTGCAAAGGATCTACCAGCTTCCGCTTTCTGCGTTTCATCTCCTCCAGTTTCTTTGCCAGAGCTTCCTCCCGCTGGTTTACTACGTCTTCAGATGCCTTCTGCTCCGCTTCCACCAGATCTATCGGGCAGCCCGCGTCTTCCACATTCTGCGTCAGCTGCTTCGCAACATCCGGGCTCTCACAGATCAGATGCGCCGGATGGCATAATTCGTGCCGTTCCGTATGCCAGAGAAAATCAAGCAGCAGAAGGTGGTCTTTCCCTTCCGCCAGCCGGGTACCTCGCCCGACCATCTGACAATAAAGACTTCGCACCTTTGTGGGACGAAGTACTACCACGCAGTCCACGCTGGGGCAGTCCCAACCTTCCGTCAGAAGCATGGAGTTACAGAGAACATTGTATTTTCCGGCATCAAAGTCAGTAAGTATCTGCGCCCGGTCTTCACTGTTGCCGTTGACCTCTGCCGCCCGGAACCCGTGCCGGTTCAGAATATCCCGGAATTTCTGCGAAGTGGAAACCAACGGCAAAAACACTACGGTTTTCCGATCAGAACAGTGAATGATCATTTCTTCGGCAATGGATTCCAAATAGGGATCCAACGCGTTTCCAAGGTCGCCGGGCTTAAAGTCTCCGGACTGGACACCGACACCGGATAAGTCCAGCTTTAACGGGATAGTCAAGGCTTTAATGGGCGATAGGTAGCCCTCTTTGATAGCACGGGGAAGGCTGTATTCATACGCCAAGCTCTCAAAGTACTGCCCCAGATTTCGCATATCCCCCCGGTCGGGGGTAGCTGTAACGCCCAGAACCTTTGCGGAGGAAAAATGCTGCAAAACCCGCTGATAGCCGTCAGAAAGGCAATGGTGGGCTTCATCCACAATAATGGCGTCGAAATAGTCCTCAGGAAACTGCTCCAGCCGCTTCTCTCGCATAAGGGTCTGTACACTGCCGACCACCACCCGGAACCAGCTGCCCATGCAGGTTTCTTCGGCTTTCTCCACGGCACATTGCAGGCCAGTGGATTTCAGGAGTTTGTCTGCTGCCTGATCCAGCAGTTCCCCTCTATGTGCCATAATGAGAACCCGGTCACCGCTGGTCACCAGATCCTTCGCCAGAGCGCAGAAAACGATTGTTTTACCGCAGCCTGTAGGCAGTACCAGCAGCGTCCGACTGATGCCGGACGCCCACTGGTCAAGAACCGCATTCTCAGCTTCCTGCTGATACGGTCTCAGTTCCATCAGAATTTACCCTGCTGCCAGCCCGTGTTGGGTTGAGACGCCATTGTATAGAACGGCTGCGCCTGCTGAGGCTCATAATCATAGAACTTCGACACATCATTTGTCTGACGTTCCTCGCCGTTATTCATGTACTTCCGAGGCTTGAAATGCGCCCGTCCCTTGGAACCGATGACCTCACCCCATCGGGGTACAAAAGCCTCGCCGGGCTTTTTCTGGCCGATAGCCCGGAAAAATTCAGAGATCTTCCATTCCAGACTTGACCACAGAATCAGGTCATACTTCACGTTTGCTTCTCCCTCCGGAGTTTGCACTGTTAAGGTCAGCACAGCCTTGTTGCAGGCGGGGATTTTTGTGGAACCGGGAAATCGGCCGCGCTCAAAAGCGGTCACGGTGAAGTCATAATCTCCATCGTCAAGGATAATGAATTTCCCGCCCTCTGCGGCAATCTGGTCGTTCCAGCTGATTTCATGTGCTGCATTTTGATATTCGCTCATTACACTTTCCTCACATTCTCGATATTATTGTTGTTCTACGGTCTAGAACGGCAGACTTTTGTTCACGGTATTCACAATCTGCTCCCAATTAGGAATGATCCAGCCGTCAACAAAGCCTTCGTTTTCCAAAACCTTCCAGCTTGTGTCCTTCGGAAAATACCCTTTTCCACTCCAAACGCCGCGTAGTTCGTCCTCCGTGATTCCGCTGGCATCCATCAAAGACTTTACTCTGGACGGCACATCTTCAATCGAAGGTGATGCAGTAGGCTCAGAGGGCGATGCTTGCGCCATAGTAGCGGATGTCTGTGGCACAGGGGCCTGAGAAGGCGCCGCCACACCATTCGGGATACAGTGCGCAATCGCAGAATAGTCCATAGGGATTTCGTTGGGCAGCCCATGCCGATTCTTGGCATCCCAGCAAGGATGATGGGAAGTATAGATTACGCGGGAACCGCCCTGAGCTTTGTGCTTCTTTCCCTTGTCATCCGTGGCAACTACATAGGTCTTGTAGTTGGCGAAGAGAACCATGTCTGCCCATTCCTTTACCATGGGCGCAACCTGCTTGCTCAGCTTCATTTCCCAGCGGTCATAGGCGCCCATTTCATCCGGCTGCTCGAACTTCCGCATTTTGGCATGGGCAGTCATCACTACGTTCATACCGGCATTGATGACTTCGGTGAAGCCATTCAGAAGCTTGCCAAATTCTTCCTGAAGATAGGTGTAACCTTTTCCATAGCCGAAATCTTCAATGCTTTTCTTCTGGTACCTGTCTACAACAGATTTGGCACAGATCATCTCTGCCCAGTCTGCCGTGTCCAGTACCAACGTTTTGCAAATACCGGTGTTTCTGGAAATCTGCTCCACCTGACTGAGAAGCTCCTGCCATGACTGAGGCTTAGGCGTTCGCTTCACGTCCATGTGATAAGTGCTGCCCTCTGTATCGATAAACACAGGATCAGGAAACTGTGCAGCAAGGGTCGTTTTTCCGATACCCTCAGGGCCGTAGATGACTACTTTCTGGGGTTTTGCGATTCTTCCGCTCATAATATTCAGCATTAAAATACACCTGCTTTCCAGCTATTCAGGCGCGGTGCGGGGATATCCGCAAGGGACTGCCCAGCAACCTGACCGTCTTCGATGATAATGGTACACTCACTGCCGCGACTGACGCGGGTGGCGATTGCCTGAAGGTTCTGAGACTGGAGCCATGCCCCAAACTCCTGCATGGTTTTAAGATCCATCTGCTCCAGCTTGTCGATAAGTACAAAGCCGCACATGGGGTTCAGTGCCCGAACGATAGCCGTGGCAACCTTCAGCTGATCGCTACCGCTCATGCCGTCCCACTTCTTGCCCATGTAGGTAAGCTCCCCATCCTCTACGGATAGTCCGGGAAGTGGAAGAACGGCATTGTTCAGCAAATCGCGCTTCTCCTGTCTGGTGTTCTCCAGCTCATTGGTCAGCTCGTCATATTGATATTGATACTGCTGAGCCTCCATTTCTGCCTTCTGCCGGTCGGAATTTGCACGAACCTTCACATTGATGACCTCGATATTCTGCAAATCCCGCTCAATCTGTGCGGTGGATTCATCGTGAAGGTCTGCCGCAGATTTTCGGGCGGTCTCCAAATCTGTCAAGGTAGCAGACAGCGCTTCTCGAAGGGCAGCAAGCTTGTTTTCCGCATCGGCGACTTGGTTTTTAAGCTGATTGCATTGGAATTCCAGCTGTGAAGCCATCTGCCGCTTGCGCTGGTTTTCGCCGTTGATTGCAAGAATTGCCTGCTGACGCTGAATCAGCTCATACGCAGAAACCGGCTCTGCAGGGGCATCCGGATACATGGGCATTTCCATGGCAAATTTCTTTTTCCGGTCAGCCTCCTGACCTACAACCCGCCGACGGTTATAAAGTTCTGTTTCCCGGCGTTCCAATTCACGAAGCTGGTCACCAACGCCGATGATCTGGAGCAATGTATTGGCTTTCTCTCTGTCGGGGCTTTCCATGAACTTCGGCAAATTCAGTGCTAATTCTTCGATAAAGCTGTTCAGCAGCTGCTGTCCATGCCGGTTCCCGTTTGGGTCTGTGACCTTCAGCGTGTTGTTCTTCCCGGTTCGCTCCGCAATGAGACCGTTGCTCAGAGTGACGCGAATGCTGGGCGGAACGACAGATCCATCACGGGCCGGATTGCTGGGTTTGTAGCGATCACCCCCAAGCGCCCAAGCGATGGTATCCAGCACACTTGTTTTGCCCTGATTGTTGTCCCCGCCGATGACAGTTAGGCCGGACGGGGTAGGTTTCAGTGCTACAGCCTTAATGCGCTTGACATTTTCCAACTCAAACGCATTGATTTTTATAGATTCCATTGACATAACCTCAATTTAAGTGTAGTATTAAAAGTATGGTAAACTCTTTCGCCGCTTTCCGGTCTCACTCACCGGAGGCGGCTTTTTTTCTTTGCGGTCTTTTCCCGCTCCATTCGCTCGGCCTTGTAAGCGTTGTACTTCTGCCGGTATTCGTAGGATTTCCCGAAGATGTTCCACGCGGCCTTCACCAGATTCGGCTCGTAGAGCCTTATCAGTTCTAGATCCGCAACGGCCTTGTAGGAAATCGGACAGCCGCAGCAACCGGTACGGGTAAGCCCGTAGACCTCATAAGCGTCGGAATACCGGAGGCCGTAATACTCCTTGTACCATGCCTTATCCGCATCCGAAACATAGTACAGTGGGCGAAGCCGATACTGCCCGGAGCTGGTTTCCGTGAAACAAAGAGATGTGTTGTCCTTCCGGGGAACGGAACGCATACCGCCCTCATCCCGGCGCTCACCGGTGATCACCATGTCGTAGCCCTTCTGAATCTGATGTGCAACATTTTTCTTGCAGTATGTGCAACAGTCGGCGGAAATCTTAAAATCCGGTGGATACTCCCCGATGAAATCCCGCATGTACTTGCTGGAATTGATTACCAGCTGGATATTCGGCCTTGGCTCTCCCTTGGAATTGCAGCAGCACAGAAAATTCAGGGTGCTTTCACACTTCGGATAGCGCTCCCGAAGCTCCTGCCGCTTCGCTTCCTTATCTTCGGCTTGCTCGTATTCGTCGGCCACCGCCAGCGGTACACCCTTCTTCTGCCATCCGGAAAGCCCGGCGGACATGATCTTGGAAACGAACGGAATGCCGTATTTCCGGGAGGCTGTGACGATATTCACCTTCGGGCGTACCGTCTCGATCTCTACCCCATATTTCTCAGCCGTAGCCCTGACGTGATCTTTCGTGGCCTTCATTTCAAGGCCGGTATTGAAGAACACGTATTTCACCGGCGGCAATCCGAAGATCTCCCGCGTTCGTTCGATCACATCGATCAGAATATCGCTGTCCGCGCCGCCCGAATAGGAGCATATGGCGTTGGGGTGCTGTTTCAGATGCTTCGCTACAATGCTCTGGATAGCCTGAAACTTGGCGGGGGCGTCGAAGTCCGCATAGGCCGGTCTGTCGGTGTAGACACGGCTCTTGTACTCGTTGGCCATTACAGCATCCTCCGTGCGACGTCATGGGGAACCCGCGCCAGACACAGCAGCATAAGGACTTCCGACACGGCCAGCCAGATACCGGGGCTTCCGAATCCGCCCCTCCACGAGACCCACGCCATCACCATAGACACCGCCCACCCGGCGACGACGATGACGCCGGTCACGTCCTCTATGGTCTTCATGCGCCGCGCCAGCGTGATGATCTCCTGACTGACGGTCACTTTCTCAGCGCTGCCGGAACCCTGTCCAGCGCCCTGCCTGCGGGCTTCCCGGTGCCGGTTGACCATGGAGATCGCCTTGTCGATGTCCGCCTCCGCCCGGCGTTCCTCCTGCCGATCTTGCAGCCGCCGCTTCAAGGCCGCTACATCTTCTCTGCTTATGTTCACTATTTTTCACTCCTTTCTATACATTCAGGTATTCTTCCGCCCAAGCGTTGTAGTCCTTGCGCATGATCAGGAACGCCACCCTTCCGGTGGGGCCGATACTGGTGATATGCGCAAATGGGAATATTCCCTCCTTCAGGCAATGGGAAAGCTCCCCTTTCCCTATGGGCATCCCATGGGCACGCATGTCTTCCAAAACATCGTCCAGTGTCATTCTGGGTTTATTCGGCATTGTTTCAGCCTCCTTTCAGTTGGTTGCCGGATGAGCTAATTACTACGTTCCCGGCGATATTCTGGCTCATCTGGCTGCATGTCCTTGTCGTAAATGAACTCGGTGCCCATTTCTACGGTATCAAAAACCTCTTTTGTCACCCTGTATACGGCTTTCTGCTGGTTGCCGTTTTTGTCCGCACCTGAAATTGTGATTTCATATGTGTCTGGGTAGTAATAAAAGAAAGGAACGGGCGTTACTGTCGTCGTTTTTCCGTTGCTTCGGACAATTGGCACTATCCGGATATCGGTGTGAGCGGGTGTAAATTGCTTGTCCACGACCTCGCCCTGTGTAATCTTCTCTACACATCCGGCAAGTGCTGCCGCCAGCACGAGCATCATAAGTGCGCATACAATCTTTTTCACTGCTTTTCCTCCTTTTGTTGATTTATGCCCCAGTCTGCGATAAAATAACGGCAGAAAGGGGGTGAATAACGTGCGCGTTTATGCTTGTCTCCTTGGTGAATGGGTGGATATTACCGAAACTGGAACAGTTGCCGACTGTCAAAATCCGGTCAAATACTTTGAAGAACACTTGAAATATCAGGAGAATTCAAGATATGCGGAGTGCTTCGAGTACGATTACATCCACGTTCAATACAAGGAAAAAGACTATCGGATAAATCCTGCGTTTATCCAAATCGTCACATGATGAAGTTTTGCTTCATCAGAAGGTCAAGGTGTTCCGGCTTCTCAAAGGTCACCTTGGCCTTCTTTTCAGATAGGCAGTTATTGATAAGATGCTGAATTCTTGACCACTGCACCTCCGTCATGCCATCCGCAAGGGCAATGATTTCCACAGCATTTTTCTTGTACTGTTGGGCTTCCATCTTCTCACCACCTTTCCCACCTCCAATTTTTTTTGCATTTCCGGCATAAAGTCCGTTTTATTGGACCGAACGTATGCTAGGATGTAGATGCGTTGGAAATGATCTCGTCAACAGCGGTCTTGAACTTCTCCTCCGCCCCTGCCGGTTCCCGGTGTCCGTTCAAGACTAAGCTGACGTATTCCCGCGTTACACCGATATGATCGGCGAGTTGTTTCTTGGAGATTTTATGCACATGCATCAAACCAACCAAATCTCCCGTCCAATTTTTAGGCAACATTTTTCAACTCCTTCCCGCAATAATTGTTGAAAAATGTGAACTAATATGCTATCATAAAAGCGCCAACAAATATGACGCATATGTGTTCACCGTTTTCAACTTACGTCCCCATTATAGTTTACGATTTTCACATTGTCAAGGGATTTAGTTGAATTTTGTGAACTTTGTCGTTATGCACAAAATAACAGGGGTGATATTGTGTTCTATGACAGGTTTGCATATCTGTGTAAACAAAAGGGCGTGTCCGTGAGCCGCGGCGCTCTGGAAGCGGGGATCAGCAAATCCCTTGTAACGAAGTGGAAAACAAACAATACGGAGATTCCTTCTCCGGATGTAATCAGCAAGCTAAGCAAGTATTTCGGTCTCCCGGTCTCCGAATTACTTGGCGAAGAACCAAAAAAAGCGCCCACCGAAGACGGTGAGCGCTCTGAAAACGGCGATATTTTGGATGAAGTGGACGTTGCCTTTTACGGTGACTACAAACAGCTTACAGAAGAAAACAAGGAGACCTTGCGGGCTATGGCCAGACTCTTCAGGGAAAGGCAAGGTAAACAGGAGTAACTGCAGTGTTTGAACTATCAGATTTTTATTCCTACTGCAAAGAAAATAAAATAACGGTACTGCCATTCGACAATGCCCCCAGCAAAGGCATCACCATGCGGGACAGGGGCCTCTACGCTATATTCCTGGACTTTACGCAGATACGTTCCACCCAGCTTCTCAGGGGCGTATGCTACCACGAGCTGGGTCATGTAGCCACCGGCGCGCTGCACGGGGTAGAAAGCCCCTTCGAGACGGTAGAGCGCAGCGAGTACCGGGCAAACCGCTGGTCTGCCGAGACGTTTCTGACAGTGGAGGATTTCAGAGAGGCCTTTGCAAGCGGCTACACCGAGCCTTGGGAGCTTGCCGAATACTTCGACCTCCCGGAGCCTGATGTCATGAAGGCGTTCTCCTACTGGCACGACTGCCGGGGCGTTGATTTTTCACAGGCGCAATAAAAAAGCCGCCCCCAGCGGTTCAGCCAGGGACGGCGAGCTGGAATATTGTGCTACTGCGGTTTTTTCTTTTGCCTCGACTTATTGTCTTTGTTATACAACTTACAGGCCGTTTCCAATTTCTTGAAATCGCAGGAAATGCTAACCAGAAACTTGTTTTTATTGTTTACTACATCAAAGTAAGTCATCTGGGCATGATTCAAGATGTCCGCCTTTATGCGGTTACACAACGATGCCTGACGTTTTAGCAATTCACGGTATTTTTCATCCGGTTCTGCGTTGAAGTCAAATTCAATGAGCGCATCCTTATGTACGGGAACCATGTTGTTAAAACCGAGCATTCCGTATTTGCCGCCTGCGAGCTTGATGATATGTTTTCCCGGCCGAATATTTACATGGTTCGGCTTAGGTGATTCCATCGGAACAAAGTATTTGAAACCACCGAAGCTAAAAACAACACCCACATACGGGCGCCGAGCGCCCTTGTTATACTGGACTTTGGAATCCCAGCTGTTAAGAAACCGGATATAATGGTCACTGATTCGATAAATACGCAGGCTCTCCACTCGGCATCCTCGCTTTCTGTGTATATGAGGAATGGCGAGATAGAGTACACCATCCCGCCATTTTTCAGGCCCTACTTACGGCAAGGGCTTTCCGCTTTTTTAAGTCCCAACTTACGGCATGGGCTTTCCGCTTTTTTAAGGTCCAACTAAACGGCATGGACTTTCCGCTATGGGAGGTGATAGATGGACGGAGCCATTATATCACTTTATCGCGGATCTCTCCGCAGTGATATTATATGCGCTTTGCTAACCAAAGTAAACTGTAAAATTGCACAAAAAGCATAATTTTTTTCAATTGTTTCAAATAAATTTACGCATACTTTGATTTTTTTGCGCTATCCCACCCATAAATACCGTGAAAGTCTTCACAAGTTGCACTAAAATATGCGTCAAAAGCCGCCCCTGTCTCGCACACAGGAGCGGCGCACAGAAAACCACCCACCCATTACAATAGGGGCATTCTGCGCTCTTATGATACCAGATTCGCCCCGGAAAGGCAAGAAAAATATGTCCCAATGCGTAAAATGCAAGTCTCCACTGCCGGACGGCGCTGTATTCTGCCCCGCCTGCGGAAAGCGTCAGACACAGGAACCGAGGAAGCACCGAAAACGGGCAAACGGCACCGGCTGCATTTCCAAACTGTCCGGGAACCGGGCAAAGCCGTGGATGGCGCGAAAGAACGACGTGTGCATCGGCACCTACGCCACCCGGAGCGAAGCCCAGAAAGCTCTGGAGCGCCTGACGGATGTAACCGTCAACGATAAATATAACATGACTTTTGCTCAGGTTTATGAGCGCTGGCACGAAGAACATAAGCGCAAGATATCTGCCAGCATGGACAATAACTATCAAATCGCATATAGACAGTGTTCACAGCTCCATGATATGCAAATACGAAAGATCCTGCGCAGCGACTACCAGGCCGCCATTATAGCCCTTGAAATACAGGGCAAAAGCAAATCCACATGCAGCAAGCTCCGGGTGCTTTTGGGACAGCTGGGGCGCTGGGCAATGGAGGAAGGTATCACGCTGACAAATCCTGCGGAGGATCTGAACACCGTGGCAAAGCAAAAAAGCACACGGGAGATATTTTCAGACCAAGATATAGCCGCCATCAAGAAATCCGGTGTACCCGCCGCCGACATTGCATTGATCCTCATTTCATGCGGATGTCGCCCCGGAGAACTGTTCAATGTTCCGCTGGTCAACTGCCGGGAGGATCACTTTATCGGCGGAAGCAAAACAGAAGCCGGGAAAAACCGCGTAATTCCGATTGGGTCTGACGGCATCGCAGCCTATCAGAAAATGCGCGTAAGGGCGATTGAAAAAAGAGGAACCTTGCTAATTGACGGATACGAGGGGCAAAACAAAACAGCCCCGAATTTCGCGAAACGGGATTGGCGGGAACTGATGGAAAATATTGGCAGGAGCGGTGTCACGCCCTATAGCTGCCGACATACCTTCATAACCAGAGCCATTCTATCCGGTATGGAACTTCCCGTTCTGGAGGCCATAGTAGGTCACGTAGACCGCGAAACCACGAAGATATACACGCACCTTCATGCCAACGATCTGGTCGATGCCGTAAAATCAATCGGCACCGCAAATCTCACGGTTCGTAACAAATCCGTAACACGGTCTGCCGTCCAAGAAAGCATCAATCAAAAAAGTTCGTAAAAAAGCAAAAAATCGCCCGGAATCTTGACGATTCCGGGCTGAAAATGGTACGCCAGAAGGGACTCGAACCCCCGACCTACTGATTCGTAGTCAGTCACTCTATCCA
>OFMM01000824.1_pt1 | contig 17568 bp, 15 predicted proteins | sample 1541811 | NCBI WGS metagenome assembly OFMM01 (sample SAMN04209246, study PRJEB22552) | human gut metagenome | biome: gut; material: feces | host: Homo sapiens | place: USA: Oklahoma
GTGTGTCTGTTGCCGATGTGCACGCCGCCGTGCGCGGGGCGGCGGAGCACACGAAAGCCCTCGGCGCGCTCGCGCCGGAGGAGCTGGTGGCATATCTCGCGCACAAGAGCAGAAACCGGGAGCCGTAACGGCTCCCGGTTTTTTTGCCTGTCGGAAAACCCCAATGGGGTTTTCCGACAAAAGGCTTACAGTCTGCTGCGCGCAGAATTTGTGCGCCGATGGCACGCAAATTCCACACTTGCAGCCTGAGCGGTATTTTCTCTGCCGCACATGTCGCCAGAGAAAATGATTTCACTTTTTTGCCGCCTGCGGGCGGCAAACTCTGCGAGGCTTCTTCTGTGCGGGGCCGGTGCTTTCATATGCTCCCGGTTTTGTCATGCCGCGGCGAAAATCGCCGTTGTGCCGGGGCGCGGTTCGGATTATAATGGAAGCACCACACCGCGGCCCGGCCGCGGGAAGGAGCGGACCGATATGAAATTTCTTCACCTCGCCGACCTGCACCTCGGCAAGCGGGTCAACGGCTTTTCGATGCTGGAGGATCAGGCATATATCCTGCGTCAAATTCTCACGATCCTGGACGACGAGCGGCCGGACGGCGTGCTGATCGCAGGCGACGTATACGACAAGCCCGTGCCGCCGACCGAGGCCGTCGAGCTGCTCGACGGATTTTTGACCGAGTTGTGCGCGCGCGGCGTGCCAGTGCTGCTCATCAGCGGCAACCACGACTCGCCGGAGCGGCTCGCCTTCGGCGGGCGGGTCATGGACGGCTGCGGCATCCACATCGCGCCGGTCTACGACGGCGCGGTCGCGCCCGTCGTGCTGCGCGACGAAATCGGACCCGTATCCGTATGGCTGCTGCCGTTTTTGAAGCCCGCGCACGTGCGCCGCTGGTTTCCGGATGCGCAGATCGAGAGCTACACCGACGCCGTGGCCGCCGCCATCGCGCACATGGACATCGACGACAGCGCGCGCAACGTGCTCGTGACGCATCAGTTCGTGACCGGCGGCGCGCGCAGCGGCTCGGAGGAGCTGTCCGTCGGCGGGACGGACAATGTGGACAGCAGCGTGTTCGCGCCGTTTGACTACGTGGCGCTCGGCCACCTGCACGGCGCGCAGCAGATCGGCCGCCCGACGATCCGCTACGCCGGGTCGCCGCTCAAGTACTCGTTTTCCGAGGCGAGCCAGCGCAAATCCGTCACCGTCGTGACGCTGGGCGAAAAGGGCGCGGTCGACGTGCGCACCGTGCCGCTGACGCCGCTGCGCGACCTGCGCGAGATCCGCGGCAGCTACGACGAGCTGACCGCTCGGAGCTTTTACGAGCACACGACCTACCGCAGCGACTACCTGCACCTGATCCTCACGGACGAGCAGGACGTGTTCGACGCCGTGGGCCGGCTGCGGGCGATCTACCCATACCTGATGACGCTCGACTACGACAACGCCCGCACGCGCGCCGCCGGGGCGGTGGCAGCCCCGGCAGCCATGGAGCAGCGCACGCCGCTGGAGCTGTTCGAGGCGCTGTATCTGCAGCAAAATAACCAGCCCATGAGCGACGAGCAGCGCGCGTTCGCGGCGCAGCTCATGGAGGAGATTCAGGAGGCGCAGCCATGAGACCGCTGAACCTGACCATGTCCGCCTTCGGCCCGTACGCCGGGCGAACGACCGTGGACTTTTCCGTGCTCGGCACGTCCGGGCTCTACCTCATCACCGGCGACACGGGCGCCGGCAAGACGACGATCTTTGACGCGATCACCTACGCGCTCTACGGCGAGGCGAGCGGCGAGAGCCGCGAGAGCTCCATGCTGCGCAGCAAATACGCAGCGCCCGAAACGCCGACGTTCGTGGAGCTCACCTTCTTAAACGGCGGCAAGACCTACACCGTGCGCCGCAATCCCGAATACACGCGCCCGAAAACGCGCGGCACGGGCACGACCGTGCAGAAGGCAGACGCCGAGCTGACGATGCCGGACGGCCGCATCATCACCAAGGCGCGCGACGTGACCGCCGCCGTGACGGACATCGTCGGCGTCGACCGGGAGCAGTTTGCCCGCATCGCCATGATCGCGCAGGGGGAATTCCGCAAGCTGCTGCTCGCCCAGACGGACGAGCGCAAGGCCATCTTCCGCCAGATCTTCCACACGGGGCAGTATCAGGCGCTGCAAAACCGGCTCAAGGAGGAGACCGCCGCGCTCGACCGGCAGTGCGGCGAACTGGAGGCCGGGCTGCGTCAGGCAGCCGGGAGCATCCGCTGTGACGCGCCGGAGACACTGCCGGACGCGCTGGACACCGACGCGCTGCTCGCGGCGCTGGACACGCTGCTGCACGCGGACGAAGCCGCGCTGACGCAGGCGCAGGCGGAGCACGCGGAGACGGAGACACAGCGCGAGCAGGTGCTCTCCGACCTCGGCAAGGCGGAGGCGCTTGAGGCCGCGCGCGGGAAACTCGCCGAAGCGGAGAGCGCGTGGACGGAGGCACAGGCGGAAATGAAGGCGGCACAGGCGGCGCTGGACACGGCTATGGCCTCGCAGCCGGAGATCCAGAGCCGGCGGCAGGGCATCACGCGGCTGGAGGACGCGCTGCGGCGGTATGAACAGCTCGACACACTGCGCGCGCAGGCGGAGGCGGAACGCAAACGGCTGGCGCAAAAGCGAAGCGACCTCGACGCGGCGCGCGCCCGGACGGACGCGGCCGCGAAGGGACTGGAGACCGCGCGCGGGAAACTGAGCGGGCAGCCGAAGCTGGCCGTGGCCGCCGCGCAGGCCGGGCACGCGCAGGACGCGGCCGCGCAGCGCTGTACACAGCTGGCGGCGCTGGAGACGCAGCGGCAGCAGTGCGCCGAGCTGGAAACGGCGCTCACCGCCGCGCAGGCGGAATATCAAAAAGCGGCCGAGGCCGCGCAGGCGGCGCTGGCGCACTACGGCGCGCAAAACCGCGCCTATCTCGACGCGCAGGCGGGCATCCTCGCGCGCACGCTCGTGCCCGGGCAGCCCTGCCCGGTCTGCGGCGCGACGGAGCACCCCTGCCCCGCCGCCGCGCCGGAACAGGCACCGGACGCCGCCGCGCTCAAGCGCGCACTCTCGGACAGCGACCGGGCACAGAAAACGGCCGCAGAGCGCAGCGCGCAGGCGGCCGGTCTGCGCGGGCAGCTCGACGCCGTGCGCGGCGCGCTCGCGCAATCGTGCCGGGCGCTGACGCCGCCGCTCGACCCGGACACGCTGGCGGAGGCCCTCCCCGCTCTGCGCGCAGCGGCTGCGCGCGACGCCGAAGCGCTCGCAGCGCAGCACACGGCGCAGCAACAGGCACTCTCGGCGCTGCAGGCGCTGGAGGCTGGCCTGCCGGCGCAGGAGGAAGCGCTCCGGCGGCAGCAGGCAGACATACAGGAACGCGCGCAGGAGCTGTCCGCACGTGCGGCGCGATGCGCGGAGCTGGACGCAGAGACCGAACGCCGCGCACAGGAGCTGCCGCACGAAAACCGCGCGGCCGCGCAGCGCGCGCTCGTCGAGACACGCACGCAGTGCGAGGCGCTGCAGCAGGCGCTGGACACGGCGCGCGAGCGCAGCAGCGCGGCACAGTCCGTGCTCGCCGCGCTGACCGGAAAGCGCGACGCGCTGCGCGCACAGATCCAGGCCGCGCCGCCGGCGGACATCGCCGCCCTGCGCACGCGGCGGGATGCGCTGACCGTGCGCGCCGAGCAGCTGCAAAAGCAGATCAGCACCTGTGATGCGCGCCTGGAGCAAAACCGCGCGGCCCGCACCGCCATTGACACGCGGCGGCAGCAGCACGCCGCCGTGCGCGCGCGCTGGCAATGGGTGCACGCGCTGGCCGCGACGGCCAACGGCGCCGTGCCCGGCAAGGAAAAGATCATGCTCGAGACCTACATCCAGACCGCGTACTTCGACCGCATCCTCGGCCGCGCGAACACGCGCCTGCTCATCATGTCCGGCGGGCAGTACGAGCTGCGCCGCTGCGCCCGCGCGGGCGACAACCGCAGCCAGACCGGGCTGGAGCTGGAGGTCATCGACCACTACAACGGCACGGCGCGCAGCGTCAAGACGCTCTCCGGCGGCGAGACGTTTGCCGCCTCCCTGTCGCTGGCGCTCGGCCTGTCCGACGAGGTGCAGGCGACCGCCGGCGGCGTGCAGCTCGAGGCCATGTTCGTCGACGAGGGCTTCGGCTCGCTCGACAGCGAGGCGCTGCAGCAGGCGCTCGCCGCGCTCGTGGGCGTGTCGGGCGGCAGCCGCATCGTGGGCATCATCTCCCACGTGGCGGAACTCAAGGACCGCATCGACCGGCAGATCATCGTGACCAAAGACCGCAGCGGCGGCAGCCGCGTGCAGGTGCAGGCATAAAGCAAAAAAGCCCCGGCAGCCGAAGCTGCCGGGGATATTCTCTGAAGCAGTATCACTCCACGACGAACAGCAGATACCACTGCCCGTCGACCTGGACGAACTCGAAATAAAAGTCGTTGTCCTGCCCGTTTTGATACGTCACGTCGCAGGCGACGATGACATTGTCGTCGATGCGCACGCCGAGCTCGCGCTGGAGCTCGCGCACGTCGCTGGCGTCGAGACTGTCGTCGTCATAGACGTAATAATCATCAATGGCCTTGCCGTAGTCATAATACCAGTCGTCGAGCTGGATGAGGGCGGCCTCGCGGCCGGCGGCGGTATCGTCGTCCTGCATGTAGGTGATAACCTCCGGCAGGAAGAGATCGAGCATGGCGTCGGTGTCATCGTTTTCAAAATTCGTGAAGTAGCGCTCGAGGAGTCGGTCCACCTCCGCGCCGCCGGCCGTGCTGGGCTCGCCCGCCTGACGGGCAGCGAAAATGCCGGCCAAGACCGCCACGATCACGACCAGTGCAGCAAAGCCGCACAGCAGACCGATGAGCAGCTTCTTCGGCTTGTGCTTCGGGCCGATCTCCGGCGAGGAGACCCCGCCGCCGGGCGCAGGCGCATACCAGTCGCCCTGGCCCTGGGGCGCTTCGGGCGCGGGCATGCCGCAGACGGTGCAAAAACGCGCGCCGGGCGCGAGCCGGCTGCCGCAGCGCGGGCAGATGCCCGGGCCGGCGGAAGCGGATCGCGTTGTGTCGGACGGAGCAGACGGTTCCGGCGCGGGCGCGCCGCAGTTGGTGCAAAAACGCACGCCGTCATCGAGCGGCGCGCCGCATTTCGTGCAGGTACGCGGGGCGGCGGGCTGCGTGGACGCAGTGGGTTCGGCCGGCTGGGATGCCGGCGGGTACGGCGCTTTCGGGGCGACGGGCTGCTCGGGCAGCATGGCGCCGCAGGCGCGGCAGATCACGGCGCTGTCAGACAGCTGCGCGCCGCATTTCGGGCAGAGCATGGCAAGACCTCGTTTCTGTTTCGGATTTTTTCTCATTGTAACATCCGGCTTTCGATTTTACAATCCATTCTTTGCGTGTTATACTCACATTATCTTCTATTCTGATTTTTTCCGGAGGCAACAGATCCATGAACATCACTGCCATTATCTATGACGCCGACGCGCGCCGCACGGCCTACATCCTCGGCACGGTCATCGGCAACTGCAAGCTCTTCCCCGCCGAGCGCGCCCCGCGCGACTGGAGCGGGTACGCAAACGTCATCACCGTCACCGCAGGCGAGGACGGCCCGGTCGTGACCGCCGGGCTGCAAAAGCGCGTGACCTTCCGTCCGAAGGGCGAGGACGAGACCGTCGCCGCGGCCGAACTGATCGCCAAGGCCTTCTGCCCGCCGGAAGCCCCGATGCCGACGGACGCGCTCAAGGCGCGCATCGACGCCTTTCTGGAGGCGCACAACACGCTCGCGCTCGCGACCGGCTGCGGCAAGTGGGTAAGGTGCACGCCGCTGGAATACCTGCGCGTGGACGGCAGGCTCTACATCCTCACCGAGGGCGGACTGAAGTTCAAGGGCATCTGGTGGAACGGAGCGATCTCCGCCGCCGTGTTTGACAGCTACGCGGGCATGGCGTCGCTCGCCGGGCTGCAGATGACGGGCACGGCCGTGTACATCGACCCGCTGAGCGACGAATACCGCAGCGTGATCGAGGCACGCGGCGTGCAGCTGCAGCAGCTGCAGCAGATGCCCGCGATGCTGCACGCGGTGCGGCTGGACATCACGCGCTACGAGCTGCTCGACGGCGCGCTGCGCGCCGATGGCTACGCCGCGCGGCAGGTGCTCGATCTGGGCTGATGTATTCTATTTTTCCATCTGTGCCATACTATGGTTAGGGAGCACCCGCTCCGAAACCGGACACAGAGGAAGGTGAAACATTTGCACAAAGCAGGCACGCAGCCGGCCATCCCGGTCGGGCTGGGTATGGCGCTGGTGCACAACCAGCAAGCGCTGGCAAAGTTTTCGGCGCTCACGGACGAGGAAAAGCGCGCATTCATCGCGGGCGTGCACGGCATCGACTCGCGGCAGGAGATGCGCGCGTATGTCGACCGGTTCGCAGAAAGCTGAAGATACCCCCGCTGCATTTTTGCAACGGGGGTATCTTCATGTCTCGAAGCGGATGAGCGTGCAGAGTGTGTCGCCGCTGTAGACGCACACGAAGGGGCCGGTGTCCGTCAGGGTGTATTTGAGCGTGACGGCATCTACGTCCTTGACCGCCTTCGGATAGACCATGCGGATGCCCGTGAACGCATCGCGCGGCACGGTGTCCGGCAGGGCCTCGAGCGCAAAGTCGAGATACTTCGTGTTATGTACATGGCCGTTGAAGTCAATGTCGCTGCGGCGCAGGGGCAGCGTTTTCTCCCCATCGAAGGCGGCAGGGGCACGCAGGCGCGGCGCGGCGGACGCGAACACGCCGCGCGTCTCCGGCAGATAGGACCGGAAGCGCTGCTGGTCGATGCGGATGATCTTCTGCGCGCGCAGGTCGAACAAAATGAGCCGCGACTCGGCGCACACGAGCTCCGTGCCGCTCTCGTCCGCGAGCGTATAGTCGCGGAAGATGCGCCCGGTGGGCACGCTGTCGCGCACCCAGGTCGTGACGCGCAGGGGCGCCTTGCTGTCCGGCCGGCGCATAATCCGGACGCGCCAGTCGGTCAGCACCCAGGTGATGCCGTTGCGGCTTTCCTCAATGATGTCGTCGCCCGAGCTGTCGGAGTGGCGGCTGGCCGTGTTTTCAAAAATGCGCAGGATCGCTTCATAACCGAACTTGCCGCTGGGGTCGAAATCGGCGACGCCCGGCTGATATATCTCCGAAAAAAACATAATGATCGCTCCGTAATCGTAAAATTGTGTGCCTTCAGACGCCCGGCAGGCAGCCGTTTGCGAACATCCAGCTATAGGCCAGCGCCCAGGAACCGAAGAGGTCCGTCTCGTGCAGGGCGCGCACCTGCGCGCGCGTATACCACGCCGACTCGATCTCCTCCATGGGGTCGGCGCTCGGGCGGAACGTTCCCTCCGCCGTGCCGAAAACGCAGACCGTGCGCTCGTCACCGATGCCGACCGTGCACGCCGCCGGCGGCAGCACGTGCGTGATGGCCGTCAGGCGCAGGCCGGTCTCCTCGCGCAGCTCGCGGCGGGCCGCCTGTTCGGGCGTCTCCCCCGGCTCGATGAGGCCGCCGGGCAGGCCGTAGATGCGCTGGCCGAGCTCCATGCGAAACTCGTGGATGAGCGCGATGTGCTCGCGCGCAGCGTCCGTGAGCACCATGACGACCGCGTCCGTGCGGTGGTGCTGCAGGTGCTCGAGCGAGTCGATATTCCGGTCGCGGCTGACCATCTCATACGTGCGCGGGCAGCCGGTGCGGTCGATATAGTGCAGGTCGTAGCGGTGCAGGAACGCGCCGCCGTCCTTCTTTTCAATGTCAACGAATTGCAATGCGGGTCGCCTCTCTGGTCATGATAGCTTAGGATACCACGTTTTGCGCCGGGGTACAACCGGAAATGATAATAGATCAGCCGCTGTCCTTTGACAGCGGCTGATCTGTTGGGGGAAGAAAGAAAGGGAGGATGCGGGGCAGGCCGACCGGCCGCGCCCAGTATGAGGATACCACACCTTTCTTAAAAAATCATGAGTGTCAGCCGGTCTCCGGCAGCGGCACGATGCCGTGCGCGAGCTTGAGCTGCAGCACGCGCAGCACGCTCGCATCGAGCGCATCGGCCGTGAGCGTGCCGTCTGCGAGCGCCTGCTCCACGGCCGCGACCGCACCGGGCACGTCGCTGATCTCAAGCAGCATGTCGTTGCCGGCGGCGAGGGCGCGCACGGCCTTCTCCCCGTCGGTATACTGCGCGAGGGCCTGCATCTGCAGCCCGTCCGTGACGATGACGCCGCGGAAACCGAGGTCATAGCGCAGCAGGTTCGTGACGAGCTTGTGCGAGAGGGACGCGGGCGCATCATCCATCGTCGGCACGGTCAGGTGGCCGACCATGACCATGTCCGCCCCGGCGGCGATGCCGGAGACGAAGGGCTTGAGGTCCTCCTGCCGCAGCTGCGGGAGCGTCTTATCGACCGTGGCGGCGCCGTTGTGCGAGTCCGTGGCCGTACTGCCGTGGCCGGGGAAATGCTTCAGACAGCAGATGACCCCGGCGTCACGAAAGCCGTGCACGGCGGCGGAGACGAGCGTGGCCGCCTCGTCATAATCATCGCTGTAGGCGCGGTCGCCGATGGCGTTGCTGCGCTTGTTCGTCCAGACATCGGCCACGGGCGCAAAGTCGGTGTTGAAGCCGTAGGCCGCGATGTCGTGCGCGAGGGTCTGGGCATTGTCATACGCGCCCTGCGTGCCGAGACTGCGGTAGCTGTACATGCTGTTTAATTTCGTCGTGCCGACGGTGTTCATCAGGCGCGCGACGCGGCCGCCCTCCTCATCCACGGTGACGAGCGGGGCCGCGGCGCAGGCAGATGAGAGCGCGGACGTGAGCGCCCGGAGCTGCTCGCCGGAGGTCATGTTGCCCGCCGAGAGCAGAAAGCCGCCGACCGGATAGTCGCGCAGCGCGGCGGCGAGGTCATCCGTCATGGCCGTAACGGTGCCGCCGTCCGTGAGTGCCTCGGGGTGCACGATGAGCAGCTGGCAGATCTTCTCGCGCGTGCTCATGCCGTCGAGCAGCGTCTGCGCTGCATCCTTCTGGACGGCAGCGGATGTGCGGGGCGTGGGCTCGGGCTGCGCGGCGGTCTGCCCGCGGCGGACACACACGACCACGAGCAGCACCGCCAGCGCCGCGAGCACGAACAGGTAAATGGCCGCGCGCCAGTTTCGCCTTAAAATTTTCCAAAATGCATTCCATCTCATGTCTCCAGTTTACCGCAGCGGCGGTGAAAACGCAACCACATCCCATCGACGCGGCGGACTTGTTTCGTTCACAATTTCGTGCTATAATAATGGTCAAAATTTCGGGGGCGCGTGCTCCCAGACAGGAAGTGCTTTCTTTTATGACAAAAATTGATATTTTCTCCGGTTTTCTCGGCGCCGGCAAGACCACGCTCATCAAAAAACTGATCGCCGAGGCCTACACGGGCGAAAAGATCGTGCTGATCGAAAACGAGTTCGGCGAGATCGCCATCGACGGCGGCTTCCTCAAGGACTCCGGCGTGCAGATCAACGAGATGAACTCCGGTTGCATCTGCTGCAGCCTCGTGGGCGACTTTGCCGACGCGCTCAAAAAAGTGCTCGAGCAGTTCCACCCCGACCGCATCCTCATCGAGCCCTCGGGCGTCGGCAAGCTGAGCGACGTCATCCGCGCCGTGCAGGGCGTACAGTCCGACGAGCTGGTACTCAACGGCTTCACGACCGTCGTGGACGCGAACAAGTGCAAGATGTACATGAAGAACTTCGGCGAGTTTTTCAACAACCAGGTCGAGAACGCGAGCGCCATCATCCTCTCGCGCACCGAGGGCATCCGTCCCGAGAAGCTCGACGCCGCCGTGGCGCTGCTGCGCGAGAAGAACCCGACCGCCACGATCGTGACCACGCCGTGGACGGAGCTGGACGGCAAGCAGATCCTCGAGACGATGGAGCGGCGCGACACGCTGTCCGCCGAGCTCGAGCACCTCAAGGCCGAGGCCGCCGAGGAGGACGACGAGGACGAGCACGAGCACCATCACCATCATCACGACGACGATGACGAGCACGAGCACGAATGCTGCTGCGGCCATCATCACCATGACGACGATGAGGATGACGATGACCACGAACATGAGCACGAGCATGAACACGAGCATGAACACGAGCATCATCATGACCACGATGAGCACGACCATGACCACTGCTGCAGCCATGACCATGACCACGATGACCACGATCACGACGAGCACGACCACGACCACTGCTGCGGCCACCATCACCATCACCACCACGCGGACGAGGTGTTCACGAGCTGGGGCACCGAGACGCCGCGCAAATACACCGACGACGAGATCCGCACCGCGCTCGACGCGCTCATCAACGAGCACCGCTACGGCGTCGTGCTGCGCGCCAAGGGCATCGTGCCTGCGACCGACGGCGGCTGGATCCACTTTGACTACGTGCCCGGCGAGTCCGACGTCCGCCGCGGCAGCGCACAGGTCACCGGCCGCGTGTGCGTGATCGGGTCGCACCTGGCCGAGGATGCACTGAAGGAGCTGTTCCACATTGGCTGACACGAAACAGCAGGCGCCGGATCTGCCGGTATACCTGTTCACCGGCTTTCTGGAGGCCGGCAAGACGAAATTCATTCAGGAGACGCTCGAGGACGAGCGCTTCCACAAGGGCGAGCGCACGCTGCTGCTGCTGTGCGAAGAGGGCGAGGAAGTCTACGAGCCGGACAAGTTCTGCGCCGGCAACGTCTTTGTGCGCAACATCGACGAAGAGGCCGACCTCACCGTCTCGCACCTGAAGGCGCTGCAGGACGAGATCCACCCCGAGCGCGTGCTCGTGGAGTACAACGGCATGTGGATGCTCGACTCACTCTACGGCAACCTGCCGGAGGGCTGGGCGGTCGCGCAGGAATTCCTGTTTTGCGACGCGACGTCGTTTTTGAGCTACAACGCGAACATGCGCCAGCTCACGGTGGACAAGCTCAAGAGCGCCGAGCTCGTCGTGCTCAACCGCTACAACGACAGCATGGACCGCATGGAGATGCACCGCGTCATCCGCGCCATCTCCCGCCGGTGCGACATCGCGTATGAATACACCGACGGCAAGGTCGTGTACGACGACATTGAAGATCCGCTGCCGTTCGACCTTGACGCCCCGGTCGTCGAGATCGAGGACCGCGACTTCGCCATCTGGTACCGCGACATGTCCGAAGAGCCGAAGAAGTACGACGGCAAGACCATTGAGGTCAAGTGCCGCTGCCTTGTGCGCAAGAACGTGCCGAAGGGCTGCTTCATCGCCGGGCGGCACATCATGACCTGCTGTGTGCAGGACATTCAGTTCGCGGGCATCATCTGTGTGTGGGACCGCGCCGACGAGATCCGCAACGACGAGTGGGCCATCATCACGGCCCGGCTGGACTACAAGTTCCACCGCGCCTACGGCCGCAAGGGCCCCGTGTTCACGGTGCAGTCCGTGCAGGAGGTCGAAAAACCGGAGGAACCGGTGGCCACGTTCTATTAAACCGCGAAGAAGCCTCGCAGAGTTTGCCGCCCGCAGGCGGCAAAGAAAATGCAATCATTTTTTCCGGCGGCATGTACGGCGGAAAAAATACTTTTCAGGCTGCAAGTGTGGAATTTGTGCGCCATCGGCGCGCAAATTATGCGCGCAGCAGACTGTAAACCTTTTGTCGGAAACCCCGAATGGGGTTTTCGACAAGTGAAAAAAATCAGCCGCCCGGTGGGCGGCTGATTTTTCTTTGCCGAAATTCAGTTCTCGCGGTCCTCGGCCGTGGACAGCAGGACGCGGTCGTTATCGAAGACCTCGCCCGCCTTGGCGGCGAAGGCGTCGAGCAGGCCCTGCACGGTCATGTCCGCGCGCTCCGGGCCGGAGACATCGAGCACGATGCGGCCGGCGTCCATCATGAGCGTGCGCGTGCCGAGCTCGAGCGCCTGGTGCATATTGTGCGTGATCATGAGGCAGGAGATGCTGCGCTCCGACACGACGCTGCGCGTGAGCGCGAGCACCTTATCGGCCGTGACGGGGTCGAGCGCGGCGGTGTGCTCGTCGAGCAGCAGCAGCTCGGGCGTGACCATGGTGGCCATGAGCAGCGTCAGCGCCTGGCGCTGGCCGCCGGAGAGCAGGCCGACGGGCGTGTTCATGCGGTCCTCCAGCCCCATGTCGAGCTGGGCGAGCGCGTCACGGAAAAAGTCGCGGTCGCGGCGTGTCACGCGGCGGAAGGGCTTATGCTTTTCCGGCGAGCGGAGGTAGGCCACGGCGAGGTTTTCCTCGATGGTCATGTGCGGCGCAGTGCCCTTGAGCGGATCCTGGAACAGGTGGCCGATGCGGCGGCTACGCTTGTGCGACGGCAGGAACGTGATGTCCCGCCCGTCGAGCGTGATCGTGCCGGCGTCGACGTAAAACACACCGGCGATGGCATTGAAGAGCGTGCTCTTGCCGGCGCCGTTCGAGCCGACGATGGTGGCAAACTCCCCGTCGGCCAGCCGGAGCGAGAGGTCGGACAGGGCGCGCTTCTCGTTGACGGTGCCGGCGTTGAACGTCTTGGAAATATGGGAAACTTCAAGCATCGGTCTCGTCCCCCTTTCCGGACAGGGCGCGCAGCTTGCGGGCGTTGGACTTGATCTTCGCCAGATGGACGTAGTCCTTCATGTTCGGCGCGGCGATGGCGACGGCCACGATGACGGCGGACACGAGCTTGAAATACTCGGCCGAGATGTTCAGCCGCAGCGCCAGCGCGATGATGAAGCGGTAGACGATGCTGCCGAGCACGACGCAGACGACGCGCTTGCCCACGCTGCCGCGGCGGCCGGCAAAGACCTCGCCGATGATGAGGCTCGCCAGCGCGATCGTGACCATGCCGGTGCCGAGGTTGATGTCGCAAAACTTGTTGTATTCCCCGATCAGGCAGCCGGACAGCGCCGTGAGGGCGTTGGCCAGGCACAGGCCGATCGTGATGGTGGCTTTCGGATTGATGGAGGAAGCGCTGACCATGTCGAGACTGTCGCCCGTGGCGCGGATGGACAGGCCGAGGGACGTGCCGAAAAAGCGGATGAGCACGAGCACGATCACGGCCGCGATGAGTGCGAGCAGGATCAGCCGGCTCCACTGCCCGCCGACAAGGCCCTTGAAGAGCGAAAACACCGTGTCGACCCCGGTGATGGACACGTTGGACGAAAAGCCCATGACCGCGAGGTTGATCGTGTAGAGGCCGGTGTTCGAGATGATGCCGGCGAGGATGCTCTCAACACCGAGGCGCGTCTGCAAAAAGGCCGTAACGTAGCCCGAGAGCATGCCTGCCGCCATGGCCGCGAACAGCGCGAGGATCGGGTGGCCGGCGATGGTGAGCATGGCGCCCACGGCGCAGCCGAGCGTGAAGCACCCGTCCGTGGACAGGTCGGCGATATTCAGGATGGAAAAGCTGATGAACAGCGCCAGCGCGACGAGGCCGTAAATGAGGCCGACCTCGAGCGCCGTCTGCAAAACGGTCAGCATGGAACTCCCTCCTTCGGGATGTCAGATATCAGTCAAAATTCTGCTGCGTGGTCGTCTCGAGCACGGAGCTGCACTTGCCGTCGAACGCCTGCCTGACAGCCGCGAGGTCGTAGCCGAGGGCGGCACAGCTTTCGGTGTTGATCATGGCGATGCCGTTATCGAACGTGGTCACGGGCAGCGTGGCGGGGTCTTTGCCGTCAACGAGCACCTGCACGACCATGTCGGCCGTGATCGTGCCGAGCTTGGTGTAATCCACACCGTAGCCGACGAACGCGCCGTTGAGGGCGAAGGAGTCCGCGCCGCAGTACTGCGGGATCTTGGCATTGAGGAACTTCTCGTAGATGGCGAGCTCTGCGGTCATGATGGTGTTGTCGGTCGGGGTGAAGACGGCGTCGACCTTCTCGGCGATGAGCGCGTCGACGGCGGAGGTGACTTCATCGGTGGTGGTGCCGGTCTTTTCCACGCAGCGGATGCCCTTGCCCTCGAGGTAGGCCTTCGCGTCCTCGATCGGCTGCTTGGAGGAATCCTCGCTCTTGGAGTAGAGCAGGCCAACGGTCTTGGTGTCCGGGTTCTGGGCGAGCATCAGGTCGAGCAGGCCCTTGGTGTTGAGCGCGTCGCTCGTGCCGGTGATGCGGCCGCCGGGCGCGTCGAGCGAATCAACAATGCCGGCGCCGACGGGGTCAGACACGGCGGAGAAAACGATGGGGATCTCGGTGTCCTCGGTAGCGGACTGCATGATCTTCACGGCCGGCGTTGCGATCGGGACGATGAGGTCCACGCCCTTGCTGACGAGCTCGGCGCCGATCTGGTTAAGCGTCGTGCCGTCGGCCTGGCCGTTGTAGAGCGTGTAGTCGAACTTCACGCCCAGCTCCGTGGCCTTCGCGTCGAGCTCGGCCTCGATGGCCGCCTCGATCTGGTTGAGGGACGCATCGTCCACAAACTGCACGATGCCGACCTTATAGGTCTTGCCATCGGCCTTGGTGTCCTCGGTCTTGCTGCCGCAGGCGGACAGGCCCATGAGCGCGGTGACGGCGAGCACGCCGCCGACGATCTTCTGGAAAGTCTGATTCATAGTATATTCTCCTTCTATATTGAAAGCGGTTGGTTTTGAACTGTTCGGATACGGTCTGACGCGGCAAAAATTCTCCGGCCGCCACGCCATCGTCTGGTTTTGCGGGTCATCTGCATCCCTCCTGCGGTAATTTGAGCAACAAAAAAAGCCTCGTCCACGAAACGGTTCCATCCGTTTCATGGGACAAGACTGTAACTCCTGCGGTGCCACCCATGTTGGCGCTCATGCGCCCACTTTGCACGTACGATCATACGCTCCGCCGGATAACGGCCGCGGCCACCGTCGCCCCTCATGCTGCTGCAATCGGTTTGCCCTCACGAGTCCATTCGCCACCCGTCCGCTGCAGCGCTTCCACCGTCCGCTGCTCTCTGAAAGCTTCGTGAATGGGTACTCCTCTCGGTCATCGGTTTCTCGATGGTGTTACTCTACCACTTCCCGCGCCGGATTGCAAGCCCCATTTTCACGAATCTGCACCCGTTTTTCGGGAAATCTTTTGCGCATTGCGCACAAACGTCCCTGACCGGCGGTCAGGGACGTTTGCGTGTGTCAAACTCTGCGAGGCTGTTGGGGCTGTCAGCTGCCGCAGCGTTAATTTCCGGTGTAGACGAAAGCGTTCGGCAGCGTGCGCCCGGCGGTGAGCGCGGGGTTGGAGCTGCGCATGATGTACTTGCCCTTGTACCAGATCATGGCGCTGGTGCCGCCGTCGAGGTTCATGGCCTGCATGCAGTCGTGCTTGGTCATGATGGCCGCGCAGTCCGGCACGCTGATGCCGACCGACGTCGTGAGCCGGCCCTCAACGAGCAGGGCGATGATCTCGCCGTACTTCGACTGGCCGAGGCAGGCGCGCGGCTGCAGGTCGGAGAAGCCGCTGCGGGCGTTGACGACCGTCTCCCCGTCGATGATCATGGCGGGCGAGAACTCGACCGCGTCCGTCGTGTCGGGCGAGACCGAGGAATCGCTGTCGCGGATGTAGATGCGGTTGTCCTTATGCAGCTCGAGACGCTTGTAGCCATAGCCCATATGGCTGCCGTAGGACTTGCCGTTGCACATGGCGTAGCCCGCGAGGGTACCGCCGTTGCCGGTGCCGCCCGGGTCGATGAAGCCCGAGCCGGTCATGCCGATGACGCCGCCGTGGGCCTCGGCGATCTTGCCGCAGACCTGGCCGACGCTGCCGAGCGTGGACGCGGCCTGCAGGCTCAGGCGCGACGGGTCTTTCATAATAACGAGCACGCCGCGGTAAGTGCTGCCTTTCACGCGCGCGATGAGGATCTTGTTGCGCGCGTCGATCGCAAGCACCTGCTCGCCCTGTATGGTGCGGATGCTGGTGCCGTCAGCCGTGAGGGCGGACTTGTCGATGTTGATGCGGCTCCAGCCGGCGGCGAGGGCGTCGGGATGCTCCTTGACATACGCCTGCATGCTCGGCACATTGACCTCCCAGAAGAGGTTGTAAAACGCGATCTCTTCCTTGCTCATGCCCTCGGTGTTCGTGAGCGTCGGGTTGCGGGACTCGGACTCGCCTTCGTCCCACTCGCTGTTGATGCCGATCTGCGCCTCCCTGGCGGCCTCCATTTCAGCGAGGACCTTGTCAATGACGCTGCGTGGGATGAACGCCGTGGCCAGCCACTGGTGGCTGAGCGTGTTCATGGCCGTCTGGATATAGGCCGTGCGCCACTTGGCGATGAACGGAATGTCGGAATAGACCGCCGTCAGGTACAATCCGGCCAGGATGGCCAGCACGAGGAACAAAATGAGCAGCCGGCGGCCGAGGCTCTTTTTCTTCTTCGGCTTTTTGGCCTTTCTTTCCTTGAAAATGTCTTTTTCGGACAAAACGACAAATTTAAGCGTCGGGTACTCAAAACCATTTCCAAGTCGGCCACTCGCCACCATAATCTCCCCCGGTGCAATCGTGCGGTCAAAATCAGCTGCAAAATACGCAAGCAGACCATAATCCTTGATATTTTCTGCAAGACGCTTCGCCCTTGTTGTTGAAGAAGAAAGCAGCAAAATCCTGTAATTTTGCTTTTTCCAGTGTTCTAAATCCTTGATAAGCTGGTCAAAACTATTATTATATGAAAAAATGGACTTTGCCTCGATATCACAAGTGGTTTTCGGCTTGTAAAAAGCGTAATCCTGAATAACAGAACTGAGCAAAATAAGCGGTCCCACCATCACTTTTGACAGAATCTCCTCATATCCAAACAGCAAATCCGCCTGTCCCGGCAGCACATATCCACCTTCTAATCGACTCTGCATACAAAGGAAAAATTCTTCCTCATATGTCTTTCCTTTTTCCAGAACACGATGCGGTTCTTGAAGAATTTGTACTGTTCTTTCTCGATTGGTTCTACTTCCATCTAAATTAAAGCTATAGACATATTGCATGAATTCATGATAATCTTCTACACTATCCTCCATATCATCTTTTCCATAAACAGCTTTTAAATACTTTTTAATAATATTGGTATCTTTAACTATGACATACCATCCATCGACAGAATTTGTTGCATCTGCTTTTGCAATTCTCATACTATCTAAATTTGCTGCTACTTTATAGGAATCATTATTTAAATGAATGGTTTCTTCATTCTTTATGCTGGATTTATTTTTATTTTTTCTATGGTAGATAAGTACTTCATTATCTGCAAGTTTTACTGCTTTTCCTTCTGTCTTATTATAATCAGAAAGCGGTATCATAACAAACTCGACTATGTTGGTATCGCCATAACTTTGTGCTGTTGTCATATTGAAGTTTTTAGTTTTGTCATTATATAATGCAGTAAAATTTCCTTCATGAAAACGTATCTGTGAAGTTGGATTTGTATGATTTTCTTTTGTAATACTGGCTACGAGTTCCCCGATTTGCCGTTCTTCATTTTGGTTGATTCCCTGATTTGTAATTTGGGCTTCAGATGGAAAACGTGTTACTAATACATCGTTCATTCCTGCATATAGAGAAATAGTGATAGAAACCATA
>OFMM01000827.1_pt1 | contig 17548 bp, 19 predicted proteins | sample 1541811 | NCBI WGS metagenome assembly OFMM01 (sample SAMN04209246, study PRJEB22552) | human gut metagenome | biome: gut; material: feces | host: Homo sapiens | place: USA: Oklahoma
GAAAAACCTTGATTTTCCAGTGTTTTCAAAAGTATCGTTATCTAACGTCAGCTTTATTCCGCCCGTCGATACCTTCCACCCCTTGGGGATAGTTATGCTGAAATCGGCGGTTTCGTATTTTTCGGTCTGCACTGCCGCTGCCGCCGTCTGCGTTATTTTGACACCGCGCTTCGTCCGATCTGCCTTGGTGCCGTCGCTGTCCTCGGCGGGCTTGCTGCCGCAGGCGGCAAAGAGCAGTAGCATAAGAGCCGCAAGCAAGAGCGCCGCAAATCTTTTTGCTTTCACGGTATCCTCTCCTTTTTGTTGTCCGTCGCTTAAACAAACGCAGCGAGCATAAATTTCATTTTGCTTTTGCGGCCTTTCGCGCCGCACCCGTTTTACCCTGCTTTAATTTTATACAGGCATGAGACTTTTTGTATATAAGGGAAGTCCGCCAATCTGCAAAAATCGCGTGGCGGACTTCCGCCATTCTCCGAAAAGCGCCGAGAACCGCGCCTTTTACCCATAAGAAATCAAAAAAAACACCTCCCGCCGAAGCGAGAGGCAAATCTGCTGTTTTTATGCGTTGTTGTAAAGCGTGACAAGTCCGATGCGGGATCTCGCGCCGGTTTTTTCATATATTGCGGAGACATACCGCTCCAGGGTTCGCCTCGACACATAGAGATTGTCGGCTATCGTTTGCAGTCCGTCCTCGGTATTCACCAGCAATCCGAACACCTCAGCTTCTCGCGGAGTCAGCGAGAACTGCTTGGCGAGCTTTTGCAGCCTTTCGCCGTCGCTCAGCTTATCGGCCGCCTCTGCTTCGAGCCCGTCAAAGAAGGCTTTTCGCTTATTCATATAAGCAAATGCAGCGACGCTCGCGAGCACGAACAAAAGCAGCTCGATCGTTATTATGGCGATATTGTTGCCTGAATTCAAAAGTGCAAGCGAGCCGCCCGAAATCAATACGGCGACAAGATTGTTGACGGCTCTGCCGAGCCCCGCCCACAGTTCCGGCGTTTCAGTGTATCGGGCGATCTCCATAAAGGAAACCGTGAAGAAAACGGCGAAGAAGCCCGCGGCCAGATAAAATATGACGAGCCCTACCGTAAAAGACCCGGCAAACTGAAGAACGACGAGGCAGGTAGTTGACAGAACGGTGATGCAGTACATAACTATGCTCATGTATTTTCTGCTCGCCGTGTCAAACAAAAAGCCCGCCAAAAGCCCGCTGAGGGCGAGCAGGACTCGCGGCCACTGCCCGATATTCGCCCTTCCGCTTGCGTGGATGAGGGTGACGGCATTATCAAGCGTGCTGAAAATGCAGGTCATGAGCGCGACGAAGAAGACAAGAATCACGCTGATTTTTAAGCTCTCCCTGCCGTTTCCGCCGTCGGGCTCGCTCTTTGAGAGCGCCGGGACAACGCTGTTTTTTTCCGCGCGTATCAGCATAAGCGCCAAAAGCATTATAAACACCGAAAGTATCGCGGCTTCGGCAATGTCTATATGAACAAGATTGCTGTTCGCAATCTGGAGCATTGTGCCGAGCATATAGGAGATACCCGTAAGCCGCGCAATATGCGTATTGTCCTCCAACAGGCAAAGGGATTTATAGAACACGGCGCTTCCGAACACGCCGAGAATCAAAAACAGCAGAAGTCCGGCAATCAGCGTAAGCGTGTAAGAGCCGCTGCGGCACATCAGAAAAAGGCAGGCATTTGAGATAACGGCTGCGCAAACCGAAACGGAAGTTTGCGCATTCCCTTTGCAAAATCGACATAAAAGAGGATACAGAACAAAGCCGACCGCGCTGACGCCGAGTGCATAATTTTGAGCCGCCACCGAACGGTGCCCCGAAACGATTCGGGAAATCATGTTTACGAACAAAAACTCCGCGCCCAAGAACACAAAGGTGAAAAGGCTCATAAGAACTATTACTTTCAGATACGGAACTCTGTTTTCCCTGTTAAATGCATCGCTCTGCCTTATTTTTTTTAAGATGCCGTCCATAATAAAATCCTCTTATCGGTTATCGGGCGCAAACGCTGCGTACGGTTTTTCGTTACAAATCTAATATATTATTTAACTTTAAATTTGTCAAGACAGTGATACGGATTAAAGTCGTCTCTTCAAAAACGTCACAGGTTGCCGGCTCAAATATTACTCACGCTTCATATGTCTGATTTACGGATACAGACGGCCGTATCGCAAAGCGGCACCAAGTCTTAAATTATATGTTTTAAAGTTGCAAAAACAGGGTTTTTATGATATACTTGCTTCAGTCCCATTTGAAAGGTGATAATATGAATTTCGAGTATCAAGCATCTGTAATCGTGCCGGTATACAACGTTGAGCAATATCTGAGGATTTGTCTCGACTCGCTGGTTAATCAGACTATCGACAAGTCGAAAATGGAGGTTCTCGTAATCAACGACGGCTCTCCGGACAACAGCTGGGATATTTGTCTTGAGTACAGTAAAAAGTACGACTTTATTAAAATTTTCTCCAAGGAGAACGAGGGACTTTCCGCTACGAGAAATTTCGGAATAAAGCACGCCAAGGGCAAGTATCTGTTTTTCCTTGACAGTGACGATTATTTCACTCCCGAAACAGTCAAAAAGGTTACAGATTTTTTTGACAAGGTTTATGATGAGGTCGACCTTGTTTCGTATAACGAGGTTCGCTACAAAGAAGATAGTATTCTCAAGCCTCATTACAGATTCAAAATGCTCGACCACGAAGGCGTGTATGATTTGGAGGAATATCCGTATCTTGCACAGACTCGTGTAAATGTTTGCGTAAAAAATATAGGCGAAGACAATATTCTTTTCAACACCACTCCCGGCTTCAAGCTCGAGGACCAGGAATATTGCAACCGCGTTCTTATGCCCAAAATGAAGATGGGCTATTGCCCGCACGGCACATATATGTATAACAAGGGCAATGAGACAAGCATCATGAAGGTTTATTTCCATGCTTTCTATCTCTTTGAAACATCCATGAAATATTTCGAGACTCTGTTCTCAACCTTTAAAGATAAAGTGCCCGCTTATTTTCAGGCAATGTTTATCAACGATATAAACTGGCGTCTTACCGATGATATTCTTTACCCCTATCATTACGAGGGCGAAAAATTCGATAGGGCGATGCGGCGCATTGTGGATCTTCTCAACAGGGTGGATTGCAAAACGATACTCGAACATCCTATGGTCGATATTTATCGCGCCTGCTATTGGATAAAGAAAAAAGAGAATGCGGACATTTCCCTGATATGCGGCGACGACGGATTGAGCCTGATGATAGACGGCGAAGAAGCGTTCAATCAGGAGGATATTACCGTCATAGGCCACAAGCCGAGAGTCGAGGGGAATATATTCAGAATGACCGCATTCATGAAATCCCCCATATTCAACTTCCTCAACAGCGAAGAATACACCATATATGCAGTCGAAAACGGCAAGCGCAAAAAGCTTGACACTTTTATTTCCGTCCACAGCCACTACAGAGCTAAGACGATAACAAATATTTTCCCCGCATTCTATTACTCGTGCGATCTCACCGAGAATTCAAAAATCCGTTTTGAGATAGATATAAAGGGAAAAACCTACCGCACACACTATTGGTTTATGCCGTATTCCGGTTTGGGACTCAGATATGTCAACAATATAAACCGCGGCAGATATATGATAAAAAACAAGCGCAAGTATCTCTCCGTCAAACCTGCCACGCAGTTCGCCATTGATTCGAGCGCCCTGTTCAATACCGTACGTTTTGCAATTCACCCGCGGACTGCCCTGCTGCGACTCCAATCCATAAATTACAGAAAAAAGCACCGCATCTGGCTGTATTACGACTTCTATACAGTAGAAAAGGATAACGGATTTTACCAGTTCGCAAACGATTTAAAGCATGACGACGGCATTGAAAGATATTATGTGCTCACACACGAATACGATAATCTCGACAGCGTATTCACTCCGGAGCAGCAAAAGCATCTTGTAAAAGCCGGCTCAAAGCTTCACCGACTTTTGTTCGTCTGCGCGGAAAGAATCTTCACGGCATATTACGGCCTTGCGCCCATAAATCCTTTTGAAAGCGCAAAGATGAAGTATCAGTATGAAGATCTTCTGAGATTCCGTACCATATATCTGCAGCACGGCGTGCTTCACGCTTCGCTCAGACTCAACAACTCCGAGGAACGCAGTCAGGCGGAGGAAATCGTGGTTTCCTCACCGTTTGAGGTCAAAAACTACTGCCAAAACTATGCCTATAACGAGCGCGAGCTTATCACCACGGGCATGGCGAGATACGACCATATCGACAGAAATCATAAGCCTCAGAACAGGATACTTTTTGCGCCGTCCTGGAGAAAATATCTCACCACGGAGATAAAGGCTTCCAACTGGGAGGCTAACGAGGACAGAATCCGAAAATCCGATTACTACAAGAATTTTTACGCTTTCCTTTCGGACAAGACCCTGCACCGAAAACTTGAGAGCAGCAAAGTCTTTCTTGACATAAAGCTCCATCCGATAATTGCCAACCTCAAAAATCTCTTTGATATTGACTGCGAATATATAAACATGGTCAGCGGAGATGTTGACGTTGCGGATTATAAAGCTTTTGTAACCGATTTTTCGTCATATGTTTTTGACTTTGCATATCTCAACCGTCCGATAATGTATTTCGTTCCCGATTATCCTCAGTTTAAGTCGGGTATGAACCATTACCGTGACCTCGATCTCCCGTTCGACGAGGCCTTCGGCCATATGTTTACGGACGCGCACAAGGCCGCCGAATGTCTTTGCGAAATTGTTGACAGGAACTTTGTTCCGGAGCAGATTTACGCCGAGCGTATGGAAAACTTTTATTTTGATTTTGACGGCAACTGTGCCGAAAATCTTTATAAATTTGTTGTGGAGCAGGACAAGCTGTTTTCGCAGCAGTAACGGATTGTGGTAATATGCAGTTTAGCAAACAAGATACTGCTCTGGTGAAAGGCGTAGCAATATTGATGATGCTCGCTCACCATTGCTTTGAAAGCCCTTACAGGTATGCCGGGTATGAGCTGAATTTCTTCCCGTTTACGGAATCTCAAACCGTAGAAATCGCATCATTCTTCAAAATCTGCGTGGCGCTCTTCGTCTTTCTTTCGGGCTACGGAATAACAAAAAGCTTGGAGAACACGCCTCGGGACGGGTATGCAAAGCAGGTTTGCAGACGAAGCTTTTCGCTTATGTCGGGTTTTTGGTTCATATTTGTTCTGTGCATTATATCGGCGGCGATAATTATGCCCTCGATGCTGAAAGTTTACAGCAGTCCGAATGTCATAAGCATAGCCATGTTTGTTTTGTATGACTTATTAGGACTTTCGGCGCTGTTCGGCACGCCGACCCTGCTCAGCACATGGTGGTACATGAGCCTCGCGCTGATAATAATAGCGCTAATGCCCGCCTTGCACTGCTTCTATAAAAAGTTCGGTGCGATTGCTACATTCATACTCACCTTTCTTTTCTGCGGCGTTATCAGAAAAGCTTTTAACGATGACATCGTAAACTTCAACATGATTCGCTGGCTGTTTACGCTTGAGCTCGGGATGGTGAGCGCCGACAAAAATTTGCTCGTAAAAATCCGCGAGTTTAAAATAATAAAAAAGTGCGGCGCCGCAGATTATATTTTAAAGCTTGTTGTTTATACGGCAATATTGTTCGCGCTCGGTTACGGACGCCAACATATGGATTATAGTATAAGCTATATTCGCGACGGGCTGATACCCATGTTTGTTGTCATATACTGCTACACGGTTTTATCGCCTGTTCCGGGGCTCAGAAATGTACTGCAGTTTTTGGGAAAGCACTCAATGAATATGTTTTTATCGCACACCATTTTAAGAGCGTATTTCTTAAAGGATTTTCTCTACGGTTTGAAGTATTCTTTGTTGACGTTTTTTGTGCTTTTGGCGCTGTCGTTGATTCTCTCCGTTTTAATAGACCTTCTGAAAAAGTTCACTGGGTACGATAAACTGTGCGCTAAAATTATGAGTAAAATTTAAAATAAAAGCAAACACCTCCTTCGGTACTTTCGGGTTACCAAGGGAGGTGTTTTTTTGTAAATATACAATTTAGCTGTCATCGCGCAAGATTAATCGGCGCGGTTTTCCGACTCTGTTCTCAAACAACAATACTATTAACTTCGTTAATTGTCATGTTTGAGACCCCTATGGAATTACACTGCTCTCAAACTCTCGCGTTTTTTTATCTTTGCGCCGTCAAATTCATAAACCTCGTCGCAGAGGGTCGAGATATCGCCCTCGTTGTGCGAGACTATGAGCATAGTTTTTCCGCTCGCTTTAAAGCTCAGGAAGAGCCTTCGCATCTCCTCGACTGCGTCCTTGTCGAGCGCGTTCATCGGCTCGTCGAGAATCAATAATTGCTGATCCTCCATTATCGCCTGCGCTATGCCGAGGCGCTGTTTCATGCCGAGCGAATATTTGCCGACACGCAGTTTTGACGACGGGTCAAGCCCGACTGTTTTCATGGCGGACTCTATCTGCTCTTTGCCGATCTTGCCGCGTATCGAGGCGAGGTATTCAAGATTTTTCATGCCGCTGTAATTGGGCAGAAAGCCGGGCGCTTCGATTATAATTCCCGTGTTCTCCGGGAAGTCCGCGTCTTTGCCTATCACCTTGCCGTTGACGGTGACCGTGCCGCTGTCGGGCTTCATGAATCCGCAAATGAGCTTTAAAAGTACAGTCTTGCCGCTGCCGTTGTCGCCGACGATGCCATATATCCCGCCCTCTTGCAGCCGCATATTGACATCTTCGAGAACCGTTTTTCCTTTGAAGCTTTTTGTCAGCTTATCTATAACTATAACATCAGTCAAAATAATGTCCTCCTTTCAAAGCCCTTCTCTTCACTGCGCCGGAGCAGAAAAAGACAAGGATTATCACAGCCGCGTCTGCCAATAGTACCGCCGCAGCCGTTTTGACATCGGTCAGCTGTTTTGCCATGCCGTATGCGCCGAGCATGGCGAAGCTGAAGCCTTTCAGCTTCCCGCATATTAGCCCCGTTGTGCCGACAGCCGCGATGACAATTGCCGCCGCAGGCTTCTGCCCGAGAAGAAAACGCAGAAGGCACAGCACGCACATTGACGCGCCGAGCGCGAGCGGATATGCCGCCATGCGCATAAGCTCAAAGGCGGAAAGCGTTCCGACTTTTTCCGCCGCCGCTGCGCAGACAGCTATGCCGATAAGGCAATAGAGCACACACCAGAGAAGCGCGGACGAAACGGTTTTTATCCACCATTTGAAAAAGCCCTTCGAGCGCGGCAGGACGAAATACGGCATTGCCTCGGAATCGGAAACCGAGCCCGCCATACCGAGAAAGAGTCCCGCAAAAAATGTTCCGAAATAGCGGAAGAAGCCGAAGAGATCAAACTGTCCGCTGTGTTCAACGCCGCCGACGGCTTCTGTGAAAACAGAGAAAAATGTTTCCCGCTCGCCGCCGAAAGACGAGAGCACGCAGACCGTCCATATGAGCAGAGACACGGCGAGATACGGCAGCATATTGAAAAGCCGATGCCGCAATCCCGCAAAAAAAGTTATCTTCATATTCGAGTCCCCACTGTTATTTTGAGATCGACATGCCGAACAGCGCGAAGAACACACGCGACAACAATCGCCGCGAGTAGGCAGAAATACGCGCACGAAAAGCCGACCGACGGCAGACCGGCATCTTCTGAGAAGCCGTGATTCGAAAATACGGAGATAAAAAACGGGAGGTACTTAAACCTAATCAGATATGAAATGATATGCTGAGCCGAGAGCACGGCGAAGCCCAGCACGCGGCTGCCGCTTAAATTTATCAAAAACAGAAGAGAGCCGCAGAAAAAGCCGTAGCCGAGATTCAGCACCAAGGCATAGGCCGCCGCGAGATACGGCGTAACAGCCGGCATAAAAAGCTTCGGATCGACTGTGATATGATAAGACGAAGCCGCCGCATCGCGCATGACGAGCTCATAAAACGGAGCGCTCCACACATTGCCCGCAAAGGCGTTGGGCGAGAAGAATATCACGGTCACCGCGAGCGAAAATATATAATACACGGCGCAGGAAAGCATGATATACATGAGCTTTCCGACTACCCACTGCACCCGCGAACAGCGCACGAGCGAATACATCGCGCTCTGCTCGGTAAAAGGCGCATCGGCAAACAGGAGCATAAGCCCGAGGAAAATCAATGTCGCGATATGGAGCGTTGAGCTGTTATATATAAACGGCTCGAATATGTTAAGCGGATCTCCGCTCGCCCGGGCGAACTGCATAAGATTCACGGAATCGAGCAGCGAAGCGGCGGCGCAGACGAGAAAAGCCGTAACAGTCCGCGCGCTGCCGAGCCATGTGCCGAACTGCCGGCGCATCACAGAGAGACACTGTTTCATTGCAGCAGCCTCCTTCGCGCAAAGAAGATGAACGCCGCGCAGCCGAGTACCAGAAGCACCGCCTGATACAAAAACAGAAAGCCGAACGACGGCAGGATATCGGGCAGGATAGTGTTGGTCGGGCTGAATTTTTCTTTTTGCAGCGCGCTCGCGATGAGATGCATCAGGAAGAACAGCACGAACGGACCGCAGAGAGCCACATATCTGTTGGGCACCGCGGCGGACAGAGCCGTGCCGATAACTCCCCACACGACGCCGAAGAGGAACGCGAGCAGGATTATCACTCCGACCAGGCCGAGCCCGCCCGCGACGTTTTCAAACGGCTGCAATATACTTCCGTCAATCGGAGTCTTCGAGTGTCCGTTCGGGACATACGGGTCGCAGAATATGAGCATTATCAGCGCAAACACCGCAAGCGGCAGAGCGTTCGCCGCGCCGCCGCAGACAGCGTTTGAAAAAAGTCTTGAGAACATATACTTTCTGCGGCTCTTCGAGCGCACGAGCATAAAGCGCAGGTATCCGCTGTTATACTCATCGCAAAAGCGGAACACGCCGGGCATGACGGTTATTATCGGCGTAAAGATAAGATATCCGCCGAGCGCGAGGGACGAGAAGAAAAAATTGATATAATCCGCCTTGTTATCCCACCGCGCAAAATACAGAAAATACTGATACTGCGGCTCGACAAGAAGAACAAGTCCGAGCAGCAGGGATATCAACATCCCGGTTGAAAAAAGCTGGCTTTTAACATCCTTTCTGAGCATAGGATCACCCCGCTCAGGGCTTTATGATCGTTGCGGGATCAATACTTACGCCATCCTTTGTGGCTGAAATGTTCAGGTGGGGGCCGGTTCCGTATTTGCCGATAAAGCCCATATCATCTCCGCGGGAGACGTATTCGCCCTGTTTTACGGAGAACTTGGCCGCGCTGTATTCGATGACATAGCCGTTGTCGCAGGTCAGCACGGCACACGATGTTTTGCTTTCATCATCTTTGTTATATATCTTCGTTATTCTTCCGCTTGCACAGGCAACGACCTTTGCGCCGAAATCGGCCTTGATGCTTATGCGCTTATACTGAGTGCTGTACGGAGAGGAAAGCTGTGTATAGCCGGGCACGGGCCAGATGAATCCGGCGGTGCTGACATTCACATGGTTATTTTTGCCCTTTGTCGTCTTTTCGGTCGGCGCGGCGGTGCTTGCTTTCTCGGCAGTGCTTACTTCCTTTGCGGCGGTTTCCGGTGTGCCGCTTTCGGGAGCAATATCCTTTGCCGTGGTGTTCTCCCCGGTCTCTGCCTGCGCCCCTATTCCGGTCGGGTCGGCAGTTGTGCTCGGATCTGTTTCGGGTTTGCCGCTGCAGGAACAGAGTCCCAGCATGAGTGCAATTGCGGCAGCGAGCGATACGAATCCTTTTGTGCGTTTCAACATTTTGTTTTCCTCCTTTTGGTTACTCGTATCTATTCGTAACGGCGTAAAATTCACCGGTTACGGCATTGATTATAATATCATTTTCATATTCGCCGTATTGCTCCAGCGTTGCGGTAGTAGCGATACAGAAACGCCAGCACGGGAACACGGTCGAAGTATATGTTTCGGGGTCTTCGACCGACATATATTCAAAGCTTATCTCTTTTACTATAGAATCTTTGACAAGTCCCGCGGCGGCAAGCTTCTTCTGCAAGACTGTAAGAACGCCGTCGAGCGTCATGACTCTGCTGTTTACGATTTTCGACTCGCCAAGCTCAAGCCTTGTGAGCCTCGCGTCGACAACGCCCCTGTCGTCTATTGCGACGGTGCATCCTGTGCTGTCAGGCTCGCCGCTCGAAAGCGGTATTCCGTCGGCAACCTGGACATATTTATATTCATATCTGCCGCGTTTGGCACGGTTGCCTCGCTCGGTCAGAGGCTCAACGACCTGCGAAGAGACGAGCTCGAAATCGGTCATTCCGAGGCGGCCGAGAAGCTTATCCGACAGGCGGCGCGCATCGTCGGGAGAGATATTGCAGCCCTTTGCCCATCCGGGCTTCAAAGCGGTCGGATGGTTTGACGCGCTCAGAACTTCGGATACGCCGAAATAAAATCCGCCCGGAAGCAGACCGACCGACGGATCGTCCTCCGCTGTTTTCTCCGCGCCGGGATTGAACATCGGATCGTCGCCGGAGAAGAACAGGTCTTCGAGCTCGAACAGGTCGAAGAAACGGTACTGCGCGGAATATGTCCGTATATCTCCGGTTATCTTCGGCACTTTTATATCGGCATCTATATGCACTGTTATGCTGCCGGATGAGATATCACGCTTGAGATGCTCGGTTTTTGAGAGAACGGGCGTCGTGCCGCCCTGATTGCCGTTATCGGCGGGAGCATTGACGAGGGACTCGACGAGCAAATCATTCGAGCTTTTTGCACGCAGGACGTTCCCGTCCATGACAGACTCGGGCGTTTTTTGGCAGGCCGCAAGCAGCAGAACGGAACAGGCAAGAAAAAGCAGCACGAATTTTTTCACAGAGACACTCCTTTGATTTGTATAAAACATTTTTTCTCAAAAACCATGCAGCGGGCATACAAAAAAATAACGGCCGCACAATTCGGAAAACTGTGTGACCGTATTCTTCAAGAAGCGGGCGACCCGTTAAAATGTCTGAGGTTTGCTCGCCGGTATAGGCTCGGATTCTCCGGGTCCGATGCCGATAACGACCACCGTTCGGTTTTTGCTGTTGTTTAGTCGGTCTTGCTCATTAGTGGCTTCGCTTAAGCAAACCACTCTATTATTTTGCCCAGTATTCCTATTACTGCCATTCCGCTGATTCCAAATATAGTTATAAGTGCTACAACAATTACTCCAAACGCTCTTTCTAACGGATCCATTACTATTACCTCCAGAATATAAATTATTGTTTTCGTAAACATATGATGTGTCCAACCCAGCAGTAATACTTCTGTGTGCAATTACATGAGCTACTGAATTGTTGGCTCCATAGTTATAAGACTGCGCATTGAAGCCTTCTGATTCTTTTGCGCTGTTTTGCTTTTGCAAAAGGTCGGTCAAACCATTGGAATCACATCCTCCGCACAGTTGTGACAATATGTTAAATATTCTCAATTCCGCTTTTTGCAGCTTTATTATGCCGCAGAGCAATTATCATGTCAACCATTTGCTTTTTACAAATTAAATTGTCCGCAAAGCGGCTGCCGTTCTTTTCCGGCTCGAAGATTGTTATTCTCGTATCCCTAAAGGGCGCACAGCGGCAGAGGATGTCCCCCTGCCGCTGTACTTTTATAGGAGTTGAGAGTTGAGGTTGTCAAATTAAGTATACAATGCGGCTGAACGGGGTGGCAGTTGTCTGCCGTGTGCAAAAATTATAGCGCAAAACACCGCTTCGGAAAACCGCAAATGCAAAAGTGTAGATAAAACGTGCAAAAATGCAGATTTTCGCCTTATTGAACGTCCTATATATATAGTCTGCAAAAACTGAAAATGTTACAGTTTTTTTGAAATTTTTTTGTATTTTTCGAGAGGCTCCGACTCGGTCGGCGGCAGGAGGGGCGTACTCCCGCATTTCTATCAAAATCCGCAAGTTAAAAAACATATTTTTCCGTGTTATTGCCCGCTTGCACAAACTGTAGTATAATAAAGTCACGGTGCCGAAAAATCGGACATTAATATAGGGGATGATTTGAAAGTGGTTAATTTGGAGAAAGATGAAATTACGGAAGAGTGTATGCAGATCTGGCATCTCTACAGAGAATACATAAAAAGCTTTTGCGGTTTTCAGCTTAAAGACTGCCCCGACTGTGTCGAGGACTGCGTTCAGGATGTGTTCATGGCACTGCTCGAGGCCAGACGCGCAGGTAAAGAGATAAAAAATCCCAAGGCCTGGCTGACCCGCGTTGCGAACAATAAGATAATTGACGAATACAAAAACAAAGCGAGAGAAGCAGAGCATATAAACAGAATAGTACAGTATGAAACCGCGCTGAAAATTTCTGCCGTCGAAATGCCGCAGCTCAACGACGTTTCCGACGAGCTGATAGACGAAATGACAGACAATATATTGAATCGGCTCAAGGCAGACGAGCGCTCGCTGGTCATGGATTACTATATGGAGGATATGCGAGTAAGAGATATCGCTGCCAAACACGGGCTTTCCGAGACAAATGTCCGGCAAAAGCTCTTCAGAGCGCGGAAAAAGATAGTGCATATGGTGAAAAAAGAGATAGAGAAACAAAAAATTTAAAATTTTTCCGTAACATTTTTGAAATTCGCAGACTATATAAGTAAGGAGGAATTTATATGACAAAAAAACAACTCTTGAAAATCCTGAATGACGATTCCCTTGAGCTCACCGTCGAAGAGCTCGAAAATATAATTGAAGAAGAACTGCAAAAGGACGAATCCGAAATGGATCCGGACCTTATAGAATACTGCCTGTACTATATCAGCAAAGCGGAGGCAGACGGCGGCAAGGAGAAAAAAGCCGACATCGCAGGCAGTGACAAAATCGCAGAACCGCCTGCTGCCGACAAGCTAAAAAAGTCACGCTTCAACGGCAAGCTGAAGAAGCTTCTGATAATAGCCGCTACTATCGCACTGCTGCTCGTCACCACGGGAATAGCAACCGTTGCCACTAACAAAAAAGTGAAGAACAGCGCCATCTCTTTCTATGAGAATCACATACAGGTTCATTTCGACAAGCAAAAGGATGAAAGCGGAATACCCGGAACGGAGATTGCCGCTGAGCTCAGGAAGCACGATATTTCCGACTTGAAACTGCCGGCAATGTTTTTATCAAGCGACTGCATCTATAACAATATATTTGAGGACAATATCGATGGTCTTAAGGTCACATCATTTTCATACCGAGCAAACAATTTATCCGGTAAAGTATCTATCCGAAAGTTTTATTCTAATGAATCCGTTTTACCGATTGATTTTAATAATACTACCAGTTATAGCAAAGTTGAGGAATTATCAGTAAACGGTTTGACCGTTTTTGTAATAGAGCAAGAAAATTTTTGTTCTATTGCCTATCAGGATAACCTGACTCAGTACATGATGTACTTGAATACCGATTTTGCAGAGACGGTCGAAATCGCAAAAACCATCTAAATCATAGGAGCTTAATGATGAAAAAGATTATTTCCTTATTTCTTACGACAACTCTTCTCTTATTGTCTTTACAAATTATCACATTCGGCGATGAACAGTGTAATCCGGAGATTCAAAATACAGAAGAAACTATTGTTGAAACAGCCGAAGGAATAAATAACACTGAAGACAATACTAAAAGTTCGGATCTGATTTGGACAAAATCACTTAAATTGGCTAAAAGCAATAACAACCAACTCGTTATAACCGCAATCACAGAGTGTAAAGATGGCGTAACAAAATGTGGATTTACATATATTAAATTGCAAAGACTCATAGGAGGAGACTGGACTGACTATACTGAGTATTGTTATTATGATATATACAGCAACTCTGCCAGCAGTAGTTTCACTAAACGTATATCAGCACCACGAGGTTACTCATATCGTGTTACCTGTGAGCATTATGCAGAGAAGCCGTTATTAGGTATACTTAAAAGCAAGCAGCGCATAGTCAACACTACAACGACAATAAATCTCTAAAAAAGTCGGCACCACATTAAGATTGAGCCCTTAACGTGGTGCCTTTTTGTTGGTTTGTTTCTTAAGGAATGACCTACTAATAAAAAATAATCTCTTGACATCGTCCTTAAAAGACATATGCCAAGAGATTTGTTGCTTTATACTATTGCTTATGTTTTTATAACGAAGTAAAAAAGCATTAGCACGAATTTAGATATCAATACACGGTCAGGGTGAATACGTTCGGCGTTACATATCCAGTCCTGTAAGGTTTCAGAACCTCTGACATCTACAACAACCAAGGTTTTGCTTTTGGTGTTGTTTAATTGATCTTGCTCATTAGTGGCTTCGCTTAAGCGAACCATTCCATTATTTTGCCAACTATCCCTATAAATGCCCAACCGAAATACGTCAGCACTGTCCCAATCGTTATAATAATCAGCCAAAAGGCCTGTTCTAATGGACCCATTTTTAAAGGACTCATTGCTATTACCTCCAGAATATGAATTATTGTTTGGCAAAATATCAGATACACTCAATTCAGCAGTAATATCTCTATGTGCTATTACATGCGCAACTGTATCCGACTCACCATAATTAAAAGATTGGACATTGAAGCCTTCTGATTCTTTTGTGCTGTTTTGCCTTTGCAAAAGGTCGGTCAAACCATTGGAATCACATCCTCCGCACAGTTGTGGCAATATATTAAATATTCTCAATTCCGCTTTTTACAGCTTTATTATACCGCAAAGCAATTATCATGTCAATCATTTTGTTTTTTTGCAAATTGAACTGCCCGCAAAGCGGCTGCCGTTCTGCTTCGGCTCGAAGATTGTTATTCTCGTATCCCGAGAGGGCGCACAGCGGCAGAGGGTGTCCCCCTGCCGCTGCACTTTTATAGGAGTTGAGAGTTGAGGTTGTCAAATTAAGTATACAATGCGGCTGAACGGGGGCAGATGTCTGCCGTGTGCAAAAATTATAGCGCAAAACGCCGCTTCGGAAAACCGCAAATGCAAAAACGTGCAAAAATGCAGATTTTCGACTTATTGAACGTCCTATATATATAGTCTGCAAAAATCGAAAATGTTACAGTTTTTTTGAAAATTTTTTTGAACTCGGCGCTGCGGGACGGCCGCAAGCCGCCTTTTCACCCGCAATCGCATTCGGAGTTGTACAATGCGGCTGTTTATGATAAAATCTGTTTGGTGATATTATGAGAATCTTGATTTGCGACGACGAAAACATCTATACCGACGAGTTGAAGTCGTTTGTCAAAAATTACTTTTCGCTTCGGCATCTGCCGGCCGAGATAACAATAAAATGCAATCCTCTGGATGTCGTCAACGACGAATCGGTTTATGAAATAGCGTTTCTCGATATTCAAATGGACAGCGTGGACGGCCTGTCGCTCGCAAAAATATTAAAGGAGCGCAACAGCAGGGTCGCCGTGTTTTTCATAACCTCGTTCGGACACTATCAGGACGACGCGATGGACCTCAACGCGTTCCGTTTCTTCGAGAAGCCCTTTGACCCGGACAGGCTCCGTTCGGGACTGGACAAGGTCATGGAGTATATCGACAGGACATATGTTGACTTCTTCGTCCACTCAAACGGCGCGCATGAAAAAGTCTGCGCCGACGACATACTGTATGTCAATATAGAGAACCGCAAAACCGTGCTGCACACGCTCAACGGGACATATATCACCCGCGAGCCGTTCGACTTCTGGAAGGACACGCTTCAAAATACATATTTCTATACTGTCCACAAATCGTTTATCGTCAACCTGCATCATGTGACGAAATACAACTACTCCGAGCTGTATCTTCACGACAGCATAAGAATACCCATCGCCCCGAGACGGCAAAAGGATTTTCGCAAATTCTGGTTCGAGTACCTGAGGAGAAGATGAAATGATAATCAAGTCAGCCTTTTTTGTAGTATACTTTATCGAAATGCTCATTTCATATATATTCTTCAACCATGTCGGCTGCCGAAAAAAATCCGCCGCGCTGACAATCGGAATAGGCACCGTTCTGTTTGAGTTGGGAGCGGTCATCGGTCTGCTCGACATCAACGCTCTTTTCAACGCATTTTTCTCTCTGGCCGCAAACATCGTGTTTTCGACAGTGTTTTTCGGAGTAAAGAAGCTTCAGGGAATCTTTTATTCCTTTATGCTCGTAGTGCTGTCCTCGTTTCTTGAGCTTGTGTCGATTCTCACTATCTCAACCTTTGCCGACATATACATAGCAAACTACGAGTCGCAGCCGACGCTGCTCGTTATCGAAGTGATAATAAGCAAAATAATATACTTCCTGCTAGTCGGAATACTGATAAAGTTCGTCCGCTCCCCGTCAAATTCGTCCTCGGTCAAAACACCGTTCAGCTTCTACGCATATCCGATAAGTACCTTTATATCGGTCATATTCTTCTGGTATGTCGCGGCAAACGAGGCTATTTCTTACCGCGGGCAGCTGATTTTGGCGGTGATAAGCCTTTTGCTGTTCTTGGCTTCTGTTTTCACCTTCTTCGTTTTCCAATACAACGCCAAAAAGGATGCGGAAATTCTTCAGCTCCAGCAGGAGAGCGACAGGCTGAAAACCGATATCCTCTACTACGATATGCTCGAGCGTCAGAACAACAATTTAAGCTCGTATGCGCACGACACAAAAAATCATCTCGCCACGATACAGGCGCTCAATCACGACCCGGAAATTGATGTCTATATCTCAAAGATGCTCGACCGCCTCAATGAATACAGCTCCGTATGCCACAGCGGCAACCATATCTTAGATGTCATCGTGGACAGGTATGCCGCCGAATGTGCACTGTGCGACATAGAATTTTGCTTCGACATAAAAGAAAACAATCTTCGCAATCTGGATTATTTTGATATTGTCACCGTGTTGAACAACCTTCTTGACAACGCTGTCGAAGCCTCAAAAAAAGCGAGCAGCAGGCACGTCTCGATAGCCACAAGCTACCGAAACAACTTTTCGATAATCGTGATAACAAACTCCTGCGCCGCCCCGCCGGAGTTCAGCTCATCCGGGGAGCTGAAAACGACAAAAGAAAACTCAAAGCTTCACGGCTTCGGGCTTAAGAGCGTAAAGAACGCGCTGAAAAAGTACGACGGAGACATTTCTTTGGAATACAGTCAAGAAAAGGGCGAATTTATCGCCACGGTCATGCTTGACTCAAGAATAACTCCCGATTCTCCGAGCGGCAGTCAACCCGCCCCCGAAAAGCGATAAAACGCAAAGCGTCTGAAGCAGCAAACGGGCTGTCGCATTTGGCGCAGACCGAGAAGCAAAAATATAAAGGTCATAATTCACGTCTGATAGCGCGGATTATGACCTTTTTTGTTTGATTTTTGCTCTTTCAGCACCTTTTGCCAAAAAAACTCCGTCCGATAACCGGACGGAGCTTTTGATTTAGATTTATGCGTTGTGCTTCTTGATAGCAGCCTGTGCAGATAGGTAAAAATATGGGGGTTTTTAATGAAATGAGCATTGTCCTCATT
>OFMM01000836.1_pt1 | contig 17422 bp, 22 predicted proteins | sample 1541811 | NCBI WGS metagenome assembly OFMM01 (sample SAMN04209246, study PRJEB22552) | human gut metagenome | biome: gut; material: feces | host: Homo sapiens | place: USA: Oklahoma
GCGTCCCAGGCGCGAGCGACGCGCGCGCGGATCGTCCGCTCTGCCGATGATCACGCTGGTCGCGCCCATCGCCGCACAGGCGTTGATGGTCATCATGCTTCTGCTGGAGCGACGTTGGCTGTTCGCCGCCATGGTCGCGCCGGGCATGGTGGGATGCATGGCTTCGGCGGCGTCATCCCTTGCTGACCGTCGTGGATCGTCACGCCGCGACGAATCCGGGACGACGAGCCACGACGCTGCGGGCGGCCGCCCAAGTCGGCCCACCGATATGGCAGGAGCCCGGGGCCGCCATCATGGATCGGCGGACGGAGCCGATCGGGACAAGGATGAAGGCGAGTCGGAGGATCCGTCACGGATTCACTCGCCCTCACTGGAGGAGCTGACGGGGCTTCAGGCCGAGCCGCTGCCATGGCGCATCATCGCGAGAACATGGCTCGCCTCCCCGTCGCTGTGCGTCACCGTGGGCATGGGGTCGGGGCAGCGGCCGTTCACGATCGATCTGCCCCGCCAAGGGCCGCACGCCTTGGTCGCCGGCACCACGGGCTCCGGCAAATCCGTGCTGTTGCAAAGCTGGTGCCTGGCCATGGCGGTGCGCAATCCGCCCGACCGGCTGCATTTCGTGTTCCTGGATTTCAAGGGAGGTTCGGCGTTCAGCGTCATCGAGCGGCTGCCGCATACCGTGGGCAGCGTGTGCGACCTCGATCTGAATCACGCCGTTCGCGCGTTGAGGGCGCTGGAGCTGGAGCTGCGACGCAGGGAGCATCTGGTCGCCGCGGAGCGTGTCGGCTCGATCGGGCAGTTGCAATCCCCGCCGCCCTCGCTGATCGTCGTCATCGACGAGTTCCATGCGCTGAACAACCAGCTGCCCGACTATGTGGACCGGCTGGTGCGCATCGCCTCGCTGGGGCGCTCCCTGGGCATGCATGTCATCGCCTGTACACAGAACCCGCTGGGACAGGTCAGCGCCGACATGAAAGCGAACATGGCGCTGAACATATGCCTGCGTGTCCGGGACGGCCTGCAATCCATCGAATTGCTGGGAGACGGGCGGGCGGCATCCATCAGCCCGTCCGCTCCCGGGTGCGCATGGCGCAACGACGGTGAATCCGTGGAGCCGTTCCGATGCGCCTTTGTATCGGACATCGGCGCGATGGTCGAGGCCGCGCGCACAGCTGCGGCATTTCATGGTCTGGTCCATGCCTCGGCGCTGTTCACGGCCCCGCTACCCCGCATCGTGGAGGCCGACATGCTGCCCGCACGGTCATCGGACGTTCCCTCAGTACCCTTCGCCCTTGCCGATGACGGCATCGGCATCGATGTGGCGGAACTCGCCGTGAACGCCGGCAATGTCGGGATCATCGGAAGCGCAGGACGCGGCAAGTCCACGATTCTCGCCTTGCTAGCGCACCGTTCACGCGACATTCTCGGCCTGTGCGTGCGCTGGACACGCCGTGAGGGACGGGCGTTCGTCACGTCGACGGTACGCCATCACAGACGGGTGCGGTTCTCCTCCGAATCGCCACCTCCCGTATCCCCGCATCTGCTGTGGCTGGTGGACGATGCCGACACACTGTTCGATCCGTTCGGCACGGACCCGCTATGCGCACGGCTCAAGGACGCGCTGGGCGACCACGACGTCACCGTCGTGTTCGCCGTGGAGACCTCCAAGCACATCCGAATCCCCGAGCATTGCGGCACGAGAATAGTCTTCCCCACGGGGGAACGTACCGTGGACCTGATGGATGGCATACCCGCCGGCCTGCTGTCGCAATGCGGGCCGGATGACATCATGACGGCGGGCCGCGCCGTGCTGCTGCGCGAGGGGAACGCCCTGTGGATACAGTGCGCCATGGCCAAAATCTGAAGTTCTTCACACTTGAGAGCGAAAACCTCTTGAAAAAACAATCGTTTCGTGGTTACCTAATGTATGACTTGAAAGCTCGTCGTCGGCAATAGGCGATGGGAGGAGGGTGATACACATGAGCAGCGCTTTTGATTGGCGTGCCAAGGCAGCATGTCGAGACAAGGACCCGGAACTGTTTTTCCCGGTGGGAAACACGGGAGCCGCATACCAGCAGATCGAGGAAGCTAAGGCGGTCTGCCGCACCTGCAAGGTGATTGACGCCTGTCTGAAGTGCGCGTTGGACACCAATCAGGATTATGGTGTCTGGGGCGGTCTGAGCGAAGACGAACGCCGCGCCCTGAAGCGTCGCGCGATGCGCGCGCGTCGCTCCCAGGCCATGCAGCTGCAGGTCTGAGTCGCTCCTCGTCACAACCGACTCCTCGCCGCAGCCGATTCATAGCTCCATATGCTGCGAAAAGGGTGGTCTCCCCCACAGGGAGGCCACCCTTCAATCATGTTTCGGCAGGTTTTCGGGCCGTCAAGCGGCCGTCACTCGTTCTGCGCCGCGCGCAGCGTCATGTCGAGGATGACCCGGGTGCCGCCTTCGTGACGCGGCTCCCAGCGCACGCTGCCGCCGAAATCGTTGGTGACGAACGTGTTGATGATCTGTGTGCCCAATCCGGAGCCCGAGGAGCGTGCCAGACCGTCGTGTTCCTCGTTGGCGAGACCCGACCCGTCATCCTCCACCACGACATTGAGGCTGTTGCCGCTGCGCCCGGCGGAGATGGTGATATGCCCCTCCTTGCGTCCCTCGAAACCATGCTCCACACAGTTGGTGATGAGCTCGGTGAGCACCAGTGACAGTGGGGTCGCATCCTGTGCGGGCATCATGCCGAACTTGCCGACGTAATCGATGTGGATGTGCTGGTCGCACATCGTGGCCAAGTCGACGCTCATCTTCAGCAGGTTGGAGATGACCTTGTCGAAATCGACGATCTCATCGGCGGTCTGGCTCAGTCCCTCGTGCACCATGGCGATGGTCTGCACGCGGCGCTGTGCCTCTTCAAGCTCTTTTTTGACCTCACTGGACTTCGTCTTGCGCGCCTGGAGCCTGAGCAGCGCAGAGACCGCCTGCAGGTTGTTCTTGACACGATGGTGGATCTCCGAGATCGTGGCGTTCTTGGTCTGCAGTTCGACCTCACGCCTGCGCAGCTCGGTGACGTCACGGCACAGGATGATCGCCCCGGTGCGCCCGTTGTTGTCGTACAGGGGCAGCGACCGGACGGATACCGCGGATCGGTTGGCGTTGATTTCGGAATCCACTGCATCCTTGCCCATCAGCACCATCGGCAGCGCTTCGGGGACTGGATCGTTGCGACGCAGCAAGTCGGTGCCGATTTCGCTGAGGAAATGCCCCTGCATCGTCATCAGGCATCCCAGCCTTCTGAAGCAGCTGATGGCGTTGGGCGAGGCGTAGCGTACGATGCCCTCCTGCGTGAGCATGATGAAGCCGTCCGAGACACGCGCAACATGGCGCTGGCTCATGATCGCGTTGACGTAGGGGAACTGGCCACGGGGAATCATCTCGTACAACTGCTTGCCCGCGTTGATGCTTTCGGACTCGTACCGGCCGTTCGACTCGCGCGTGGCCATGTTGGTCTCACGCACGACGAGCCCCAGCGTCTTGCCGTCATGACGGACGGGGGCGTACACGTTGCAGACCGTGGATTTGCCGACCGCCCTGAGCACAGTGGACCTGAACACGGTCTTCGACTGCATGGCGGCATCCAGCTCCCCCACCATTTCCGGGGCGACCAGCGCGCCGACGGCGTCATCGATTCTCAGGGTCATCACGGTGGAGGGCCTGCACTGCTCGACGATGCGGTAGTTGCCGTCGCCGTCCTGCACGATCAGCAGCAGGTCGGCGAAGCTCAGATCGGCGATCACCTGCCAGTCGGCGACCAGATGGTGCAGCCATTCGCGATCGCTTTCGGTGAAGTCAGGTCGAGTAGCCAGAATGTGTGTGAAATCAGCCATGAGTACCATGATACGCAATACCATGCCGATGTATGACGCAATCGTCATCCGTACTTCATGAGCACATCCGTGAGCGGACAAGTCTATAACCTACGCTAACGTAAGTTACGTTTCCGTAACCAATCGGGGAGGTCATATGGCAGTACAGGACGACGCGACGGTGGCAGCGAAGCGAGCCGCTGTCATCAAGGCGCGGGAAGTCGCATTGCAGGCGAAGGCCGACGCGGTGAGAGCGAAATCCCGCGCGAAGGCCGAGGCGATCCGACATAAGGCCGAGGAAAAAGCCACCAGGACCCTCGCCAAGGGCGAGGCCCACGCCGCGCGCATCGAGGGAATCGCCCCGGCGGAAGTGGAGCGCAAGATCCGTCTCGACGTGCACGGACGGCCCAAGCCATTGATGAGAGGGTGGATTCACGCAATCGCCACGCCACTGTCGCTCGCCGCCGGCATCGTCCTGATATGCCTGGCCCACGGCGCGCCACTGAAATGGGCTTGCGCGGTGTTCATGACCTGCTCGCTGATCCTGTTTGGCAACTCAGCCGCCTACCACCTCGGCGACTGGTCGCCCCGCGTGACCGACGTGCTGCGGCGCATCGACCACGTGAACATCTTCCTGCTCATCGCGGGCACATATACGCCGGTGTCGTTCGCGCTCGCCCCGCATATGCGTAACGCCATCATCGCCGGCATATGGAGCTGCACGCTGGTGGCGCTCATCATCCATGTGATCTGGATCAGCGCCCCGCGCTGGCTGTATACCGTCGTCTACATCGTGTTCGGAGTCTCCGGCGTGGCGTTCATGTACTTCTTCTGGGTCTCCCCCGCCGCCGGCCCTGCCGTCGTGGTGCTGCTGGCCTCGGGAGGCGCCTGCTACATCCTCGGCGCCATCGTCTACGCGCTACGCAAGCCTGACCCGTGGCCACGCGTCTTCGGATTCCATGAGATCTTCCACTGTGGCACCGTCGCCGGCTACGCCTGCCACATGGTCGCGATCTACATGGTGATCGTGCATCTCTGGCCGTGACCATCGCCGCTCAGGTCAGCCCCGCCAGCGAGCCCCACACAACTTATGCTCCCGCTGGCGGGAGCTGGCGCGCAAAGCGAGACTGAGGGCGGTTACCAGGCTACAGCGACCATCATCACCCGCTATAATCCGCAATAATCAGCCCCCCCCCCGCAAACCGCCAAGTAACACATGAAAGCGTTCCTAAGTGCGCGCCGAAACGACAATCCTGCGCACTTAAGAACGCAAACCGGGCCATTTGCGTGCCTATGTGCGCGCACTCATCGTTTCGGCGCGCACTTAGAAACGCTTTTCTAGTCCACAGCCTCAGCATAGGCCTGAAGCGTGGCGCCAGTGGCGGATCGTCCGTCGGATGAGAGAGCAGCGATCTGCTGTCCACCGACTCCGAGCATGCCGCTGACGGGATTGATGGGCGTGTACGTACCATCATCAAACGACAGCAGCAACTACGATAACCACCGTCGTAACGCCGATTGAAATCTTCGTTGAACGTCTTATCAGAAACAACTCCTCACATAAGCTATGTCAGAAATTCGCACTGTATGGAGTTTTAGGCACACACATCCCATACCGCGCGTAAGACAGGAGGCAGCCATTGCCTGAGATGGGAGGAAGCTCGGCGACAACGTACTTATAACGGTTGCCGACGGCAGAGAGCATTTTCCCATTCATGTCTTCTCCATTGAATTGGCGTCTGCGGTATATAGGCCAACACAACAACCTATGGTTCAATGATAGTCAAGTGAGACGGCTCTGACAACGTAGTTTATATTGGAAAGGGCTGCACGGCATAAAACCGTACAGCCCGAAGTGAGTCATGTCGACCCTGATGGCGCAGCAACAATCACCAGTCCCCGGTCAGCGGGGACGCGCATATGGTCAGCTCAGAGGCTTCGCTTCCTTGATGACGACGGAAATCTCACGGCCGTTGGGGGCCTTGTAGCTCACCGTATCTCCCTCGTTGGCGCCCAGAATGGCGGCGCCGATGGGAGACTCGGGGCTGATCACGTCGTACTTCGTCGCGACCTTGATGTCGCGCGAGCCCAGCGCATACGTCATCTCGCGGCCGGCGAGCTCCAGCGTCACCAGCGACCCGTTGCCGACCTTGCCGGCCTTGGGAGCTTCGACGATGGTGGCGTTGCGCAGCTTGACGGTGAGCTCGTTGATGCGGCCCTCGTTCTTCGCCTGCTCCTCGCGCGCGGCCTGGTAACCGCCGTTCTCCGACAAATCGCCCTCGGCGCGGGCTGCCGCGATGCGCTTGGTGATTTCCTCGCGGTACTGGCCCTGTCGATGCGCCAGCTCATCCTTCAGCGTGTCGAAAGCCTCCTGCGTCAGCAGAACGGATTTTTCCTCACCCATGGGTTCCTCCTGTATCAGTGATATCCAATCGATGCGTCAGATGACCGCCATCATACGGTCAGCGGGTCGAGATGATGTCGATGACGAATACGAGTGTGTCGCCGCCGCCGATGCCGGCCGCCGGCATGCCCTGGCTGCCATAGCCATACTCCGGCGGAATCGACACGACCAGACGGGAGCCGACGTTGTGGCCGGGAACGGTCTGATCCCAGCCGCGAATCACCTGACCGACGCCGATGCCGAAGCTTGCCGGCTGGTGGCGGGCGAAGCTCGAATCGAAGGGCGTGTCCTTGCCCCAGACCACACCGTGATAGTTCACGGTCACCGTGTCGCCGCGGCGGACCATCGGCCCGTCACCCTCGACGATCTCCACGGCCTTCAATCCCTTCGGCGCCTCGTCCGACGGGAAAGCGATCTCTGGCGCCGCGCCAAACACGGCATTGACCTCAGGCATGTTCGCCATGGCCTACCTCCTATCAATAATGCCATGCCGTTCATGGCATGGCCGCAAGTCGTAAAAAGACAGTGCCACTCACACTAGCACCCCAAGCCCCGGTTGCACAGCTCGCAGCGTATTTTTCAACGCAAATCGCCATATTCGCCATATTCGGCACGGCGACGGCCTAGCATTCGACGACGTTGACCGCCAGACCGCCCTTCGAGGTCTCCTTGTATTTCGACATCATGTCCTCGCCGGTCTGCTTCATCGTGGCGATGGCCTGATCCAGGCTGACGATGTGGGAGCCGTCTCCGAGCATGGCCATGCGCACAGCGTTGATCGCGGTGTTCGCGGCCATCGCGTTGCGCTCGATGCACGGAATCTGCACCAGCCCGCCCACCGGATCGCAGGTGAGGCCGAGATTGTGCTCGATGCCGATCTCCGCCGCGTTCTCCACCTGCTCCGGAGTGCCGCCCATCACTGCGGCCAGACCGGCGGCCGCCATCGAGCAGGCGACGCCGACCTCACCTTGGCATCCCACTTCCGCTCCGGAGATCGAGGCGTTGCGCTTGAACAGGTATCCGACCGCGCCGGCGGTCAGCAGGAACGTCCTGACGCCCTCGTCGTCGGCGGACTCGACAAAGTGCCAGTAGTATTCCAGCACGGCCGGAATGATGCCGGCCGAACCGTTGGTAGGCGCGGTGACGACCCGGCCGCCGCCGGCGTTCTCCTCGCTCACCGACATGGCGAACAACGCCACCCATGCGGAATCGGAGGATTCCAGCGCCGAAGAGATGCGGCGGTCGCGTCTGAGCACGTCGCTGTTGGCCGCGAGACGCCGGTACATCATCGGGGCGCGGCGGGGCACGTCCAGACCTCCCGGCAGCGTCGGCGTCGCGCTGGCGCACCCGGCGTCGATACAGTGGCTCATCACGTTCCAGATTCGCGTGAGCCGGTCACGCACCTCCTGCGGCGAGCGCCGGGCCGTTTCGTTCGCCCAGACGACGTCGGCGATGCTCAGATGGTGCTTCCGACACAGGTCGATCAGGCCGTCGCATGATACGAAGGGATATGGCACGCCGTCGCCGTATTCGGCAGCCTCGTCGTTCCCGGAGTCCTCCGGCGACTGCGACGACGCCGGCGTCTGCTCGTGGTTCGAGATCAGCGCGTCGTCGATCCGTCCGCGGCGGATGAACCCTCCGCCTATCGAATACCAGACCTGCTCGTCGATGATGTTGCCTTGGGCGTCGAACGCCTGGAACCGCATCCCATTGGGATGCGGGGCGAGCCGCTTCCACCGGTCGAAGACCATGTCGCCGTCGTCATCGTATGCGATGGCGTTCGTGCCGTTGACATGGATGGTTCCGTCGTGCGCGCAGCGTTCTCGGACTGAAAGCAGGTAATCCGTATCAACTGTGGCGGGTACGTTGCCTTCCAATCCGGCGAGAATCGCGCGGTCGGTGCCGTGGCCGAGTCCGGTCAGCGACAGTGACCCGTACAGGACGACGCGGATACGGCCGACGCGCGACACGGCGCCAGATTCCTCCAGTGACGAGGCGAACGCCTGCGCCGCGCACATCGGGCCGACGGTGTGCGACGAGCTGGGGCCCACACCGATGGTGAACATGTCGAGAACACTGAACATGACTGACGAATCCCTTCACACTGTTATGCACGCTTTCACGGCTGATACCATCGCGATATCATATCCTCCGCCACGCACATGCGCGCGGCCGGGCCGTCGCCATCTCCGCTGCCCCGCCGAACCGCCGAATCAGGTCAGCTCGACGACAGCGTTCCGCAATGGCGGGTCTCACGCCAGATGCGACCACGTCATCGCCAGGACGACGCCGCCGAACACGGCGAGCGCGATGACGGCTGCGGCCGTGACGGCGATCCTGCCCTTGGACTTCATGACGCGCGGCATGGCGGCGGTTCCCAGGAAGAACGCGGCGAGGCCCACCACGGCGCAGTTGATGCCGATCATCAACGAGTCGCCCTGCGACAGGGTGGGCAGACCGGCTCGGGTGATGATCGAGTTCATCGTCGCCGGATACACGCAATACCCCCAGATGCCGAACCCGACGCATCCGATCACGGCATATATCAGCGGCATCAGCGCATCGCGGCGTTTCAGCCGAGCGGCGAACGAATCAGCCGCCCACAGCAGCACGAATCCGACCGTATACACGAATGCGACGGCGAACAGGCAGGCGACGAGGAACCACGGCATCAGGGCGAACGCGCCTCCCGCGGCGCTCACCATCACCGGTGCGCTGACCAGCTCGCACACGCACATGACAAAAGCGATGGAGACCGCCTGCACCAGCATCGTCGGCAACCCGGTCTCGGGCTCGCGCGTCACGTTCGTCCAGTTCGCCATCTTGCACCTTTCGTCAGTGTCGGGCCGCAAACCCAGCTGTATGTAAAGCAGCCATCCCAGAATGTTGCGATAAGGTGCCCCCGGTGGGACTCGAACCCTACGGAGAAAAGCCGCTTAGACTTACTCCCGTCTCGATTATGCGGCTCTCGAAACCTCATTTGCCCACATTTTGCCCACATTCTCGCGCGCCAGCATCTCACCCATGTGCTCCGACAGCTCGTCCAGATCATCATCGAAAAGGTCGGCGTACACGTCCAACGTCATGGCCGCGCTCTTGTGCCCCAACTGCCGTTGCACGGCCTTCACGTTCGCGCCCGCTCTGACCATGAGACTCGCGGCCGTGTGCCTCAGGTCATGGATTGTGAGGTGGCCGGGTATGCCGGCACGCCGCAGGCCGACCGACAGCCAACCGTCATCGCGGCTCGCATTACCCCACTCGCGTATCATCATGCCCTCGCGTCCCGGCTGTTCGAATAACAGGTCGCCGGGTTTCCGGTCTGCGCACAGTCTGCGCATGATCGGGTCCAGCACGACCGGGTACATGATGGCGCGGGCCTTGTAGGTCTTGGTGTCATCGGGGATGATGACGCCGCCCACCATCGGTGCGCTCACTCCTATATATATACGATGCTTTTCAAGATCGACGTCCATCACTCTCAGGGGTATGAGTTCGCCCCATCGCATGCCGCATAGTCCAAGCACGAGGACGAGGTCTCGTCTCCATGGGGTGACACTGCCTGCCAGCCGGTCAAGCTGTTCGGCGGTGAGATACACGTGCTTCTTCCTGCGCTTGCGTGGCAGTTCGATGCCCCTCGCGGGATTATCGGGGATTCGTCTGTCTCTCTTCGCATCGTCCAATATTCCGGCAAGCACGCCATGGGCGCGAAGGACGACGCTGGCGCTTCGGGGTTTGGCGAGCACAATCTCGTTGCCCCGCTCGTCCTTGACGGTCTTACCCTGGCTGATTCCGGTGACCCATTGTTGCACCGTCTCGCGGGTGACGGCGGATACCGGGGTGTTGCCCCATTCCGGTTTCACCCACTTCTCCCATGCGCCTTCGAGGTTCCGGTAATGGCTGGGCTTGGTGCTTAGCTTCTTCTTGGCCAACCATGCCGGTGCCAGTTCTCCGACCGTGGCCTTGCCGGCCTGCGGGTCGATGTACGTGCCTTCGGCCTTGGCGACGGTGACTCGTTTCGCCGCCCAATTTTCCGCGTCTATCTTGCGCTTGAATCCGCGCTTGTCGGTCTGCGTGCCGTCCGGCTTGCGATACCTCACACGGTATCGGGTTTCGCCCTTTGTTGTCTTGTATCTGGTGACGTTCGCCATTTCGGGTATGCTTCGCCCCGTGTAGGATATGAGGTGAAGCATCCTCCTTTCTTGAACTAGCTGGATTCTTCACTCGCCCTGTTGGCGCTGCAACGCCGGCAGGGCAATATTTTTATCTAAGCGATTAACGCATACGTCTCCCCGGCTCGTAGAATCAAGGTATGGGTAAACATGGGACGAAGAAGACCACAGCGCAATCTGTCATAATGACAGTTCTGTCCGTTCTGTGCTATACGGCGGGCGCGTTCTGCGCGCTGTTCGTTTTTGTCGGCGCTTGGCCCATGCTCATCTTCACAGCGTTCTTCATCTTTATCGGCATGTTCGCCTGGAAACATCGATTCGACAGCAACGGTGATAAACCAACTTCCTCTCGAAACACTATTGACGAAGCCGCGGTATGGTGGAAACCGACAAATACGATTCCGGTTCACGCTAAGCAGCATGTTTCCGGAGCGATCGAATACCTCGTCTACAACTACAACGAGCCGGTTGTGGCGAATATTCCGCGAGACAGGATATTCACCGCTGAAATCATTCGACGCAGGATGAACGTGCCTTTCCACGGAAACAGGGATCTCGGCTATGTCCTCGGAGGCGGTAACGGCAACGGCTATGTGCTTTCCTACAACGGCGCACCGTTCGGCGTGATTCCGAATGACAGGCTCTGCGCCTATCTTGATGACGTCCACGCACGCACCATCAGCTGCGTCTGGCATGAATGGTACGAACCGACCATCAAATCGATCAAGGCTCTCGCTCCCTCCACGCGAAGAAGCCGCAGCGAACAAACCATAGCGTCTATGATCGGTGCCGGCAAATGGGATAGCGTGGACAATGTCGATTCTATCAAGGTCAACGATTACAAGCAGCCTAATGCGATGGCGGACAGCCTGCTGTCCGGAAGGAGCTTCATGGACGTCGAGGTGTCCTTGGATATGATTCCGACGCCCAAGGGCTCTTCCGCCAAACCGCATGTCGGGATATTCCATGGCGATGTGGTTCTGTTCGAGTTCGACGCGAGGAAGATGGTCTATGGAGAGCTGGTGCGCCACGCCGGCCGGAACGCACTGGCCCGAGTCGAAAAGAAACTGTTCAGCGAGGGGAACGACAGCCCTTATTACTCCATCATGCTTGTGTTCCAATCAGACACCTCCTCTCAGGCGCGATTACTGCAAAGTCATGTAGGCATTGCTGATAATCGGTGATGGTTTGTATGGTCAGGTCGAGCTCCGAGGCTATGAGCCAAGGCGCTCCTTCGTATGTTTGTTCTGCTTGACGGTATTTTTGCGAATCTACTAGGAGCCGCGCGGCCTCCAATCTGGTACGTTGCTCGTGCATTCCGCATTGGTAGTCGGCGTGCAGCCAATGGACGAGTTCGTGTATGAGCACGCATTTTTTTGCGGTGTATGTAAGTCTTCTGTCTATGAGAATGACGCGGTTTGCTTCTGAGTAGCAACCCCACATATTGTCTAAGATGTCGCTTTCTACGGTGACATCTATTCCGCTCGAATAAATCGCCATGCGCATGGGGCCATAGTTCATGTGCGTGTCGAACGGAATAAGGCGTTTCATGCCGATGCTTCTCCATCGTGGTTCATGTAATAGTCCTTTCCCTCTGCTCCGTAAGCCGCAAGGCTGACATCGCTCTTGTGTGCCAGACGTTTTGTCTCCGCTATCCGCGATGCCGTTTGCGCTTTCTCGTAGGCGATGCGGGTCATGTCGGCGGCGTTTGCTCCGAGCGCTTTGCATAGATCTCCAAACACATCGATGGGAATTTGTCTTTGTCCTTTTAGATAGCGAAGAACGGTGACGGGACTCAGCCCGACTTCTTCTGCAATGTCATCGTTGGTTTTCCCCATGCGGGCTTTTTGGGCTCGAAGCTCTTCTGCGATGGCTTCGGCAAATTGATCTCCATATTCGGTCATGGATAAATAATAACACATATCGGGGAGAAAATTAACCATATAGATTAAAAACTAACTTGACTAACTATCCAAATGGTGCTTACATTAACCATATGGTTAATCAAGAAAGCACCACAAAACAGGTGGCAAATAAAATCGCAGCCGCGCTGGAAGCCGCGAAGCGCTCCGTTAAGTGGCTTTCCGACCAATCAGGGACACCCTATGTGACCCTTCGTCGACAGCTCAGCGGGAAAGCCTCCATTTCCATTGGTCAGATTGCCGTTTATGCGGATTGTCTGCGTGTTGAACCGATGACAATGCTCCCTGACTCATTCATAGCGCTCGCTGGCAAGGAGGAGGCGTGATGGACAGAATGGCAGACGACAGCGAATTCCGTGTGACACGGAAAACCCTCGTATTGCAGGCGATGGCGATAGTCGATCACAAAGGCAAACGGTCAGTCCGTCTGCTTGGCCCAAATCCCTCCCGTGATCTGACGCCGGACGAGGCGGACGAGCTTGCCGAGTTCCTGCACGACAAGGCACAGGAAGCCCGGACAAGGGAACCGCCCTCCCCGCCAGTCGTGATCACCGGCTGATCACACTCCGTCCGGAATCTTGTGTCCCAGACGGAGCATGACCGTCAGGTACGTCAGGTCGCCGGCAGGCGTCAGCTGGAAGCTGATCGGCTCCCAGCCGTCCATCTGCCCGGACAGCTCCGGTACCGAACTCAGGAAATCGACGGTCAGGCTAGTGGTCCTGCCCGCCTCCTCGCCGAAAAGGCTCCCGGTCGGCTGCGCGAATGTCACAAAACGGTATTCGTAATTGCCACCCATTTATCCTTCACCTCCTCTCCTAGTTGGCGGTTGTGCAATATCCAGCTTAGAGGAGGTGACCTAACCGAAAGAAGTAGACATGAACGCCAAGTATTACGGCCATCACTTCAGCGGCTACCGCAGGTCCGACGAGTGCGAGCCGTCCCAAGGTTTCATGCGCCGTCTCGTCTTCTGGATTCTCGTGTTCGCGGTGTGCATCGGCTGGGTGATGACCCACACGGGTTGCGCGCATCCCATCGGCAACGGTTTGGCCGCGCTCATGGGCTTCGGGCTCGTTCCCTTGCGGCTCCTGTGCCTCGTTTTGAGCGAGGCGGGCGTCGAATAACAGTCTTGCCGGACGGCGTGGAAAACCGGCCGGCCAAGCGGAAGGAAAACCGGTAACCCACGTGATAACTGAAAAAAACAACTGACAGATACGGTGTCAGTTTTCTTGAACCGGCGTCGGCCTGCTACCAGCGTTTACTATTCGGGCCGGCGTCACGGGCGGTGCAGGTTGTCCCCAGTCGAGATCGCGTAGGTCATGTGTGCGCGGCAAAGACCGGGACCACGGTTCGACTCCGTGGCCGTCCACGAACGCAAGTTCAAAAAAAAAAAAAGAAAGCCCCCGCTGGCACGGGGGCGAGAAGAAAAACTCTCAACAGAAAGGATACTCCGATGGATGAATCGATTCGGGAGCTCACCACGAAACAGGCCGTCGAATTCCTCAACCACACGGTCGCCAAGCACACGCTTGAGAACCTGCGCTACACGGGAGGAGGCCCGCGATTCCGCAAACGCGGGGTGAAACGCGAAGGCAGGAAAAGGGACACGCGCCGGGTGGTCTACCCCATCGACGATCTGACCCGCTGGGCGACCGAGAACGATTTGCAATACAGGACGGAGGCCGCATGAGCGCCGATGACAACGACATGTGGCTGGCGGTCGCGGCCCGGCTGCTGCCCAACCTGGACATCCTGACCGCCCACCCCACACGCCAGTCGTTGGCGAGCCTCATTGGCCTGAGCATCCACGAGGCCGGACTACAGCTCATCGAACGACGAGAGGATACGGATGACGATGACGGACACGGACACGGTGGAACTGTGGAGCCCGATCACGGACGAGGGCATGAGCATGACGCCGGGCGAACTGATCGTGGAGTTTATGGATCTGATCAGCGACCGGAACAGTCAGACCGGCAACCCGTACCTGTACGTGATGCCGTTGCCGGGCATGGTCGTCATCGACAGGCAACGGCGCAGGGTGAGCGCGCGAGTGGAATACGTCAGCAAGTCGAAGCTAAGGAGCAGGAATGAAGCGAGTGACCGTTGACATGGCAGCGCAGGCGACCGGACTGTTCGACGTGCACCGTTTCCGCCAGCACACGAAGAAGGAGCGTGAGAGTGCGTGGCACGCGTTCCGCGCACTGGGTGTCGGCGGTTCGGACATGAGCACGATTCTCGGCCTCAACCCGTACTCGACCCCCTACGACCTGTGGTTGGAGAAGACGAACCGTCAGCAGCCGGAGGATATCAGCGGCAAGTGGGCGATCATCAAGGGCAACGCCTTGGAGGTCGAACTGCGCCGCCGGTTCCGCCAACTGCACCCGGAGTACCAGGTCATCGACGGCACCGACATTTCCTTGGTATCCAAGCAGCATCCGTTGATGCACGCCTCGCTGGACGGTTTCATCTACGACCCCGAGTCGGATTCGTTCGGGGTGCTGGAGATCAAGACGGCGAACGCGAACCGTGGCCGCACCGACTGGCACGACGAGACTGGCGAGCTAATCGCGCCGGATTACTACTTGGCGCAGGTCACGCATTACATGGCCGTCACCGGCTTCGCGTGGGGCGTGTTCTACGCGGATATCGGCGAAAGCGAGCCGGTGGAGGTGCAGTTCGAGCGTGACGAGGACGACATTCACGCTGTGATCAAAGCCGCCGAGGACTTCTGGGGTTTCGTCACCCGCGGCGAAATGCCCGCCCTTACCGGCACGGACGTGGCCAAGGCGTACCCGGAGCCTTCGGAGGGCATCGAGGACATGAGCGACAGCACCGATCTGCGCAGGCTCATGGCCGACTACCAGCAGACGACTGCCGACCTGAGCGCGTTGAAGCAGCGCAAGGAGGAATTGCAGTACTGCATACTCCCCTATATCGGTGACCACGAGGGGGTGCGCTGCGGCAACATGCAGGCCACCTACAAGCACAGCACGCGCAAGGGCTACACGCGGGTCGTGCAGCCGTGGGAGGGCCGCACCTTCCGATTCAGCGAAATCAAACCGAAGAAAACCAAGTAAAGGAGACCCGATTATGGGACAGTTAGCGACACAGGCGCAGAACGCGCAGATGCAGGCCATGAACCCCGAACGCGATATCCGGGACATGGTGCGCAGCTCGTGGCCGCAGATCGAGAAGGTCATCGGCGGTAACCTCAAGCCCGACATGCTGCTGCAATACTGCATCAGCTCCATCAACCGCGAACCCCAACTGCGCAACTGCACGCCGGTCAGCGTCCTGAGCTGCTTCATGCAGTGCGCCGCACTCGGCCTGAAACCCTCGAACGTGGATGGCCTCGGCCAGGCGTATATCCTCCCTTACAGCAACAAGAACCACAAGGGAGGCCAGCCGGATGCCACGTTCGTCATCGGCTATAAAGGCATGTTGAAGCTGCTGGAGAACAGCGGCATCTATGCGCAGCCGGTGGCCGTGTACGAGGACGACGGCGTGAAGCTGAAGATGGACGCGAAGGGCACGCCGTACATCGAATGCCCCTCAGACATCAACCTCGATGCCGACCACTCCCCCGACAAGCTCAAGTTCGTGTTCCTCTCCATCGACCTGCCGAACGGAGGCACCTACGCGAGCTACATGAGCCGCAAGGACTTGGAGGCGTACCGCGACCGTTACGCGCCGCGCAGCAGGTACAAGGGCAACGCGGTGACCGGCCCGTGGGTCACGAACTTCGTGGAGATGGGCATGAAGACGCTTATCCGCCGCAGCTTCAAGTACCTTCCGGTCAGCGTGGAGGCCAAGACCGCCGTGACGGTGGACGAGACCACGCCGGACTATTCCGACGTGCTGGCACCAGCCATCGACGATGCCATGACACCCACCATCGACGTGGACCCCGCACAAGAGGAAGAACAGCCGCAGGCACCGGCACCGCAGCAGCCCCAGCAGCCGGAAGCGCAGCCCGAGGCGGGGCCTTCCCCGGTGGATGTGAAGCGTGCGGAGATGATTCGCCGCTTCCAGACCTTGGGCGTGGCTTCGGACGCGGAGGCGTGCGAGACCATCTCGAAGATTCTGAACCGCGAGGTGAAGTCCAGCGACGAGCTGGGCGAGGCTGAGCTTGACAAGGTGATCGGCCAGTTGAAGGCCAGCGTGAAGGAAGGTGAGTGAGGACATGGCGGGAAGAGCGACCATCATCATCCAGGGCACGGCGTGGGGCGTGAGAGAAACGCAGAACGGCAAACGGTATCTGAGCGTATCGGTGTCGCCCGGCTACCGTGACCGGAACGGCAACTGGAAAAGCCAGCCGGAACAGTACTACTCGGTGTGGCCTGCGGGCTACGCGAACCTCAACACCGTGTTCGACCAGATCGCTCAACTGCGTCAGAATCAGGACCAGTTCGTGGACGTGACCATCGTTGGAGAGGTCAGCGGCTGCGACGCCTATCAGAACAAGAAGGGCGAGCTTGCCGCCAGCTGCAACGTCAACGCCAGCGCTGTGGCCATCACCAACGTTCGCCAGAAGAACGGCGGACAGCAGGGTTACGGCGCGCAGACCGGTTACACGCAGCAGTCGCAAGGTGGCTTCCAGCAGTCTCAGCCTCCGGCCTCCGACCCATGGTCCAGTGATCCGAGCTTCTGATGCTGCATTTGTATCACGATGAGACGCCGCCGGACGTGGAACCGGTCTGCGAGAGGCACGGGTGCCCGCTGTACCCGGCAAGACCGATTCCATGCCCGGAATGCGAAGAGGAAGCCGAAGAGGAGTATCACATTGAACGCTGAAAAAGACCAATTGATTACGCTCGCACACTCGATGGAGGTGTCCTACAGCGCGTTGGACGCGGAGGCGGGACTCTCCTACGACACCACCGTGCGCGTCAGCGTGCATGCCTCGGGCGATTCAAATTCAATCACTCCTTTTTTCATCACCGGCCTCCAAAAGCGCACCGTCATCTTTCCCTGCGTCTCTTGAGAGTAAGCCTCATCCGGGTAGGTGATGCCATGGTACATAACGCCAAATGCCAGGTGGGGAGTACTGTCATAATATCCCTCTCCT
>OFMM01000844.1_pt1 | contig 17322 bp, 11 predicted proteins | sample 1541811 | NCBI WGS metagenome assembly OFMM01 (sample SAMN04209246, study PRJEB22552) | human gut metagenome | biome: gut; material: feces | host: Homo sapiens | place: USA: Oklahoma
CCGACCGTCAGAATATCTACGGGGCCGCTCTCGGTCTGTATAACTCCCGTATCGTGAAACTCATCAACAAGAAAGGGATGCTGAAGTCGTCGGTCATCATCGACGAGCTGCCCACGATTTATTTCAAGGGGTTGGACAACCTTATCGCCACCGCGCGAAGCAACAAGGTTGCCGTGTGTCTGGGCTTTCAGGATTTCAGCCAGTTGGTGCGCGACTACGGTGATAAAGAAGCGAAGGTCGTGATGAACACCGTCGGCAATATCTTTTCCGGTCAGGTGGTGGGTGAAACCGCCAAGACGCTTTCCGAACGCTTCGGTAAGGTGTTACAGAAACGGCAGTCCATTTCCATCAACCGGCAGGATGTTTCCACCTCCATCAACACGCAGATGGATTCACTCATCCCGCCGAGCAAGATTTCCGGCTTGACGCAGGGTATGTTTGTCGGTTCGGTATCCGACAACTTCAACGAGCGTATCGAGCAGAAGATTTTCCATTGCGAGATTGTCGTGGATGCCGAGAAGGTGAAGCGCGAGGAGAAAGCCTACAAGAAAATCCCCGTCATTACCGACTTTACGGACGGGGACGGCAACGACCGCATGAAGGAAACGGTTCAGGCGAATTACAGGCGCATCAAGGAGGAAGTGAAGCAGATTGTTCAAGAGGAACTGGAACGTATCGCAAATGATGAAAACTTGAAACACCTGTTGCAGCAGAAATAACAGATTCCTTTATATATGAAAAAGGGGATGTGTCAAAACACCCAAAATATGAAAATTACCCCTGTCACAGATATCTGTAGCAAGGGTAATTTTGTTAAAAAGAGAGTTTTGACACCCTCTTTTTATTCTCAGATTTGAGATGCTTGTTGATGGTGGTAATGGCAAGCGTCAGCAAATAATTTTTCAGCTCTGTATCGTCTTTAAGCAGTATGCTGTATTCTTCGGCAAACATTCTCAACAGTCTGGTTCTGAGTTTCGACATTTCTTCACCGAAAGGTATCTGTCGGTTTTCTTGCCAATACTCAATCACTACGGAAGATACCAGCCACTTGAACTCGGATTTCATCTCTTTGCCGAGTTTCTTGAAGCGGATTTGTTCGCTAATTGGCGGCTCGTTGTATGGCATTATGTCTGCCGGGTCATAAACGGATATACTGCCGATACCATAATCCATGATTATCGGTAAATCAGTTTTTACATCATTCTTATGTTTCTTCTTTTTAGCCATACCCGTTATTGTTGCAGGAAACCTTTACCTTTATCAGTAAGATAGTATTTCTGTTGCGGACTCTTGGAGCCTATGGGATAAAGTGAAAGGACCAAACCGGAATTTATTGCCGGATGGATATAGTTCTTTAAGAAATTCCTTTTATCTTTCATTCCCGTTTTCTCCATGATTTCTTTAGCAGATAGAGTGTTGTTCCCAATAGCAGACAACAGTTTTCCTAACTGTGGGGTTACTGTGGGGTTACTATAGGGTTGCTGTGGGGGTGCTGTGGGGTCTTGTCCTACTGTAGTTCTTGTATAATGAAACACAATCCATACAGCATTGCCGTCGGTATGAAACTCCGGATCCGGAATACCGACACGGCGACATTCGTTTACCATAAGGGCTATGCCACGTCCCCAACTCTCCAATACTGCACTTTTGTACAGCACATTGGCTACTATCAGATTTTGTGGTTCGGAATTGTGGCCACCCAACAGTTTCTCAATGGTAATATCAGGCGGAAATGTTCCGCTGTTTTCAATCTCCACGCGGTCATCATAGATAGCAATCCCGACTGAACTGCCGGGGCGATGGTAAACACGATGTGCAAAAGCATTTATGCAACATTCTCTCAATGCCTTATATGGCACATTCAGTTCCTCTTCTCTGTACAAACCTTCAATTTTACCGGAAAGGGACAAATGCTTGAAGAAAAATGCCATTGCAGCATCCAGCAAGTTGAATATATTGCCTGTCACACGCTGATTATCTAAAAATTCATCTTTTGTCGTTCCTTTGAACCGGGCTAAACGGAGCAGACATTGGGGATAATGGTAGAAGTTCCGTCCGAATAGGACAACGGAAGCATTGTTCAGCTTTCCATCATTCAACAAGTCAAATTTTTCAAGGATGGTTCGGACATCCTCCTGCATAGAACCTTCCGGCAAACGTCCGCCTCTGATTCCTCCACGTACTGCGCCCAAGATTGCCGTTTCGTCAAGGTCGGATATTTTCAAGCCGGGATTTTGCATGGAATCCCAAGCATAGGTTCCGCCTCGCTGCATAACCAACAGGTTGTATATACCCTGCGGCATGGCAGATGTAACGCTCTCTATCCGTTGATAAGCCCTCCCCTTATAGGTGAACGGGCGCATATATCGTTGTTCTTCCGCTGATAAAGCTATAACACTTTTGTTCGTTCCCGGAATGTCTGTATAGGATATATCAATGGTCGCAAACGGCTCGATTCGTCTGATGGTTTCAGCAATATCGCGCTTCGTCTTGTCGCTCACTTCCTGACCGATAATCTTTCCCTTGTCGGTTACACCGAACAGCACCGTGCCGCCCGTACCGTTCAAGAAGGCACAAAGAGTTTCCATTCCACGCTCCAACTGCCCGGTAGTTTCTTTGAACTCAACTGTCCCGCCTTCGGCTCCGGCAATCAGTCCATTCAATATTTCGAGGTTATCTATTTTCATCCGTCATTGATTAATACTTGCAAAGTTAATGATTTTAATCGGCTTTCCGGCAGATAATAGAGTGATTGTAAATGAAGAAGGATAAGAAACCGTATAATCCGGCCGCTTATCCTTTGTTTGGCATTCGTTTATCTCCTCATCCGCTCCAATTCATCGTCATGTCGCATCTTCGCGTTCAGTTTGTCCTGCATCTTTTCAAGGAAGTAGGTGCGACTGTCGCTTTTCCTGCGTTTGATGTCCGTATAGAAGCGGTAGCAGTCTTTGGACTCCACACCGAAAAAGGAATAGAGGACAGGAGCAAGCTCTTTCAGCGAAGCCTTGCCGCCATTGATGCAGCCGGTGGCGTAGAGGGCATAGATTAGTTCTACCAACTCGACGGCATTACCGGTCCATTGCAAGGCTGGGACTGTGGCTTTGGTTTCGGATGTGGATGTTAGTGGTGGCACGGAGGTAATTGCAGAAGCGGATACCATCTTCTGCATCTTTCGGATGAAGGATAACGCCTTGCGGATATACACAGTGACGACATTCTCCTCCGATACCGACAAGTTCTGCGGATGGTGCTGTAATTCGATTTCGGCAAAAGCCAACGCCACAATAATATGCTTGGCATCATTGCCGCCGTAGCACAGGTTTATTACTTCCTGCACGAATCCGCCGTATGCCGTTTCCGTGCTACCGTTGTCTTTTCCGTTTATCATGGCGAAAAACTGTGTTTCCGCCAGTATGAGATGGTTCATTATCTTTTCTGTTTTGAGGGTTTACACTTGTTTATCAGTGTGCGCACACTGATATATGGTGCAAATCATAGCCCTAAACACGAGAAAAGATTGTGAGAAAATTGTACTACATTGTTTTTCAGAAGGATAAAATTCAAAAATAATTTTATCCTTGATTGCATCCCTTGTGAAATGTGTTCAGATTCTGAACATGTGTTCACTTTCTGAGCACGGAAATCCCGCCAAGATGTTCATAATCTGAACATTTTATGCCCGTGGCTCTTTATGATAGGTAAGCCGGATTACTCCGTCCCTATAAGTTTTGTTCTCCATAAGCCGCCAGTCATTCATAGGTAGTGCTGACTTGAAAAAATGCGCTCCGTTTCCGTCGATGGTTGGAACAACGTATAGTATGATTTCATCTATCACGTTCATCCGTAACAGTCCGTTGGCATATTCGGTATTCCCGGCAGTTACTTCCAACAAATGGCAAATGCTTCCACCTTCCTCCCTCCATTCTTGAAGTACGGATACCGAATAGTCGGATGTCAGCTTATACAGGGCATTGGCACGTATTTCATCCATACCGTAATCTTCGGTTTGAAGCAACCGCTTCCGGGGATGCAGTTTCATCGGACAGCCATCTATTGAGATAACGGCAAGTAATTGTATTTTCGCCATAACGTATTTTCTTTCCTTTTTGGCGAGGCAAAAAAGTAGCGTGCAATTCACACTACTTTCAAGCGATGGCTCTGGTAAAGCCTTTACGGAGAGTACGTGAATGCACGCTATGCGTAAGCATAGCATAAGCATCACGCAATCGTCTCCGTAGTTTCAATTTACCAGATTTTCGCTCGAAACGCCTTGCGGTCTTATGTCTATATCATCGGCGAAAAGTTACCCAATCGCCTGCTATTTTCTGAAATACAATTGCAAAGTTAATTAATTATTGCCATTTACAGCCATACTCCGGTCAGTTTTCTTCATTCAATCCATACTCTACCAATTTATTATACAGCGTTGTCCTGCCGATACCCAGTATCTTTGCAGCCATTTTCTTGTTACCGGCTGCTTGTTTCAAAGCACGCAGGATACGTCCTCTTTCTTCATCCCCGCTCTTCAATGTAAAACAAGCGGAAGTAGCGGACGGTTCATTGTCAAGTTCCAAATCGGCTTCGGTTATCATATCGCCTTCTGATTGCAGGACTGCCGTCTGTATCTTCTGTTTCAACTCGCGCACGTTGCCCGGCCACGCATGGGCGAGCAGGGCATTACGGGCAGATGCGGCAAACCCTTTTACTTCACGTTCCAACTCACGGTTTGCCATTTCACGGAAGAACTCGGCCAATGGCATGATGTCTTCCGGGCAGTCGCGCAAGGGCGGCATGGTTATCACATACTCCTGCAAGCGATAGAGCAAATCCTGCCGGAACCGCTTTTCCGTTACGGCTTTCTGCAAATCCTCGTTGGTTGCAGCCACTATCCTCACGTTGGCTGTTTTGTCCTCCTTTGCACCGACGGGACGGTAACGGCGTTCCTGTATGGCGCGGAGCAGCATCTGTTGCATCTCCATTGTTAGGTTGCCCACTTCGTCAAGGAACAGCGTGCCGCCATCCGCTTCCAGAAAATACCCCGTCTTGTTTGCTTCGGCACCCGTAAACGCGCCCTTGACGTGTCCGAAGAAGGCGGATTGTATCAATGACGGGGACAAGGCTCCGCAGTCTACTGCCACAAAAGGTTTATCGGCAAGTTTGCTTTGTTGGTGTATATGTTGTGCGATATGTTCCTTGCCCGTACCGTTCTCGCCCAGTATCAGCACGCTCATCCGGGTGGTGGCTACAAGGCGCACACGTTTCTTGATTTTCTGATAGGCTTCGCCCTGCCGGACGAATATCGGAATGTTCCATTGTAGTCGCTTTTCATGTTCTTTTTGCAGGGTGCGGATAAGCGGTATCAGTTTATCCTCCAACAACTGTTTCTGTATGTAATCCTTTGAGCCGAGCTTCATACTTTCCACTGCCGTATGCACCTCCCCGTAATTGGTCATAACGATAAACACCTGCTGTTTGTCGTTGGCACGCATCCACCGTAACAATTCTATGCTTTCACCGTCGGGGAGGCGTAGGTCGGCAACGACAATATCATCCACCTCTGACTTTGCCAATAGTTTCTTGGCAGTGGCAAGATTATATGCCGACATAGTATCGAAGCTGTCTTTCTTCAGCAGGTTGCAGACATAATCGTTATAGACGGGGTTGTCCTCAATCACAAATACTTTCATCCGACGACCTCCTTTCCTTTTGCGCAAGTTCTATGATAACTGTTCCCATACGAAGCATGGCATCCACGCATTTCCGCAATTCCATTTCGGAACATTCAGATTCTTGATGCAGCAGTTCATACAGGTTCCACAAGGGTTTGTCAGCACGGATAACAGCCCATGAACTTCGCTGACGGTGCATCCATTCGTCCAACGCCTTGCGGTCATTCCTCTCCATGATTTCCCGGACAGCCTGCATATCCTTTTCTGTTTCGGTTATCAAACGGTCGAGCATCGCCCGTTTGTCACCATATGCAAGCAGAGAGGACAAGTCGGGAAGTTCATCCTTGTCCGTACTTGTCAAAAGGCATTTGTCTGATACAGCAACCAGTTCGGAAATGGAAAATGGCTTGAACAGGCAGGCGGTAAATCCATTTTCCAACAGCTCCTCTTCGCTGCAACTGCCGGAGGCGGTCGCCACGACAATGGGAATCTCTTTCGAGTTGCTGACACTTGACGAGCGTAACAACTCCAACACCTCATAGCCGTTAATCTCCGGCATCTTCATATCGGTTATCATGAGGTCGTATGTGTGCTGCCGCATGGCTTCCATTGCATCGCCAATAGTGGTGAACGTGTCGCAATGCACACCTATACCAGCATACATTTCCTTTGTCATGGATAATACCATCGGATTGTCGTCCAATACGATGACAGAATAAGGTCTTTCTATATGAGCCAGACTTTCTGCGGCTGTCTGTTCTTCAATACCAATATCGGCAGTGTTCATTGGCAACTCCACAGTAAAACGACTGCCTTCTCCTTTTTCGCTTTCCAAGCGTATAGTGCCGCCAAGCATCCCGACTATCTGTTTCACAATGCTTAACCCCAATCCGAAACCGTCTTGCGTGGCGGCGTTGGAAAGCCGCTCGAACGCTCCGAACACTCGCTGTTGTTCTTCCGCACTCATGCCGGTTCCGGTGTCCTCTACTACAAGGGTCAGCCTATTGCCGTCATAGCTTATGACAAGTGAAACGCTTCCGGCATTCGTGAACTTGACGGCATTGCCCAGCAGGTTGTCGCATATCTGTATGATGCGCTCCTTGTCGCCATTCAGGATAATACCCTCCGGGCACTCGATGGTAAGTTTAAGATCTTTTGCTTCTGCTTGTTGCGTAAACTCCGTTTGCAACAGCTCCGCGATGTTTTCCAAACGAAACGGACGGACATTCGCCTGTTCCTTGCCGCTGTCCAAGCGGAAGAAGTCAAGCAGGGAGTTGAGCATGTCGGTCATTCTCTTGGAGGCTTGCAGGATATTGTCCGCATAACCGCTTATCTTTTCTTCTTCGTTGTCCTGCATCAGTTCCGCATATCCATGTATGGCAGTCAGTGGTGTGCGTAGCTCGTGGGTGATGGTGTGCATCGCTTTCTTGCGTGAGGCTATCAACGATTCGTTTTGTTTTACGGACTTTTGCAGTTGCCCGATTAAATCTGTTGTCTTATGTTTGTACTGCTTGATGCGGGTGGCATAGCGGTGAATGATGATGTATGAAATAATAAGCAACAGCAGCATGACACCCGTTATGATACCTACCTGCAAGAACGATCTTTCGCGCATGGCGGATATTTCCGCCTCCCGTTCCAGCAAGTCAGCCTGCACCTTGTGGTCCATCTGCTGGATAAGGGTTTGCAGTTGGCGGTTCAGTTCCGCATTGCGGCTGGCAAGGCTGTCGGCATATTCCGACAGACGATGGCTCTGGGCACGTTGTTGCGCTATCATATCACGGTTCAGTGTGTAAAGCATCGTGGTGGTCGTCGTCGGAGGTGCTTCCTGTTTCTTGCCGAACAACCCGAGAAAACCTTTCCTCCTCTGTTTCTTCGGCTCTTCCTGCCTGCTCGTTTGCACTATCACCGGCACCTGCTTGGCTATCCGGCGGTTGATGTCCGCCTGTTGTTCCAGAGCCTCCATGATGGCGCACAGCCGCTTTTCCTTGTCCTCCAGCAAGTGGCGCACGCTGTCTATGCGCACCGATTCGTAATGGCTCTTGAAGCGGCAAAGCATACTATCCACCGCCATCCGTTGCCGCCGGTATGCCGCCACATCCTTATCGTCCCATTCCAGCACCGACTCGCCCAAAAGTGACAACTCCACCACACCCACATACGCATCGTGTGTTTCCTTGCGGAAGCGGTTGATTTCACGGTTCTCCCGTTCCAGCAACTCCAAGTCGCGCCATTCGCCGAGCCACGTGCAGATGATGCCGCCCACCAGCAGAACTATCAACAGATAGCCTGCGGCAAGCAGCTTGCGGAAATGCTTGGTAGTGGTAACGAATTGTTCGCTCATTTGCTGTTTGTGTAAATACCGTTATTCAACATACGCATATAGGTCGTGGAACTTCGCAGGTTCATGGATGAGAATGGCGGCCATGCTACCGATGACCGCCATAAGTATGGCATAGCCGAAAAATATTTTATATCGCAGCGACACTGTTTGTTGATGAAAAATATAATTGGTTAACTAAATATCAATATCACAGGATAGTGATCCCCACCCTTCATATGATATCTTAGTACACATGTTCTTAGCTGTAATCTGCTATCGATAAGGAAATAATCTAATTCTCGACCTGAAATATGTGTTGGCATACCACAACATGCAAAATTAGCACTATTTCCCGGCCTACTCCTGGTACCTGTGTAAATATTCTGATAATTCGCTTGGAGTCATATTCATGTCCCCACCAATAATAAATGGGTGATTTGCGGATGATACCAATTTATTTATATCTATAGCACCACATCCGGATTGGCAATGAATGGTATAAATTTCAAGGCCTCTATAATTAAGACCAATAGACCACCGACCTGTTCCTGACTGCGCATAAGAATAGGAAGGGCTAAAATTTATATCTGCAATGACACCAGTATTACACCGTGTGTTCCATCACGTCCTCCTTTTTTTATTGGGGTTATACTTCGGTTAATGTTCGTTGCGGGCGGGACTTTTCCCGCCCGACGGTTTACTGCTTCCTCAAGGTAGGCAATGCTCCGTTAAGTTCGTAACGCCACTCTGAGCCTGCGTTCTGCAAGGCGGTGTTCATGGCATCAACGGCTTTCTGCCAGGTAACGCCAGTGCCGTCCACCTTCGTGGCTTCGGTGCTTTTCTTATTGTAGCCGATACCTTGTTCATGATTGTTCTTCCAATAGCAGGCGGTCACGGTGGTGTAGTTATTTCCCAAAAAGCCGCCGATATGCATATAGCCAGTGCTACTACCCGTACTGGTTACGTTGCCCGTGGCATAGCAGGCAAGGAGGCTGCTTCCTGCGTTCATTCCCACCAGACCGCCGCCAGCGATATTCTTTTTGGGGGCTATTTCTATGGTCACGTTGCCCGTGGCATAGCAAGCGGTCAGGGTGGCACTCGAATTCGTCTGACCTGCCACGCCGCCGACATCGACCATTCCCTTCACTGTGGCAGAGGAGCTGCATCCGGTGATGGAACCGCCTATTTGAACACCCACCACACCGCCGACATACACCGTGCCACTGACGCTGCCCGACACCGAGCAGTTTTCAATGGTGCCCCAGCTAGATCCTGCCACGCCGCCAATACTGCCGCCATATATTTGATTGCATGTTATCTGTACGCCCTCCATCACCACGTTCTTCACCGTACCAGCTCTATTGAGCCAGCCGAACAGACCCGCATATTCGTCATTTGTCGTAAAGGTCAGCCCCGTAATGGTATGGCCGCCACCGTCGAAGGTGCCTTTGTATGAGTTGTCGTAGTCTGTGCCTATCGGCGTCCAGTCTTTGCCTGTGAGGTCAATGTCTGTGTCGAGGGTAATGTTAATGTCGCTCTTACCTCCGTTCACTAATTTGGCTATATTCATCAGGCCGTCGGCGGAGGTCACGGTGTAGCTGCCGTCGCTCTCTATGGTATAGCCCAGGTCTTTTGCCGCAGCGAGGGAGACGGTGTAGGTATATTCACCGCCCGCCTGCCAGTCGGTAGCATTCTTCATCTTATAAACGAAGGTCTTGCCGTTGGTGAAGGTGCAGGTAATGAAGGCCGTGCCAGCTGCCACACTTTGCGGGGCTACGATGGCGGTGTAGGTGTTGCTGCCCTTGTCATACGGGACGATTATATCCGGGTTGTCGCCTTCAGTGGAGAGTCCCGTCAGCTGCACGGATGCCAGCCCCTCGGTGTAGTCCGTCAGAACGATGGTCACCCGCGCCGTGCGGTGGGTGAAGCGGAGCGTGGGGCTGCCGTAGGTCACCGTCTGTCCGTTGGCTACGATGAGGTCGCTGGTCTCAAAGTCCTTCTGGGCACTTTGGTTGGCTTTTACCTTTACCGCAGGCGGGGTTGTCTCGCCAGCGGTGTAGGGCCACCACGCCGTGACGGTGATGTCGTTGTGGTTGGTCCAGTAGTACGGGTCGGTGGAGGTCAGCGTGGCGCTGGTGGGGTCGGCGGTGGAGGGCGTCACGTTGTACGTCTTCACCATGCCGTCCATCAGAACTGCCACACTTTGCACACCCGTCCAATTGCCGTCCGCTGGGGCACGGGTGGCGGCGATGGCTGTCGCGGCGGGATTCAGCCCCGTGGCGGTGAAGACGATGGGTGTGCCTTCCGCCCCTTCAGACAGGAAGCCTGCTTCGTCCTGCGTGCAGGCGGCGAGGGCGAACAGCAGGGCGAGGGCTGCGAATATATGGATGTTTGTTCGTTTCATGATGCGTGTTGTTTAGGGGTTTTTATTGTTTCTTTTCAGTACGGGCAGACCGCCGGTGCCGAGTGTCCACTGGTAGTCGTTGCCGGTGAGGGCGGTGTTCATGCCGTCGACGGCTGTCTGCCATTTCACGGTCGCGCCGTCTACCTTCGTGGCAACTACCGTTCCTCCTTCATTACGGAGTACTCCTTGCTCGGCATTGCCTCCCCAATAACAGGAAGTTATATTCTTGTAGTTGAAACGCACTATAGTTCCACAGCCAGCCTCATCTTTCAATGTGCCGTTGAACCAGCAAGCGATGATATCGCCATAATTTGCATTGGCTATACCACCACTATGTACAGTAAGTTTTCCCGTCACAGAGCAGGCAATGATTTGGCCATGATTTCGGTCCACCATTCCAGCAGCTCCTCCACTACTGCCATCCAGATTCACATCTATGAGTTGTAGGTTCTTTATCACTCCACTTTGATTTAAAAAAAGAAAAAGTCCAAACCTCGCTGCTGAAAAGTTTAATCCCGTAATGCTGTGTCCCTGCCCATTAAAGACGCCGGAGTAGCCTGGCCATGTGTCTAAACGTGTCCATTCCCTACCCGTCAGGTCGATGTCGGCGGTGAGGGTGCAATTTATCGATTCATCTTTTTGTATGGCTTTGTTCCATGCCAGTAGGCCGTCGGCGTTATAGACCGTGTAGGTATTGGTGTTGCTGTCGTAGATGTAGCCCAAATCCTCTGCCTCGCCGCTCTCGCCGCCGCCGTCAACCCAGCTGCCGATGGTGCAACCCTCTAACGTCAGGCCGGTGGCGTTCACCTTGACGGTGTATTTATAGCGGCTGCCCGCTTCTAATACGACGTTGTTCTGCGGACGGAAGTAGAAGGTGCCGCCGCCGAGTTCCACCTTGACGAACGGCTTGCCTGCCGCAACGGTCTGCGGGGCGGTCAGTGCCTCGTAGGTGTTGCCGCTTGCGTTGTAGGTCTTGATGGCAGTCGGGTTGCCGTTATCGGCGGACAGGCTTACGAGGATCACCGTGGCACCGGCAACGCTCGTGAATCCCGTGCCGGGCTTCAGTTCGATTGTCACGCGTGCCGTGCGGTGGGTAAATTCAAGAGTCGGGTTGTTAAATTCCACCTTCCGGTTCTCAGCAGAGATGAAGTCGCTGTTCTGGAAGTCAGCCAATTTGCTTTGGTCTTCGGCCACCTTCACGGCAGGCATCTGTGTGATGTCGGCATTGTTGAAGGGCCACCATGCCGATATGGTAATCGGGTCGCGGCTGGTCCAGTAGTACGGGTCGTTCTCGCGTGAAAGCGTGGCACTCTTGAAATCGGTAGAAGCCGTTACGGTGTATTCCTTTACCGCATCGCCCATCTTGAGTGCCACGGAAGTGACGCCCTGCCAGTCGCCGTCCACAGAGGCACGGGTGGAAGGGGCTGCCAGCGGCGTTGCTTCTACGGACAATCCGGTGGCACGGATGACGACGGGGTATTCACCTTCGGGCAGACGGTTATCGCCAGCAAGTTCGTCCTGCGTGCAGGCGGCGAGGGCGAACAGCAGTGCGGTGGCTGCGGGGATAAATAATCTATGTCTCATAAGTCTTTATTCTAATCGATTAATTATTAACATCCTACAGGTCAGCACCCACATCTCCACCGTCTATATCGTTCCACTTTGCAATGGTGGCTTCGCTGACTTCAAGGACTTTGTTGCGTACCTTGACGGTATAGGTATAGTTGTTGCCCGCCTGCAGTGCGCCTTCGGGCATGGTGAGTGTGGCATGATATTCCTGACCTTTGTAATTCACAACCAACGGCAGGGATGCAACTGTCTGCGGGAAGAGGATGATCGATGACGTGAGATTGCCGTCTGCCAGATTCATGGTCAGTTCTCCGGTCTGTGCCCCGTTGTCTGCGGTGGCAATACCGTCGGCCGTGTTGAACGTACCGGTGAGTAACAATCCGTCCAGCGTGTAACGTTCAGGCTTGACCACGCTGAAATTCACGCCGTCGCCCGCCTCGAAGGTAAGGGTTATCTGGCTCATGCGGTGGTGGAAGGAGTTGTCTTCACCGCCTTTGGCGGTTTTGTCGGTGAAGCTTACTACCGGGTTGTTTTTGTCTCCCGTGGCTCCTGTGGCAAAGAGGAAGTCGATGGCAGGCTGGTTCTGCTGCGCCGTGGCATCGGTCGTGGCTGTGAGGATGCCTCCCGCCGCGTTGTACGGATAGTAGGCGCGGAAAGTATGGGCCTTTGTATCTTCGATATAGATGACCTTTCCTTCTGCCTCAAATTTCCCGTTTTTCAGGATGAAAGGCACGTTGCCGTACTGGGAATCGTTGCCGATGTCGGTGATGCCGATACGGTCGCCGGCAGTCCAGGTGGTTCCGCTGGCGCGGGTGGCGGGGGCGATGTCGGCGGTAAACTGGGCGGCCACGGGGGCACCGTTCAGGTTCTCGTTGTCGTTGTTGCAGGCTGCCAGTGCGAGGGCGAGCATCGCAAGTGCAAAAAATCTTGTCTTCATTATATCTGTCATTTTATTAGTTACAAATCGGCATTTACATCATCACCTTTCACTTCTTCCCAGCCGTTGATTTCGGCTCCGTCCACTTCCATGCCTTCGGGAGTCTCAACCAGCGTTCCGCCGAGGGTCAGCGATTCGCCCTTTCCGGTGTTGAAATCCTTGAGGGCTTCCGTGAGGTCGCTTTTCAGCGTGGTGGGGCTCGGGTTGCCGTCAGCATAGCGGATTTCACCCGTCAGCAGTTGTTCCGTGCCGGTCACACCCAGCAGCCGCACCGTGGCTTTCCACTTGCCGGCATCGTCACCTTCGGTAATCTTGGTGAAGGGCAGCACGACGTTTGAAGCGGCTCCGTAGGTATCGGTAGCGAAGTCGAGTGTTCCGGCTGCACCCGTCAGATGGGCAACAATCTCCGTGATGCGTCCGGCGGCATCACCCGTCGGTTTGATGATGAGCGTCAGTTCGCGTACCTGCTGCTTCATTGCGGCGGTCAGCGGATAGTCCTTGTCTTTCTCGATGGTCACCTGTTCCGTATAGGTGAAGAACCATCCCGGGGCATTGTTCACAAAGGTATCCGTGCCTGCCCGGGTTCCCGTGGCTGCGGCAATGGTGGCTGTGGTGCCGTTCACCGTGATTCCTTCAGTCGGGTTCCACACCGCAAGGGTGTAGCTGCCCGGAGCAAACAGATGGTTGGGGGCATGGGTGGCGGAAGTCTCCGTACCCGTATAGTCACCCATGGTAACCGTCCATGTGGTAGGTATGTCGATACCCTCACCGCGTGCCGACCAGTCGGCTGTCACCGCAATCTTCCCATAGTCGGGATGCGGCGTGTCATAAAGCGTGTCCTTCACGCAGGAAGAGAGCAGCACGGCGGCTGCCATTCCTACCATATTTATATATTGTCTTGCTTTCATACTCTATTCCTCCGTATTAGAATAACTTCCATACCAATGTCACACCGGCATTGATGGGGCCCCACCAGTCCTTTGTTTCGTTGCCGCGGCGTACACGTACACCGTCGATGACTTCATATTTTTCGAAATCGGCATTCAGGTAGCCCAGACCGAGGTTGAAATCAAGAGCCAGTGCCTTGTTCAGCCGCAGCTGATAGCCGGCGGTGATGCCGCCACCCATCAGGTCGCCCTGCTTGCCTGTTTCGGAAAGCTTGTAGTTGAACTGTCCAGCCTTGAACATCGCGCCCAGATGCCAGGCTTTCTTCTCACCCATATAGTAACGCACTTCCGGAGCCACTTCCCAGAGTGCATAGCGGCGGTCTTTGTCACTCCAGCTCCAAGAAGTCCACGAGCCGTTTACGGCAATGCCCCACGATGGACAGATGCGCCATTCAAGTCCTAAATCTGGTGTCAAGGTAGCCCAGCGCAGCAGGTTGGCACGCAGGGAGAGATGATAATCAGTTGTGATTTTGGTTTCCGACAGCGTGTCGGCAAGTGTATTTTGTTGAGCGGTTTTCTCGGCTTCTGCCTTTTCAGCGGCAAGTCGGGCTTCTTCCGCCTTGCGCTGCTCTTCGGCAAGCCGTTCCTGCTCGGCACGCTTCTCGGTTTCTAAGCGTTCGGCTTCCGCCTTGCGTCGTGCTTCTGCTTCCGCATCCGTCACGGCTGTTTCCTTTACCGGTACCGTCAGGCGCACGGTGACAAAATCACCCTCTGTCACATGATTGCGGGTAATGAAGTTTTCTTCCTTGATTTTCGCTCGTGTAATCAGTTCTGATTTCACACGGTTGGCTCGAATCTTCGCTGTTGCAAGGTTCTTGACTTCACTGCTCTGCGAATTGCAGTATCCGTCAACCAATAGCGGCAGTTTGCCGTCAAGAATTGTTGCTTTGTTGTTTTCGATACATTCCAACAGGCGGGCAAGTTCCGTGTCATTGCCATTCCAAGGCACGTAGAACATGTCCTTCTGCGGAACGAACCGGAAGGTGTAGGTCGTGTCTGCTTTCTGCTGCGCAATGACAGGAAAAGTTAGCGTCATCAGCCACAGAAACAGGGTAAGAAAAGTGATTTTTCTGCTCATATAAACTTGAATTTATTATCTTTGTCTTCTCCAAAGGTAATAAATGCTATTCAGCGCCCAAAATATTACAAAAACTTTTTCTGTTGAAATACAGCGTTTTATAAAAATTGTCGTTTGAGCACTTTTCGCATTGTCGTCTGAGCACTTATTTTGTCAAATCGGCACTTTTTGAGTTGTCGAATTAGCACTTTTGTGGCTGTCGAATTAGCACTTTTTGTAGTATGAGCACTTTTGGAAAATGGGTTTCTGAGAGCTTTTTCATCGGATTTTTACCACGCAAATCACTTCAGATTTGCTTTTTTCCACTTGGCAGGCGTACATCCTTCCTTCTCGGTAAATAATTTGATAAAGTTACTGCGGGAAAGAAAACCGGAAGACTCAGCCAGCTTCTGTATATTGATCTCCGGATGCTCCTTCAGTATGTTTTTCGCATACTCCAACCGGAGACCGGTTATCCATTCGCGGAATGTCATTTTATACGTAGTCTTGATATAAGCGGAAAGATAGGTACGGTTCGTATGAAGTATTTCGGACAGTTCTTTTATGGTAAGTCCCTGCTGGACATAGCCGTCTGTCTTTATCCAGTTGGCCACTTTCTCTATAATTTCTGTATAGGACACTGGAACTTCTTTCTCAGAAACTATTTCAGGTTCTGTTTCTGTATCTGTCAGAAGTTCTTCTTCAGACTGTATATCTTGCTCAAAAGCATTTTCCACCTGTTCATAGAACAGCAGGTAGTTCTGATAGCTGTAGAAAAGATAGCTGTAGAACGGTATTGACGACAAAATCCAGATAAAAACATATTTGTCTGGCAGAAATGTCAGCAATCCGCATCCGACACCGAAGATAACAGCCCAATAAGTGAATATGGAAAGCCATTCGATATATGTACCTATATCATCCGCCTGAGTTTCATTGAAAATCCGAATGGCTCTACGGTATGCAATTATGACTCTGCGAGCTAAAACGACTCCAAAAACGACTAACCATACAGCTAAAGCAAATAAAGAGAATTTTTGCATGATTCCGCTTGGCAACAGGAACAACACAACTCCGGAAAGAGTTGAAAATATAATCCATAAAATGATATGTGTCCACACACGCCGTTTGGTAATGTAAAAACGATCAAGCAACATTATCAATGCCGAACTGAACAGAGAATAGCACAGGAAGTATGTGGACATGTTCATCAATATGGCAGAATCCGCATTTTTGAATCGGATACCAAAGAAGAAATGTACCGAATAATTTGCCGAAAGCAGCAGCATAGCTATACCCATAATCTGTCGGGAGCGGAGATAATTCTTGAAAATTTTCTTTTCAGGAGTCTTTGCAAACAAAAAATAAAAGCCGAAGAATAACATCAACGGCAGTGCGGTATAAAGTGAAAAACTGTATATAGATATAGATGGCTCCATTGTTATGCTTATTTGATTTTGATACAAAGTTACGTCTTTTTCTTCACAAATAGACACATAATCTATGATTTAACGTTATAGATTCGGTCATATTAGATTGAAAAATTATTAGAATTAAAGCCAGTGGTGAAAAATTCAACCACTGGCTTTTTCTGTCAAGACTTCGATATTAAAGTTTTACACCTTTGGATTCCGATAAACCGAGTCTCCCTATAATTAAATGACTGCGTACAAAGTCCACGTGCGGGCTTTCCGGCTGTTGTTCCGTCTGTTTTTTCTCGTTGCCTTGCCGGTTCTCTTCTGTGTTTTCCTGAGCCGGAGCCAGCTCAAGCTGTATCTTGCGGTCCAGTGCGGCGAGTTCGGACTTCAGCTGTTTCAGCTCGTCCTCCTTCTTCCACACCTTGCCCGCTATCTCCTGCAACTGCGGAATCTCCTTTTCCAGCACTTCGTTCTTAGACTTGTACTGGTCGATGATGGTCGGAATCCTCTCCAATGCGTTCAGAAAGTTTCGTGCGGCAGCAATCGGGTCTGCCATCGCCAGATGCCCGTTGTTGTAGGTGTACTTGTAGTTGCCCTCCACCACGAAGCGGTTGTCGGTGAACTCCAGACCTTCTTTGAGTGTCCTCTCGCTGACCACCTTTATCGGAAAGCCGTAAAGTTCCCCGACAGCCTTGTACAGTCCACCAGTCATGGCGTTCTTGGCGATTTCCTGCAAACGCTTACCGATGACCTTCTCATCCGTTGAATCCGCGCCGTCCACCTTGACAAGATTAAGGCGGCTGCCTTCCTTATCAGTCTGCACAACGGAAAGAAAACGGTTCCAGTCTTCCGTCATGGCTTCGATGAAAGCCGTGTTGTTGCGCAGTTCTCCCGTCTTGGATTCCAGCTTGAACTCCGAATCGCGCTTGCCCTTGTTGAACGACTTGCGTTCCCCTTCGAGCGAGGCGATACGCTTCTCCAGTTTCGCCTTGTCCAGC
>OFMM01000862.1_pt1 | contig 17115 bp, 23 predicted proteins | sample 1541811 | NCBI WGS metagenome assembly OFMM01 (sample SAMN04209246, study PRJEB22552) | human gut metagenome | biome: gut; material: feces | host: Homo sapiens | place: USA: Oklahoma
CCGCAAGCCATAGTAAACAGTTCAAGAGCCATCATAACCACTACAAGCCGGACAAATACATAAACATCTAACGTTGTGCTCTCTCCAATTATTAAATTTACGATTGCATCCATAAAACTATTTCACCCCCTTAAGTACGTTATTTCTCCAATGCCGCATACACTGCCAGCAGAACATAAACAGCAAGAGAAACATTATAACCGACAGCTTACCATCTATGGAAACAAGCGTATTACTATCCAGCGTACCGCCGGAATCAGTAATTTCCGTAGACGTTTCCACGTTCTCCGTATTTTCTTCCATGTTTTCCGTAGAAATCTGCATAGTTTCCGTATCATATACAACAACCTCACTCATACATCAATCACTTATTCCTTTCATAAATTTAATAACAAGGCAAACCGCCAAAGAAAAAATGATAACTGCGGCAACAGATATTTTATATTTTCCGATATCCATCTGAATCGACCAAAACCTTATAAACAAATCAGCTACCATTTTAAAAAGGTTCATTACATCCATACACTACCCCCTTATAGCTTTTACAATCATAAAGAACACAAAAACAGTAAAGCCAAACGCAATGAATGCAAGGCACCATGGTGGAAGAAATGAAAACAAATCCGATATAAGCGCAGGAATCTGTCCTACTTGAGTAAAAAGGTTTTTTAAATTTGATGCCATATCATCACCAGAATTGCCCGTTGAGCTATTGCCATCAGCGTTATTTTCGGCTTCATCCGGAGTATCACCTGAACCGAAACCGCTATCAGGATTAGAACCATTAGAAGCATCCGGATTATCATCCGTAGGATTTCCGCTAGGGTCGGTACTATTCACTTTATCTGTAGACGTTGGGTCCTTAGAAGAACATTCAAACCAATTTCCATACTTCCAACCATCATCCGTTTTTACACATATACGAAAACGATAATTAAATTTAAAGTATTTACCAAGAGAATTTATTTTTTGAAATGCTGCATATTCTTCACCCCAAAAAGCCTTTTCTTCGTCATAAGTAACTTTCAAAGAACCATCTTTTGCAGACACCATTTTATAACTTTTCCAGTCAGTAGATTTTATCTGTTTTCCAGTCAATAAATACTTATACCATTGAGTAACAAGGCAAGATTGTACTTGAATATAACTAGAATCCGTATAAATAAAGCCGGATGTACTCTTTTCAGCATCCCACAGATATTTAGTATAATAAGTAAAATCCTCTACTTTCTCACTACCATTTTTCTGCTCAATTTCACGCACTTTAAAATCATGGATATAACCTAAATCCGTATCATAATCTTTATCCGAGGTATTAGAAAAATCATCCAGTGGGTCAGTTGGCGGTTCGATAATTTCATTATCACCGTACATAATCGTTTTAAAATTATCAATTTTACTAGATTGGTCTTTAGTGCAAGACCAAGAAGTCCCACCAATACGGTCATATATTAATCCTAGTGTAGACCAAGCGGTAGCTGCATCTGTAAAATATTCATTAGATATATTTCCGGCGAAATGAACACCACAAGAATAAAAAGGTTGACTAGAATTACCACGGTTATAACTATCCGTACCCTCATAATTATAAATTACAAGACCAGTAGAATCATATACATAACAATGTTGAGTAACTGGAGCACTAGACACACAAGCAACACGTTTATAGATACCGCTACCAAAATCACCGCAATACTTAATCAAATAAATAGGCTTCGCACCAGTGAAAGACCAACATATAGTATATGTACTTGTTTTCCCATTTTTAACGCATTGAAAATTATATTTAAAGTTAGAAGCATGTATCAAAGAAACTTTAGCTTTATCAGAAGAACACGAACCATATTCCGTATTTTGATAATTTACAGTAATTACACCGACAGATAAATCTTCCGCTTTTACTTCGGTTGGATGCAACATAATCAAACTAACTAACACAACCGCCATGCAGAACGTTAATATATAAAACAATTTACTTTGTATTTTTTCCATTTTTAATTTTGTAGGTATCATATAAACCTCCTAATTGAATTGATAAATGCCGGAGCAGATAAAACCACTCCGGCACTATTTTGCAAGTTACAATACGCCTATTAGCGTAATTTCTTAACTACTGCAATGGCAATACCAATAATACCGGCGCAGAAGAATGTCATTAATACTGCATCACCAGTAATGGTTTTCATTACAGTAGATACAACGCCCATAAGGCTAGTCACTGCATCTGTCATACTTACACTTGCACTTGCTGCTAATACTCCGCCCATAGTGCTTACCCCTTTCCTTAAAAATGTTATATGTCAATTGGCATTGCGCACTGCCAAGGTTGACCGCTATTTTACCGACACATCAAAAACATAGGCTTTCCCGTTATACCCCATACCATACGAAACAACAAGTTCATGCCCGATATGTTCCGGCTTGATTTTATCGGATAAATCATCAAACAAAAATATCTTGTCTGTCGCCTTTCCGATTACAGAATCACTGCCGTCCTGCTCAATAAATAATACTTTACCTTTCTTTTTCTTCATTGGAATATAACCTACTAATTTAATCATTTTTTAAATCTCCTTTCCTAACTCTTTAAGGTTGCCAGCGTGACGCTGTAACACCACATTAATTTCCGGAATAACGATAGCATCAATATAAATTGCCTGGGGCAATGTTACCGGTTTAATCTCCATAGAAAATAAATGTGTAGGCGTTTCCGTTTGTTTGTTACTGTTTGCCATTTTCTTTGTCCTCTCTTTCTTTTTGACATTTTTTAAAATATTTATAGTTAACATCCAAGTAACCGCTAACATCCTTTTGATACTCTAAATCAGCACCGCAGGAATCAGCTACTTCTTGAATAAAACTATCCAATTCGTCCGAGTCTATTAATGCAGTAAATGTTTTCGGTTTTGGAATTGTTTTAGAAACAAAATACCGTTGTTTTCCCGGTGTAACAGCACATAAATCTTTTGTTATATATTTTGTTATATAGTTTGATACCTTGTACGTATCAGTAACTTTTGTAGCAGTAGAAAAGCCTAATTTCCAATCATCCAAGTTATAAACGATTTTTCCGTCATATCTTTTACCGGAATCAGTAAACGTAAGTCCAGTAGTATTACATAGCAGTCCATGAATATGCCAAGCACCGTCCTTATGTTGTTCCGGCACAAGCAAATATAATAAATCTGCCGCTTTTCGTTTCTTGCAATCATTTATCCATGTACGCACCTTTTTCATACACAACAAAAAGTCATAACGATTAACTATTTTATCCGGCGAATAAGTCAATGTGACAAAATATTCCCAACTACATTGTCTAGCATACATATACAGCGCAGAACGTGTACGGTTAAGCGAACTATAAATAGAATGTTGTTTTTTACGTTCAATAGCCTTTTCATCAGCATCCGTATAAACACGTTGGATTTTTTCGGTAAACGGATTATAACAATACTCCGCATCATCAATCCGAGGAATAAAACGACCTTGTCCAGTCTTTTCATCAACCACATAAGACGCAAACCGCCACGCTAAAGCATCAGCGTTTTTATCAATCATATCAGCACGATAAGAACTCTCACCGTCCAACATTGTATAAACACCTTGTTTATACGTTACAACTTCTAATTGACCGTTGGCATATTCAGTTATTTTTACGTTGTAAGCCATTTTTTTTCCCTAGATGCCTGAAAAGTGTTGCCATAGTCAAGTAGGGCAACACCCTACCACCCGGAACTAACTATTTAAATTGGGTATAAAAAAATAGATAGTTCATAACCTTTCTTTTTGTTATAAACTATCTATTTATTTTTGTATTGCACATTAATCTATTCAGCAAAACACCCATTTTGCAAATAGTTTGTAACCGCCATGCTCAAAGATAGGAATTCAAATATCGCATGGCACAAACTACTATTCCGGCGTTGCCTACATTTTCGCAAAACTACGTTGCTGTTTTGCGAATAGATACTTCACTACCACTATATATACCATATTAACGCACAAAGCAGACTTTACATCAAGTCTTTTGAATCTAATATAATTGTAAATGGACCGTCATTCAGCAAAGTTATCTTCATATCTGCTCCAAAGGAACCAGTTTGTACATCTGGAACTTCGTCACGACATTTTCCAATGATATATTCATATAATTCGTTAGCTTTTTCTGGATTACCTGCATTTACAAAGGACGGTCGATTTCCCTTACGGCAATCTGCATATAATGTAAATTGTGAAACTAACAAAAGGGATCCATTTACATCCTTTAGACTTAAATTTGTCTTGCCATTCTCATCTGCAAAAATCCTTAATCCCAATAGCTTTTTAACTAATTTATCTGCAATTTCTTCATTATCATCCTCCGCAATTCCGATTAATACCAGGTATCCATTCTGAATGGAACCAATAATTTTCTGTTCAACTTCAACTTCGGCATGTGTAACACGTTGTATTACGAATTTCATTTTCCTAATTCCTTTCTTTTTCATATTCTTATCCTATTATATATGTAAGGACATGGATTTTCCAGTAATTTTCATGTATAATGTATTCGTAAAACACAATTATTACAAAAATTTGGAGGTTATTGATGAAACTTCAAAAATTATATAGTTATACCAGAAAGGCGATTGATGATTTTCAGATGATTAAAGAAAATGATTCTATTGCGGTTGGTATTTCTGGTGGAAAAGACAGTCTTACTCTTTTATATGCGCTGGCTGGTTTACGTAAATTTTATTCAAAACACTACTCTCTTACTGCTGTAACTGTCGATTTAGGTTATCCAGATTTCAAACTGATGTCAATTAAAGAATTATGTCAGGAACTGGATGTACCATATCATATTATTTCCACAGAAATCGGTGCAATTATTAAGGAACAGAATATAAAGAACAGTCCATGCTCTCTTTGTGCAAAGCTTCGTAAAGGAGCATTGAATCAGGCGGTCATTGAGCTTGGCTGCAACAAAGTTGCTTATGCGCATCATAAGGATGATATCATAGAAACGATGCTGCTTTCTCTTATGTTTGAAGGAAGATTTTATGCATTTCCACCGGTTACACATCTCGACCGTAGTAATCTTGATGTTATCCGGCCGTTGATGTATGTTCCGGAAGTCGATGTAATTGGTTTTAAAAATCATTACAATCTTCCTGTTGTTAAAAATCCATGTACATTTGATGGAAAAACAAAGCGTCAATATGCCAAGGATTTATTACAACAGCTTAATAAAGATCATCCTGGTGTAAAGAACCGCTTATTTACAGCAATTTTAAATGGAAACATTCCAGACTGGAGGCAATTATCCAATGAATGAAAAGGCATATTATGAATCAGTAAATACAAAAAATGAATTAAAGTTACGTGAACTTCAGAAGGAGCTGCCACCCTTCTGTCGTGAATTTTTTATTGGAATGAAAGCTTCTGTTTCATCACGGACACTACTGGCATATGCATACGATTTAGGTATATTTTTTGATTTTATACATCAGAATAATCCCATTTGTGCGAAAAAGCCGGTAAATGAATTCACTATCGATTTGTTAGACCAGATTTCGCCTATGGATATTGAGGAATATCTTGATTATTTAAGGGTTTATGAAAAAGATGGTGTTGCGCATACCAATGATGAAAGAGGCATTTCACGTAAACTGGCAAGCTTACGAAGCTTTTATAATTACTATTTCTGTAAAGAAATGATAACAAAAAATCCTGCACAGCTTGTCCGGATGCCAAAAAAACACGAAAAAACCATAACGAGACTTGATGTAGATGAAGTTGCTATGCTGTTAGATGAAGTTGAATCTGGTGAAAAATTAACCGAACGCCAGCAAAAGTTTCATGAACAGACCAAATGTCGTGACCTTGCAATTATGACATTGCTTTTAGGAACAGGAATCCGTGTTTCTGAATGTGTGGGACTTGATATCACAGATGTAGACTTTCGTAACAACGGAATCAAAGTACATCGAAAAGGTGGTGCAGAAGTCGTTGTATACTTCGGTGATGAGGTTCGCACTGCTCTTTTGAATTATCTGGAAGAAAGAAATACCATTGAAGCTGTGGAAGGAAGCACCAATGCCCTCTTCCTTTCCCTGCAGAAGAAACGAATCGGTGTCCGGGCAGTAGAAAATCTGGTAAAAAAATACTCGAAATTAATTACCACGATGAAGAATATTACACCGCATAAACTGAGAAGTACCTATGGAACGTCACTATATCGCGAAACAGGCGATATTTACCTGGTGGCTGATGTCTTAGGCCATAAAGATGTAAATACCACGAAAAAGCATTATGCGGCCTTAGAGGATGAACGTCGAAGAACTGCTCCAAAATATATTCATTTGCGGGATGAATAAAAATAAGCATTCTTATCATTATATTATAATTAATATTTTATAAGAAAAACAGTTTCCCTTCCGGTATTATAAAAGTAGAAATATATTTATAATCACCAGAAGGGAAACTGTTTTAATATAAGATAATAAAAGGAATCTTATAAAATACTTGATATCTTATCCTGAATCCGCTGTTTTACTAATTCGGCAATTTCTTTGGATTTCATATCTTTATACTCTTCGTAATAAATCGGCTCCAAATAATGAACCTGTGTAGTAATCGGCCACAGATAAAAACTGTTAAAGACTTTGTAGGAATCAATCAGCGCAATTGGTACAATTGGTACATGTGCTTTGATTGCAGATTTAAAACTACCCGCTTTGAAATCACAGACACGATTACGGTTATTGAATTCGTAACCACCTTCCGGAAAAAGAATGTATTTCTTTCCGTTCTTTACATCTTCTGAAACTTCGGTAATAATTTTCAAAGCCTGACGGACATTATCTTTTATTAAACGCTTACCCTGAAGTAAGTCAACAAATTCACTTACCAGAATGGTATGGGATTTTGCTTCGTCCATAACAAGGGAACATGGTTCCTTATGAGTGCTTATGATACCAAGAGCATCATATTTACCCTGATGATTCGGATACATAACATATCCACCTTCTTTTGGAAGATTCTCTTCGCCATAGGCTACAGTCTTGATTTTACCGGAACGCTTCATTAAATAAATGACATGACGAACCAGTTTATATCGTTCTTCTTCCGAATATTTTTCCGGATGATCTGCCCACTTTCTCATTTTCGGTATAATATATGGGGCTCGAAAAAGATTCATTAGAATAACATATATAAAACGTAACATTTTCTAACTCCTTGATATTTTAATCTTGTACTATGCGTAAAATAATACATAACTATTATACCACATTCCAAAAATTCGACAACTATTCTTTCTTTTCTGATAAATTTTTATTTTAAATTTCTTAGCATATTATGCTGCAATCACTTTAAGGACTGCTTCTGCCAGCTTCTGATGTCCCTCTTCATTTAAATGTTCTCTATCAGCACTGCTTGGTGCTGCAATATCAGATGCAGCGAGAAAATCGCAATTGTATTTTAGGGCAATTCTTTGATAAACGGATTTTAATTTTTTAGATACTTCAACAGATTTTTGATTAAATTCAGGATCAAACTCCGGCTCCCAAACTCCTTCACCTAATTGGATTGGAGAAATTAACAAAATACGGGTATCTGAATCAATTTTCCGAATCTGTTTTAATAATTGTTCTATTCCAAGTCCAATTACTTCTGCTGATGCATTATATAAGCTTTTGCAGTCATTCGTTCCTAACATAAGAACAACCCGGTCAATTGGAGCGTGGCTTTCTAACAGTGTCGGAAGTAAGGCAGCCCCCTTCCGTCCCTCTCTTAGCTCATCTTCAAAGACGGTGGTTCTACCGCATAAACCTTCTTCTATAATACGATAACCTTTTTCATATAAATGTTGTTCTAAAAGACCTGTCCATCTGGTATCACGTCCATATCTCTCTTTTGTGCCAGGAATTAAACCGTAAGTATTTGAATCGCCAAAGCATAATATTTCTTTCATAGTAAACCTCCATTTGTCTAAAATAATGTAATTTGATATATGTAGTTGAAAATAATACTTTTTCTAATTTCCTACTATATTAATATGGTTACTATGAAAAGTCAATATAAAATTAAAAATAATATTTAAAATAGCATTAAAACAAAATCTCTTCTTGCATATCTTATTTATCCAGAAAGGTATCTAATTTATCTAAAAGCGGTCTGTGTTCTGTCATATCTGAAATCCTATTTAAATTCACTGGAAGAATAAGAAACAGTAAGGTACTCTCCCGCATGGATGGTATCACTGGTCAACTGGTTCATATCTTTTACTTCTTCGATATAGGATGCATAATCGGCGTCATCACCGGCATATTGCTGGGCAATAGTCCAGAGAGTATCCCCTTTCTGTACTTCAATGCTGGTATAATATTTATAGGTATTTACCTCATTGGAAGCTTTGCTCTGTGAAGAAGCAAGCAGGTTGCTTCCTAAAATAACACCAAGGATGGTTAAAAGCACTGCCAGAAAAGAAATAATAAGATATCTTTGAATCTGGCACACATATGCTCTGTTTCTTCTTCCGTTTGCACGAATTGCCATCGTACGATTCGATGTATACTGAGTTCCATCCATATCTCTGCGTCTGTTGTCTATTTTATTTCCCCTTCCGTAGTATTCTTTATATTCGTTGTATCCATATACTCTATTATCACGATTCATTGTTCTATCTCCTTTCGAACGTCTGTTGCGAACATTTGTTTATATATGCATTATATATAGGGAACATTCGTTTGTCAAGAAGAAAGGCGAACAAATTTTCGGAATATGTGTTTGCTTTTTCTGTGAACATATGTTAGACTGAGAATATAAAAAGGAGGTAATGAGATGGCATACGGAAAAATCAGTTCAAAACAAAAGGAAATTCTTGAATATATTAAACAGGAAATTTTAAATAAAGGATACCCACCTGCTGTTCGTGAAATTTGTGAAGCAGTTAATCTGAAATCAACTTCTTCGGTTCATTCTCATCTGGAAACTCTTGAGAAGAATGGATATATCAGACGTGACCCTACGAAGCCAAGAGCAATTGAGATCATTGATGACAGCTTTAATTTAACCAGACGTGAGGTTGTTAATGTTCCTATGGTAGGAAGTGTTGCTGCAGGACAGCCGATTCTTGCAGTAGAAAATATTACCAGCTATTTTCCTATTCCGGCAGAGTTTATGCCAAATGCAGAAAGCTTTATGCTTCGAGTTAAGGGAGAAAGTATGATTAATGCAGGTATTTTCGATGGGGATAATGTTCTTGTAAAGCGTCAGTCTACTGCATCTAATGGTGATATTGTGGTTGCTCTTGTAGATGATTCTGCAACGGTTAAGACCTTTTATAAGGAGGATGGTTATTATCGTCTGCAGCCAGAAAATGATTCCATGGATCCAATTATTGTGAAAGAATGTTCTATTCTCGGAAAGGTATTCGGCGTATTCCGTTTCCTGGCTTAGTAATAATTTCAAGCTTATTAAGTAAGTATATTTTAGAAAGAAGGCGCTACCATACAGACTGTGTTTGTACAATAGTGCCTTCCTGATATGAACATCTTATTATATAACTTTTTATATATCCCTTTTCATAATATACTTCTTAACTATATATTTCTTAAAGTTCTTCCGGGTCAATATCTTTTCCATCTCTCCAGATGCGCTCTAAATCGTAGAAGAGACGATCTTCTTTTGAGAAGATATGAACGATAATATCACTGTAGTCCATCAGAATCCAGCTGGAACGCTGATTTCCTTCAATCTGTTTTGCATGATAACCGGCTTTATATAACTGTTCATCTACGCTGTCCTGCATAGCCTGTAACTGGTTGGCATTGCTTCCACTGGCGATAATAAAATAATCTGCGATAACAGATATTTCACTGATATCAATAATACGGATATCTTCTGCCTTCTTTTCCGATAAAGCCTGATATGCAAGTTTCGCCATTTCTTTCGACTGTTTATTCATGAGAACCTCCTGTATAGTAATGATATGTTTCAAGTGTCATTGGATCGATATTTTTATCATTTTTACTGCCATTGAGATAATGAATGGTATCACATAAAATCATTTTCAGTGCTTCATCTAAATCTTCAAAGGCTGTTTTTCTGATTTCTTTTAGGTTTGCTGCTTTATCCCGTTTTGGTTCGATATAATCAGCAATAAATACGATTTTATCCAGTGTATTCATTGCCGGTGCCCCGGTGGTATGAACAGAAATTGCATGAAGAATCTCTTCGTCCTCTACTTCATATAATACTCTGGCAAGAAATGCACCGACTTTAGCATGAAGTAAAAAAGGATTATCCTTTTCCACCTGCGTGACAGGAATGTTATTCTTCGCACAGATTTTTAATTTCTTTTCGTTTGGAATACATTTGGCACAATCGTGAAGCAGACCTGCAAGCTGAGCCTTTTCCATATCATAACCATTTGCCATGGCAAGACAGGCTGAAGTATACATGACCCCTAAAGTATGCTCGTAACGGTCTTTATCCAATTCCTTTTTTAATGTTTTTTTTATCTTATTAAATCTTTCGTTCATTGGTGTCTGACCTTCATCCTCCTGATATAAACACTGATGGGCAATATATTCTTCCACTTCCGGTGTGACAAGGTAACGTATCGGTTCCCCTTTTGCTACCCGCTCCCGGATATTATGAGAAGAAACGGAAACATTTGGTGTAATGATTGGCCTTATATCCGCCTCATAGAGCCGTTTTAACTCCGCAGCCTTATCCTTTATTCGGTTCATATCCAAATCGTCTCTGATGGCAACTAAAAGCGTTGCAAGACGGCAAATTTCTGCCGGCTCCATCCATTTATCCAGATAATCAAGGGAATCTGCTCCCATAATGAAATAGAGTTCCCAGTCCGGGTAGGTCCGATGAAGCTCCTGCAGCGTCAGATACGTATAGCTGGTACGGGCTGCATTAATCTCCATGGCCGAAAAATAAAAATCCGGATTATTTTTAATCGACAGGCGAATCATTTCCAGCCGGTGGGCAGACTGTTCAATTTCTTTATCATCCTTATGAGGCGAATGTCCCGTTGGAATAAAAAGAATCTGGTCTAAATGATATTGTGTTACCGCATTCTGTGCAATAATCAGATGTCCGATATGAATCGGATCAAAGGTTCCGCCAATAATTCCAATACGCACTTTTTTCAATCTTCTACCACCCTTCCAAGGTATAAAAGCTTTCGTTTATAATAATTCAATCTTTGGATGTTTCTTTGATTTACGGTAAAGAACGATTTTTTTACCAGTTACCGCAACCACCTGTGCATGCGTACGCTCTGCAATCATTTCGCCTAATTCGCGAGGATCATCTGCACAATTTTTTAATACAGAAATCTTTATTAATTCCCGTTTTTCAATAGCATCATCTACTGCAGAAATAATTTCCGGTGTAAGAGATGCCTTTCCAATCTGGAAAATTGGACTTATCGTACTTGCCATTCCTCTTAAATGGGAACGCTGCTTACTCGTTAATTCCATAATGATTTACTCCTTATAATAATCAAATTCAAGTCCATACATACGGACGGTATCACCTTCCTGAATACCCTTTGCCTCTAATTCCTTTAAGATACCCTGTTCTTTTAAGAATTTCTGGAAGAAAAGGAAACCTTTCTCAGAATCAATATTGGTGTAACCCAGCATTTTATCAATCTTAGGACCTTCTACCACATAAGCACCATCTTCCGGATCAACCTCAATGGTATAAGGTTCACCCTCTAATGCTCTGGAATCCGGGAAGAATTCCTGCTCATAGATGACCGGAGTATCGTCCATTTCATCTAAAAGACTCTTCACATAAAACATTAACTCACGTACCCCCTGACGGCTGACCGCAGAAATTGGAAATACTTTAATGCCGGATGGTTCAAAGGTTTCTTTTAATTTCTCAATGATTTCATTATTGCCTTCATAAATAGCATCAATTTTATTGGCTGCAATAACCTGAGGTTTCTTTAACAATTCCGGGTTAAAGGATTCCAGCTCCTGATTGATGGCATGAATATCGGCAATCGGATCTCTGCCTTCTGTTCCGGCAGCATCCACGACATGAATGATAACCTTGGTTCGCTCTATATGCTTTAAGAATTCATGTCCAAGACCGATGCCTTCGGATGCACCTTCAATCAGCCCCGGAATATCAGCCATGACAAATCCGGCACCTTCGCCTAAATCAACGACACCAAGAATCGGATTTAAAGTTGTAAAATGATAATTTGCAATCTTTGGTGTTGCATTGGTGGAACTGGATAATAAAGTTGATTTTCCCACATTTGGGAAGCCGACTAAACCAACGTCAGCAATTACTTTAAGTTCCAGTCGAACTTCAAGTTCCAATGCTTCCTGCCCCGGCTGTGCATATTTCGGTGCCTGCATGGAAGAGGTTGCAAAATGCTGATTTCCAAGTCCACCCTTTCCACCGGTTAAAATAATCTGTCTTTTATTCTCTCCAGACATATCTGCAATTACCTTATCGGTAGCTGCATCACGGATAATGGTTCCGGCAGGAACATGGATGACAAGGTCTTCACCCTTTTTCCCGTGGCAGTTTCGTTTTTTTCCTTCTTCTCCGTTTTCTGCAGCCCATTTGTGTTTATGACGGAAATCATTTAATGTATTCATGCTCTCATCTACTTCAAAGATGATATCGCCACCTTTTCCACCATCGCCACCGTCCGGGCCGCCATCCGGAACATATTTTTCACGGCGGAAGCTCACATGACCGTTGCCGCCTTTTCCTGATTTTATAATAATTTTTGCACTGTCGGCAAACATAATTTTCTACCTCATTATTGATTGTGATTAAATATCAGTTACTGTAATCGAATGATAACTTTAATTGCTTCTAAATTACTTCAAGTTAAAATATAGTTTCCTATAAGTGAAAATAGACCCGGCGCTTTCGTGTCGGGTCTATCATGCATCTTATTCGTTTGTTGCTACTGGATAAACAGAAGCCTGTTTCTTATCTCTGCCTTTTCTTTCAAATCTAAGAACACCGTCTGTTAATGCGAATAAAGTATCATCTCCGCCGATACCAACGTTAACGCCTGGATGAATCTTTGTTCCACGCTGTCTGTATAAAATGTTACCAGCCTTAACGAACTGTCCGTCTGCTCTTTTTGCACCTAATCTCTTGGATTCAGAATCTCTACCGTTCTTAGTAGAACCAACTCCCTTTTTATGAGCAAAAAACTGAAGGTTCATATTCAACATGTCTTACACCTCCTTGAAGTCTAGAATGATGTACTCATTCCCATAATTGTTTTGTATTCCCTGTAAGCCTAAAACCATTGTGTCCAAAAGTAACTTTGCATCATGTCCTGCCGGCTGCTCAAAAGATACGGAAATCAATCCGGTCTCTTCATCCTGATTGGTCTTGAACTGTTCTTTTGTGAACATTCCAAGGGCATTGATTGTATTAATCACAAGAACCGAAATTCCTGCACATACAATATCCTCTCCGGCATCTGCATATTCAGCATGTCCGACACAGGAAAAAGCAAGATACTCTTGTTTCTGGTTTCGAAAAATCGTTATCTTTGTCATAACAATTTCCTATCGATTACGCATTAATTTTTTCGATTTTCACCTGTGTGAACGCCTGTCTATGACCGTTCTTCTTGTGATAGCCGGTTTTTCTCTTATACTTGTAAACGATAACTTTCTTAGCTCTGCCTTCTTTAACTACAGAAGCTTCTACAGTTGCGTTAGCTGCGTCTGCACCAACTTTTAATCCGTTGTCAGATACTGCTAAAACCTGATCGAAAGTTACTTTCTCACCAGCCTCAACACCAAGCTTTTCAATGGTAATGATATCGCCTTCAGATACTTTGTACTGTTTACCACCTGTTGCTATAATTGCGTACATATGGCACCTCCTATTATCATTACTCGCCAGTTGTGGTGCTATCCTTACGATAGACTTATACCTCACTGTGCGGCATACTATTGAATCATAGCACACGAATTGCGATTCGTCAACTATTTAACGCTATAATTTTAATTATTTTTCAGGTACTTTCCGGGTATTGTATTCAGATATTTCTTTGCATATCTTGATAGATACCTTGATGTGGCTTTTGCAGCTACTATCATCTTAGCTGAGCCACCTGCTCTAAAAGGGTCTTACGCTCCTTCTTCCGGGTCAGTTCCACTAAGCCAAGCTTTGTAATATCCACAAGTCGTACCGGAACCGGATCTTCTTTTAAAGATAACCGGAACTGGTGCATCAGCTCTTTTCTTTGCTCTTCTTTTGCCATATTGATGAAATCCACAATGACAATTCCTGAAATATTACGAAGCCGGAGCTGTCTTGAAATCTCTGCTGCAGCTTCTAAATTAATCTTATAATAATATTCTTCTGCATTTTTACCGGAAGTATTCTTTCCACTGTTTACATCGATAACTGTCAGAGCTTCCGTTGGCTGAATGATAAGATAAGCACCGGACTTCATCCAGACCCGTTCCGATATTGCACGCTGTATCTGCGTCTCAAAGGAATAAAGGGTTCCTAATGAAATGGCATCATTTTCATAGAACCGTATCTTAGATAAAATATCAGGATTTCCGGCATAAAGCTGTTGAAGCTCTTCAAAGATCTTCTTTTCATCCGTAATAATTTCGCCAAGTTCTTCCTGATAAAGGTGATTAATGGCATTTTCATAAAATTTCTTTGGCAGCATCAGAATGCTGTAACAGGTACGGAAATAAAAAGTTGCAGCTAACTTCTGATAGTCAGATAAAAGTTTCCGGTATTCTGTTTCCAATTCTTCCGGAGAAGCTCCTGCCGCATTGGTTCTTACGATAAGACTATGTGGCTTTCTTTTTTCTTCCTGTCCGGCATTCTGCCATGTATCGGTAACTGCTTCTTTTTCAAAAAGCCGCATCTGCTCGAAAAGCTGTACCTGACTGCTTAACCTTTCTTTTTCATCCGCACTTAATTTAGAAGAAATGGCAAGGGGACGTTTTTCATTTGTCAGGACAAAATATTTTCCGGTAAGGGAAAGCTTAGTATCTGCAATGGGATACTTGGTCTTGATTGCCTCTTTGGTAATCTGCACCACAAGTTCATCCCCTTCGGTCAGCTTTCCGCTTCTGCACTGCTTCGAAAACCAGGCATCTTTTATATGTGCTGTTTCCAGATAACAGGTTACTCCCTTTGCAATGTCCACAAAAGCGGCATCTAAGTTCGCGGCAATCTTTTTTACCCTGGCAATACAAATTATTCCCGGTACAACCTGATTTTCTTCGGATAACGGATGAAATGCAATTTCCCTAAACTTGTCCTTTTCATCTAACAGTGCTGTAAAATAGGAGTCGCCTACATAATGCTGCCTTGTAATGATAAATTTATTCAAGAATGTCATCTCCCATTTCATCCAATGCAATCAGAGTGCCGTCTTCTTTTCGGGCATATACGTCCACACGATGAATCTGAAACTGCATTTCGTTATAAGGAAGTTCCAGATACCGGTAAAAGGCTTCTAACAAAAGCTCTGGTTTTACATTATCTACGCTTCCTGTAGATACTTTAAGATAAAAGAATGGACAGCCATCTGCTTCCTCAACCTGAAAATCATATACCAGCTGCTTTAAGTCCATGACTTTTTCGCTTTTTTTCGTCTTTTTCGTAACCAGAATCTCCGGAGCATCTTCATAAAATGCTTTTACTTTACCTTTCAGTTCATCCAAAGTGAATGGACAATTTCCTTTATCCTTATAAAATACGTTATAGTCCGCTGCTGCAACAATGGACATCGCTGTTTTTGCATGCTCCGGCAGCATCCGGTAAGATACAATTTCAACACCTTCCACCATGGTATCATTTAAAGCCTTAACGGATTCAATTGAATTTCTGGTAGAATGTACTTCAATATCGAGATATTCTCCATCACTGGTGATTCCAACTCCCAGCGGTGCCGCAAAAGACATAATCTGATGCGGGGAAAATCCCTCGGAATATGCAATATCAATCTCAGCACGACGCATTGCTTTCTGGAAATAACGCATCATATCAAGGTGTCCGATAAATTTCATTACACCATATTTTCGAAATTTAATTCTTATTTTCAAAGCAGACACCTCCCTTAAACTGAGCAGCTCCACAGCCCTGACACTGCATCCGGCAGTTTGGAGTCACTTCTTCTTTTCTGGCACGTTCCCATTCGCGGATTAAGAACTTTTTCGAAACGCCATCATCAATAAAATCCCATGGAAAAATTTCATCCAGAGGACGTTCCCGCATGGTATAGAAATCGGTATCAATGCCACATTCCGCAAAAGCCTCTACCCAGCGGTTATTATCAAAAAATTCCGTCCAGGCATCAAAGATACCACCTTTTTCATAAACCTTAAGCAAGGCAGGGGCAATCCGGCGGTCTCCTCTTGCAAGAATACCCTCTAATACCGTAACATCTGCTTCATGCCAGTTATACTTGATGCTCTTGCGGTTTAACTGTTCTTTTACAGCATCATTTACCACCTTGGCTCTGCCAAGATAGCTGTCCTTATCATACATTCTCGCCCACTGGAATGGAGTAAATGGCTTTGGTACAAAGAAAGAGGTACTGATAGTAATCTGACATTTTCCATTCCGCTCTTCCTTTGGAATCTCATAATAACGGACTGCAATTTTATTGGCAAGTTCTGCTATGGCACGCATATCATCTTCCGTCTCGGTCGGAAGTCCTAGCATGAAATAAAGCTTTACTTTATTCCAGCCGCCTTCAAACGCCATTCCGGCACCATTTAAAATCACCTCTTCCGTCAGTCCTTTATTAATAACATTACGAAGACGCTGGGAACCGGCTTCCGGAGCAAAGGTAAGGCTGCTCTTTCTGATATCCTGCACTTTTCCCATAACATCTAAGGAAAATGCATCGATACGAAGAGATGGCAGAGAAATATTTACGCCTTTATCCTTAAAGTTATCAATCAGGAAATTAACCAGTTCTTCCAGTTGCGAATAATCACTGGAACTTAAAGAACTTAAAGAAATCTCTTCATGTCCGGTATTCTTTAACATTTCGTAAGCATAATGTTTTAAGACTTCTACATCTTTTTCACGGACCGGACGGTAAATCATTCCTGCCTGACAGAAACGGCA
>OFMM01000869.1_pt1 | contig 17025 bp, 18 predicted proteins | sample 1541811 | NCBI WGS metagenome assembly OFMM01 (sample SAMN04209246, study PRJEB22552) | human gut metagenome | biome: gut; material: feces | host: Homo sapiens | place: USA: Oklahoma
CACTTTGCTGTATAATTTTTGTAAATTAATTAGCATAATCTAAGACCAAAGGAAAGATGTTTGATGTTTTCTGTTCTAATTAATTTACAAAAATTATACAGCAAAGTGATTTAAGTAGCTTTGCGGCTATTTAAATCACTTTACTTAATTTGGTTGCGGGAGCCGGATTTGAACCGACGACCTTCGGGTTATGAGTGTGAGATATATAGTTTATAGTTTCCATATTTCCCTCTTTATTTTCCATTGCTTTAAATCTATAATATATTAGTATAATAAATGAAAGAGTGGTAAACAATGGAAAAATCAATTACATTTAAAGAGCTATCACAACGATGGCTATCTGTGTCGTCTTTGGGTAAAACTTATACCTATCAGCAGAATTTACAGTCTTACATCAATCACCTTAATAATGGAATAGGTGAATGTAAAGTGACTGATGTAAAGCCTGCTCATATTGACGAAATAATAAGACGGCTGTATATAGAAAACCCGAACACCAAAAAACCGACTTCCAAAAAAGTCTTGAAAAATATAGTTGACTGTGCTACTCGAATTTTTGATTACGCTATCGAAAACGAGCTAATCTACAAAAATCCAGCAAGAAACAAAAAGAAAGTCATTCCAAAAAATGCACCGACAAAAATAGTTGGTGCAATCACTCCAGAACAGCAGCAACTCGTAATTGATACAGAACACCGAGCCAAAATTGCAGCTGTAATAATGATGTTTATGGGATTGCGAACCGGTGAAGTGCTTGCTCTTGAATGGGGAGATATTGATTTAGTCAACTATAAGCTCTCTGTCAATAAAAGAACGCAAAGAATTTCGAGCAATAAGTATATTGTAACAGAAGGTACAAAAAATGGCAAGTGCCGTTATGTTTCAATTCCTATTAATTTAGGAGCTTGGTTAAAAAAACAAAAGGATATATCAAATTCATACCTTGTGATGCCAAATAGAGCTGGAGAACTCCAATCTCCAACTCAATGGAGAAGCTTATGGAAATCCTATCAGAACGAAATAAACTACACAGCCTATTGCAAAAAATGTGCCGATGCAGGAATAAAACCTGAAAACAAGCATACTCCAACAGGTATTCCAAGAATTATAAATACATTTAACGCTCATCAGCTTAGGCATACATATGCAACGCTTCTTTATATATCAGGTGTTGATGTGCTTACAGCGTCGGAGCTGTTGGGGCATAGCAACATAGAAATAACTCTTAAAATATATACACATCTTGACCAACAATTTAGAGAACTAAATATAAGCAAATTTGACAATTATATTCAGTCAGATTTAGACATAGAAAATATTTAATTAGTAAACAAAAGTCGATTACATTGTAGTCGGCTTTTTTATTTTATAAAAAGTGGACAATTTGTCCAGAAAAGGAGTAAGACTTATGAAAAAGACAATCGCAATCGTAAACAAAAAAGGTGGAGTAGGCAAGACAACAACTGCACTTAACTTAGCAGCAGGACTTTCAAAAGAGGGCAAAAGGGTATTGCTCATCGACCTCGACCAGCAAGCCAATCTATCGTTTTGGCTCAACTATGAGTTTGACGGCAAACCTACTATCGCAGAGATGATAATGTTTTCAGTCAGCGGAATGTATATTGATTACAACGCTTGTATCAGACATTTTTCTTCTGAGGGTTTTGATTATATACCTGCATTGAGTGCAAGCCTTGACGGTATTCCTTCCTACCTCGCCGGCAAAAACGATTGCACAAATATTTTAAAAAAGCTGTTATCTGCAGATAGCTTTAGTGAATATGATTACATACTCATTGATTGTTCTCCTGCAACTGACCTACTTGTAACTAACGCTATTGCAGCAGCAGACAAGCTGCTTATCCCGGTGCAGTGCGACATAATGTCATACAACAAGGTCAATGATATTCTTCAGCAACTCGTCAACACAAAAAATGATACCGATGTATCAAAGTACATACTCGGTATACTAGGTACGATGTATGAGAAAGGCACAACCCACAGCAAAGAAGTATATGACGCACTTAAAGCGTCTTATGGAGATTTAGTATTTAATACTACTATTTCACATAAGACAGCAGCTAAAAACGCTGTTGGTTATCATCGCAGCAGTGTTAAATCAAACGCAAAAACGAATAAATTAGGGCAAGAATATATGGCGGTTGTAAATGAAATTATCGAAAGAATGGAGGGATAAACAATGAAAAAGATGTCAATTCAGACAGGTAGTCTTAATTTTAATGTAACAGGCACAGGAAACCCTACCGCTATTCTCAACGATAATACTGTTGTAGAAATTGAAACTGACAAGCTCTCTATAGACAATGAACAACAGTTTAAAATACATAATGATACTATAAGTTTTCTTGCAAAGTGCATTAAGACTGATGGTCAAATTTCACCTTGCATTGTAATTCCTCTCGCTGATAATAAGTATCAAATAGTTGACGGCAGACACAGGTTTTTAGCTGTCAAAGAAGCCGGCTTGCCGTTTGTAAAATGTATCATTCGCAACGATTTAGCAACCGACAAGGTTGCATATAAAAAGGTTCAGCTTACTACTAACCTTGCAAGAAATAATGACTATCTCCCCTCGGAGCTTGCTTATGGTTACAAGGAGTTGCAGGAACTTGGTTACACTCGTCAGCAGATGTCAGCGGAAACCGATACTGACGAAAAGAAAATTTACAGGTATATAAGACTTAATAACTTAATCAAGCCGTTGCTTGATATGACGGATAACGAGAAAATCCCGGTGCTTGCCGCAGTCGAGCTTTCGTATCTGGGCGAGAATGAGCAGACAAAGCTTTTTGAATTTCTGCTGAACAATACAAGCTGTAAAGTGAGTTTTAAAATAGCAAAAGCTCTCAAAAAAGATTTTGCAAATTATGAATATTACTTTTGGCACTTTGATTATGACAATTATATTGTAAATAATCCGACAAATGATTTTTCTGATACTGAAACAGATAATTTATCTGCCGTTTCAGATACAAAAGAAGAAAAGGTTGAGGAACGAGTTAAGAAAGAGGATACAGAAAGTTCTCTGACATCAGAACAGTTATCAGTATCACCAGCAGTAGAAAAAACAAGACAAACTGATGCTGACACCATTCAAGTAATTGCTCCTGAAAATATTTCTTTATCTGACAGAAGCATAATTGCAAAGACAGTAATTACTGCTACAAGAATTGACTATTACATTATCAGAGAATTTTTTGATGCAAATGATTGTTATACATATCTTAAAAAAAATTACAGTTATCTTTCTTGTGTCGGAGGAAAAACAGATGGCTGTAAAGTATCGTATGATTTTCACGCAGCTCACAATATGTTCTCAATCAAGGTAAACTCAACAACATATATAATGCAGTATAAAATTCTTGAACGCATAGTAAGACAGTATATTCGGGAACATTATACCACAGATGATATTGTCAAAATCATAAAGGTTGGAGTAAGAAAATGAAGATTAGTAATATACAGCTCCGCATTAAACGATACCGCAAAGGTTCTAACATCAAAGCTATTGTTTCTGTTGTCATTGATGATTCTTTTATCATCAATGACATACAGCTTATTAAGATTGCCGACAAATATCACTTGAAATTTCCGGCAACTAGAGTTGCTGAAAAAATCGGGCAAGAAAGTATAGTGCCGATTAACAATAAAATCCGTCAGACAATTACTAAAGCAGTGATTGATAGTTACACTGATATAATGAAAGAGGATCACTAATGGATATTTATATACCAAAATCATTAATGACAGATGAATACAAAAATTATTCAGCAGAAGCAAAATTGTTATTTTCAATCTTGCTTACCAATTCTGCAACAGCCGCAAGCATTATGCAAGTTGCAAGTCTTATCGAAAACATTGGAGCTACAAAAATCAATACTTATCATAAGGAATTTAAAAAAATCGAAAGAGAGTGTGCAGTATGAAATTCGATTTTTTCAGAGGGAACGAATGTGAACAATACTTGTTCTACAGAGTACCGCAAGTTCTTTTTACTGATGATGAATTTAGATATATTTCGTCTGAAGCTAAACTGCTGTATGGTTTCTTGCTTGACAGAACGGCTCTATCAGCTAAAAATAAGTGGACTGACGAGGACGGCAAAGTCTATGTGTTTTTCACGCAAGACGAAGCTAAAGAAAAGCTCAATATCGGAACAGGCAAAGCTACTAAGATATTCAGTGAGCTTGATGAAATAGGACTGATAATTCGTATCCGACAAGGGCAAGGAAATCCTTGTAAGATTTATGTTATGAATTTTGCAAAACCATTATCTCAGGCTCAGACCTCCGAAAATCAGAAGTCTGAAAAAAGCAAAATGGAAGTCTTAAACTCCGAAAAAGGCAACTCAAGACTTACGAAAAGTGAAAGTCTGAAACAGATAAAAAGGAAGTCAAGACTTCCGAAAAGCGAAAGTCAAGACACTCAAAAGTCAGAAGTCTTAAACTCCGAAAAAGGCAGCTCAAGACCTCCAAAAATCGAAAGTCAAGACTGCCAAAAATCGGAATGTAATAATACTGAGAATAGTCATACTGAGAATAGTCAGAACAATCTATCTTCTATCTCTGAGGGATTGAGTGACGGAGTAGTGGAATATTCGCAATGTGTTGAAAATATTAAAGAACAAATATCATACGATAGTTTGTATTCACAAGGTACAGAAGAAAATTATCTTAATTTCATCATAAGTCTGATTGCCGATGTATATATCAATCAAAATTCAGGCGATATGTTTAATATCAACAATATAAGCGTTTCTTCTGCAAGAGTTGCCAAACGCTTTAGCTTGCTTGATGATACACACATAACATATGTGATTAGCAAGCTAAAGCAGGCTTTTAAATCACAACAAATCAAAAACATTCGAAAATACACTATAAGCTGTCTATACAATGCACCTGTGATAATTGATATTGATATTGATTCACAGTTAGCTTATAAAGGTGATTGATAGAAAGGAGCGTATATATGAGCATTTGGGACGATTATAAAACAAGCGTAAGGACAAGGATAAATGTTAAGCAAGATAGACTTTTGCTGACCGAAAGGCAGTGGAAGCTCAAGCATTATGTTAAGCTTAACGATAAATGCGGTAAGTATCTATGGGTTAACGCTTATTGTCCTAATCAAGAGCTATATCTATGGGACGAGGAAGTACGCAAAATGACTGATGAAGAGCTTGCTACTTACCGTGCAGAAGAAAAAGAAAAGCGTGTCGCTCGGGCAAAACGCAGAGAGTTAAAGGCTGAGTTTGATAAGCTAAAGAAACAAAAACTGGACAAATCGTCCACTGAAAGAAGGAGTTTTAATATGATAAAAGCAATGAGAAATAAAATAATCAATAATTCAGTATGTATTGCCAAGACTGTTGATATAGCACTCTACGATTACAAAGAGAATTTTGTTGCAGACTTTATTACTGATTTTGGTATCCGTAAGACAATTAAAATGAGCAAGAAAAATCTGCAAAAGATGTTTAACTGGAAAGAAGCAGTTGAATTTTTGAAGTTTTTAAACTATGACAAAGATATGTATGAGAAATTTATAAGATATTTCTTCCCTGATAAGTTAGAATACTTATCGTTGGTGAAAGAAAATGAAGTCATAGTTGTTGATACAGAAACAACAGGACTTAATGCCGATACCGATGAGCTGTTACAGGTGTCAATTATAGACAGTCAGGGCAACACTCTTTTTAACAGCTATATTAAGCCGCTTTATACAGATAATTGGAATAAAGCTATGGCGGTTAATCACATACCCCCCGAAATGGTAGCAAACGCACCTAATATTCTTGAAGTTAAGCAGGAAATAAACAGGATACTTAACTCAGCAAACATAATTGTGGGTTACAGCACAAATTTTGATTTAAGTTTTCTTTCTGCTGTCGGCATTGAAAACAGCAAGGCAACTGTCATAGATGTTATGCAAGATTTTGCAGACATATACGGCGAATGGAGTGATAAGTATGGCTGCAATAAAGGGCAGAAACTAACTAAGTGTGCAGAGTATTACGGTTATGACTGGGGAAACGATACAGCACACGACAGTTTAGCTGATTGTCGTGCAACATTATATTGCTACCAAAAAATGTTGAAGGAGTAGAAAAAAGGATATGTCGTTTGCTTATAACCTTAAGCTTGCAAGAAAACGCTGCGGATACACTCAAACAGATATGAGCAAAAAATTGCATATTGACCGAACAACATATACGAAGTGGGAAACAGCAAAATCCGAACCGAGCATTGATAATATAAAAAGGCTTGTGAGAATATTAGATGTAAGCTATGATTATCTGTTTTCTACTTTTGACAGAAAAGAAGGAGAAAATATATATGATTTGGTTGGGTTTAGTTGCATTTGTAGTTGTGATTGTTATGATGATTATCGATGTAAAAATTTGTTATAGTCAATATGCAAAGGGCTTAGTTACTAAGTGTGAAGTTATTTGTGTTTTAATATATACTATATGTATACCTTGTTGTTTTATTCCACCAATTTCTACAGAATCATCGACATCAACTCAAAGTATCGAAATAACAGAATTCAAAATTATAAAAGATAATACACTAAAAGATGATTGCTTTTTTGATACTAATGAATATACATACACTACAGCTGACAATATAGTATATAACAATGTTAAAGTCGATACTTGGGGAGGCATCACAGATGGTTCAATTACCTCAATTGAAGTGCAAAATAATACTCCGAAAAAATTGATAATTACAGAAAATAAAAACTTTGATTTAAGAAGTTTTTTTATAATTACAACTTATGAATACACTTTTGTATAACAGAATAAGGAGGATAAGCGTGTTTAAAAAAATAGTTTCTTTTGTTCTTGTGGTTATAGCAGTAGCAACTTGTTCGACAGTTGGACAAGCTGCTACATACCAAAAAGGCGATGTAAATAAAGACGGTAATATTAACATTTTCGATGTAACACTTATACAAATATATATAGCTGGTGATACCCTCGCTAATTTCACTTTGTATTACGCTGATTTCAATGGTGATGGCAGTATAACCGTCAATGATATATCAGCTATACAATTGTATATGGCTAAGCAATTGTTCATATATAATGATTTCTTTTATACCGTTGCAAACAACACTGCAACAATAACTAACTACAGAGGTACAGCTAAAAAGCTCAGCGTTCCCAATTATATGTATACAGATAAGCAGGAAGCAATCAAAGTCACAGCAATAGGTGACAAAGCTTTGTATGGTAAATATCAGCTTACAGAAGTAACTATTGCAGATAATATAAGAAAAATCGGAGATTATGCTTTTGCAAATTGCAAAAACTTAACTACAGTTACAATAAAAAATGATAAGTGCCATATTGACAGTTCATCATTTGAAAACTGTCCGATAAGTAGTTTTAAATTTGGATAAGCGGACAAATTGTCCGATAGAGGAGAAAAGATTATGGTTGAATACGTTAAAGAAGCTGAATTAAGGATAATGAACCTTTTTTGGAAATACAAAGAATGCACACGCAATGAAATAGCAGAGCATTGTGCAAAATTAAAATATCCATATACTGATACATACATATTTAATGTTGTAAGACAATTAGAAAAACGCAATTTCATTAAATCTTGTGGCTTGCGTGCCGGTGTTACACGATGCTCAATAGTGTATAAGCCAACATTTACCAAAGCAGAATTTTGTTTTTACTTGCTCAATCCCAATGAGCAAGACGCTAAAGAACTTGTATCATTATGCAATGATTTACTTACAAACCGCACTTGATGATTTAACCCTATTCTCCTTTTTAACAAATGGCAAAAGCACAACAGCTTGTGCGGAGCTGTTGTACCTTTGCATTATGCATTAATAAGTGAGGTAATTTATGAATATAATCTATCTTATTATGATAACTGTTTCACCGATTTTTATAACAATTTCACTTTACAACATCATTGAAATATACAGAAAAATAAAATATGTAGATAAATATGGAATATTAATGGCAGCTACTTGGTTTGCAGTTGAAGTCATAGGTTTAGTATGTTTGTTCCCAATTTTACTAAATTGAGATTATCCAATTATCAAAGGAAGGAAATAAAAATGTTAAAAGTAAATTCTGAAGAATTTGAAAAAACTGACAATTAAATAATCTAAAATTAAGCTGTTAAGTATAAAAAATTGACTGTTTTTTTATTATATGAAATAAGGAGATAGCATATGAAAGTAAAAGTAAAGAATATGAGTTGGGACAACGAACAGAAGAAAGAAATTGAAACAATAAAAGAGAGAAAAATCACTGTAAGGCTTTCGGACGCAGATTGTGACCGACTGGCGAGAAAGTGTGGGGAGTATGGTCTGACTATTGGAGAGCTGATAGAGAATTTTGTCGGAGATTTAGTTGGTGGTACTTGCTCAAACGGAAGTGATGAAAGAGATTATGCCAACAAGTGGTTCGAGCGTTGTTGGTTTGGAATGTTCCCCGAAGAAACACTTTTAAAATTTCTTTTGTACACGGGTTATGATGTGTATGATGATTTTTTAGAAATCATAGATGATATTGAAAATGGATATGCAGAACTGGAAGATTACAAAAAAGACCAGAGTGCTTTTGACGAGGAAGAAATCGAATTTTTGAAAACCAATATTGATGACTGGGAGAAGCAAATCGCAGAAATCAAATCGGACTATCTCAAAAAGAATGAGAAAGCCGACTGGGAGAAAGAAGTCGAAAAAGTCAACGAATGGTGGAAAGCAAAGGAGAGGTTAATCAATGAATAGGACAAGACCGAAGCAGTTAAGTATAAAAACTTGACTGTTTTTTTATTATATGAAATAAGGAGATAGCGTATGAAAGTAAAAGTAAAAGCAAAAAACAAATACAAAAGTTATGAGCTTATTGAACATTTGATTTTACTCAACAAAGAAGATTTAGCTTCTGTTAATCAAAAGATACGCATTAACAATCCAGGCTTATATGTAACGGCATTTCGATTAGCAAGAGAAAAAAGCTCTATTGACTGTTACATAAATGCTTTAAATATTTTACATTCAGATATTAACGCTTGCAAATCGAATAATCAAAAAGCATATCTGGAAAAGCTTTTCAATAATTATTTGGAATTAAATACATTTCAAAATATAAACATAGCATTACCTAAATACACTTCACCATACAAAGAAACCATTAAAAATTTAGCTGCTTCTAAAAGTTCACAAATTATTTTTGTTGACTCAAAAAATGATTGTAATTATCGTTGACAAACAAAAATGTGAATTGTAAAATTAAGATATAAAGACATATACGAAAGGGGTCAGAAGTATGACTACACAGGAAATGAACACAAACATTACAAACACGAATGAACCGACAGAGAAGAAAACGAATAAGAAAAAGGCTATTGGTATTGTTGCGGTTGCGGCAGTAACGGTGGCGGCGGTCATTATTGCTATGCTGACCGCTTGCGGAAATAAAAAGCCTACTGCAACAGCAGACGAAGTTATCGGCACATCTGTTCAGACAGTTACACAGGTTGTGACGGACAGTCAGGGCAATACACATATAGAAGAAGCAACTAAGGTTGTTGAGGTTAAGCAGACACAGCCTGCGGAGAAGTCGGAAAAAGCTACGGAAGTTAATGCACAGAATGCAGCAAAGACCGACAACAAGCAGAACAACGGCGGTCAGAGCAACAATAACAGCAACGGCAACAGCAATCAGACTAACAACAATAATAACAATGCCGGCAACGGTCAGACAAGCAAGAGCAACGGCTCATCAGGCAGCACAAACAAGCCTGCAAGCAATTCAGGCTCAAGCAGCTCATCAAGTCAGAGTAAACCGTCAGGTGGTTCATCAAGCAGCTCAAGTCAGAGCAAGCCGTCAAGCAGCTCCGGTTCATCATCTTCAAGTAAGCCTGAACCGGCACCGGCTACACAGCCTGCAACAAAAGACCCGCACGAGGGAAAAACTTGGTACGATGCAGAGTATAAGACCGAAAAAGTGTGGGTAGTTGATGAGGAAGGCTACACTTGGCAGAAACCGATTTACGAAACACACGATGCTACAATATGTAACATATGTGGTGAAGAAATAACAGGACATATAACTGAACACGATAAAACTAAACATTTACCTTATGGAGATGATTTTAGCTATCGTTGTGAAATGGTTGATACTTTAGTTGGTTATGAAACAATAACCGTTCCCGAAAAAGGTCATTATGAAACAAAAACAACTCTCGTAAGAGCAGCAGGTTGGTATTAATCAAATAAAATACATCAATTAAAGCAGTTAAGTTTTGAACTTAGCTGCTTTTTTTATTACAAAAAATCTGAAAGGAGCACCAATATGAGCAGAAGTCCACCAAACTAATAAGATATATACTATCTCATTGAAAGGAGAGTTTTATGAACAAATTTAAAAAGCTAAAGTCGGCGATTATTTCTTTTTGCAAGCCTAAAAAGCTGACATCATTGGCAGTTGCATTAACAACAATCTTTGCTATGCTGCCTATTGCAAGCGTTTCTGCAGGAGCATATTCATATACAGGACTTGACGAAATTGGCGGCAAGGTGCTAATTGAATCATCAGAGAAGCCTATCGTTCTTGTCAACAATGGCAGTGACGGTCGTTTGGACGCATACAAGTTTAAATTCAACGGTGAAATAGGCTATTGCATTGACCCACAATCATTTGCTCAGACTACCGACGGACAAACTGTTGAATTTACAGATTTTTACGGTGATACAGGTAAGGAAGTTATTAAGCTCGATCCAAATTCGAGCAACGCTTCCGAAAAAGCACTCATTGTTGGTGAAGAGTTGCTGTATGCAAAACGTTTCTTTGACAGTAAAGAAATTGTAGTTGAAAACAAGACTATGAAGCAGTATATGTATGACAAATTCATAGGTCCGAAAGCAGCGTATAAATACAGTTCTTTCTTTTCTGCTGCTAAAATAAGTAATGATGACGCATACTATATCCTAAGTCATTTCGCACTATCTCAGCTTTATCACACAATGCTTAATGATAAAAGTACAGCTTGGAAAACTTGGAGCGGATATAGTGACATTTCTGAAATGGTAAATATGATTGTTGATGTGTGTCAGCGTGTTTCAAAGCACAGCGGTAATTACAGCAAGATTGCAAGTTACGCAAGTACAACCAACATTTATATTGCACACCCAAAGCCAAAAAATCCAAAAGACGGAACATATCAGCACCTCATAGTTGAAATTCCGAAAAAGGCTAAATTGTCGTTGCAAAAGTCAGGCACTAACGATAGTATTAAAGACCTGACAGAAATCACTCAGGATAAGGATTATCTTAATTTCAGCGGTGCAGAATATACTCTGTATAAAAAAGCTGATAATTCTGTTGTTGCAGTTGCACAGCTTAACAGAAACGGTAATATTTCAAAAATCAAATATTCCTACTCCAATCAGGATTGGATAGGTAAAAGCTACTTCGAGCTTGACGCAGGAGAATATTACCTCAAGGAAACAAAAGCACCGTCAAACGGTTACTTCGCTCTTAGCGACAAGAAATACAATGTTACAGTCACAACAGACGATTGCAATAACGAAAGAATACTTGATATTCTTCAACTATCTGATACTGAAATCGTTAAGCTGAAATTCAAAAAAGAAAGCAGTAATCCTGATTTGACAACAGACAATGACTGCTATTCATTAGACGGCGGTATATTTGCTGTCTTTTCTGACGAAAAGAGTGCATACGATTATATATCCGGTAACAGTGTAAAGAATAACATCGTTAGATACTTCATCACCGACAGCAACGGTGATTGCAAAGCTATATCTAAAGACGGCAACTCTTGGGACTATAACGCAAATTCAGACCTGTATAAAATTGCATACAGTGACAGCTACTATGCGGTTGAAATGTCAGCACCGAAAGGTTTTAAAAACTACAACCGTCCGGTGCAAATGGCTATAAATGGCACAGACGGCGGCTTTGCCGTGTTATCAGCTACTATTGCTGACGAACCGTTGAATGACCCTATTCGTATATTGGTACAGAAAAAAGATGCCGTAACAGGTCAGACAACCAATATGGCAGGTGCAGAATTTACTGTAAAATATTATTCAGGGTATTACTATTCTGAAAGTGAACTTAATGGAAAGACCCCTACACGAAAATGGATATTAAAAACTGATAGTGATGGCTATTGTCGTTTAGCAGATGAATATCGTGCAGAAAGTGATTTTGGAGAAGATTTTTATTTGCGTAGTTCTGGTGATGTTACCTTACCGTTGGGAACATTTACAGTGCAGGAAACCAAAGCCCCGACAGGCTACAAAATCAATCCTGAATTGTTTATCCGTCAAATAAAGGTCGATGAAGCCACAGGCTCAATCACAACCTTTAACGAGATTGAAGTGCCTGAACCCAGAGATACTGTTTACGGCAATCTTACAATCTACAAAACCGCTGATGACAGTAAGCGAGGAGCTAATACTGCTAAGAATGTATGGTTTAATGTCAAGTCTGATGACGGAGTGACAGACGAAAACATAGTAACAAAAAGCGAGGGCATAGACGGTGCAGCAACGCTCAGCGACTTGCCTGTTTACAAAGCAAGCGGAGAATATGTAAAATACATAATCACAGAGCTTGGCTACAAAAATGCAGACGGTACATACTCGATACCTGACAGATATATTCCTCCTGCTAAAAAAACCGTTACGCTAAAGGAAAATGTTACTCTTTCATTTTATTTTGCTAACAGACTGCAAAAGACAGGTCTTATCGTTCAGAAAGAATCAGAGGACGGCATTGTAAGCGGCTTTTACTTCTCGGTAAAGTCTGATGACAGCAAAACAAATAAGGTGCTTGTAACAGGCGAGGACGGTACTGCTCAGCTTACCAATCTTGCGGTGTATAACACAAGCAATGAAAAGGTTAAATACACAATTGACGAATTAGGCTTTAAAAATGCAGACGGTACATATTACTTCCCTGCTAAGTATGTAAAGCCTGCGGCTCAGACAGTTACACTTGAGGACGGCAAAAGCTTTGTAGTTACGATGAAAAACCTGCTCAAGCGTGGCAGTGTAGAGCTTTTAAAAACAGACGGCAACGGCAATCCGCTTGAGGGTATTGAGTTTGAACTCTATAACACAAAAACAGGCATTGTTAATGTTATAAATAAAAACAGCAGTATTATGTACGAAGCTGCCGACAGCAAGACGGCTGATACAGTAACAAAGCTCGTCACCGACAGCGACGGCAGAGTTATTGTAAATAACCTCTTGCCCGGTGATTATTACTTCATTGAAACAGACAGCAAAGGTAATATGCCGTATGCAGGCAAGATTAACTTTACCATTTCGCCCGACAGCTTAGATACACTTGATATACAGCTTACGGTTAAGAATAACAGCGTCTTCATTCCTGAAACTGGCGGAACAGGCAACAACAGACCGATTTATATTGAAATCGGCGCCGCTGTATTAGCGTTTACAATATTAGTAGGTGCTATTGGTTTAGGTATAAGAAAAAAGAAAAAAAACATCGGCAAAAAGGCTCAACAGTAAATCTGTTGGGCTTTTTCCATACAACGGACAAATTGTCCGCAAAAAATTTTTAAGGAGGGGTTTTCTTATGAGAAAATCAATTAGAAAATCATTCACAGGCAAACTGCTCGCAGTAGTAATGATGTTGACATTACTCTTTGCGGCGATCCCAACAGCAAGTGCGGCTACTGCACTTAAGACAGACAAAAAGGTAAATATCAGCGTGAAATGTACTAAACCGGGCTATACTTTTGAACTTTTCAGAGTTGCGAACCTCAAGAGCACAACAGCTACTCCGTTCAAAACAGAATACAAATCACTTATAAATTCAATCAGTGCTGAAATTCTTGCAGGCGATTCAAAGGCTGCTCTTGACGCACTCGATACCGCTGATTTAAGTACGGCAGTATCACAGGGTACATTTACTTCATCGGCAACAAACACAACACAGAGCTTTTCAAATCTTGAACAGGGTATTTATTACATCAAGTGTGTTAAGTACCCTGCCGGTGTTACAAGTATCACAAACTCTGTTCTTGCTCTCCCGTATTACAATAACGGTGAGTGGGTATATAGCTACGCTGAAATCAATCTTGCAAGCAAGGTAGCTGACAGCACACCGTCAACAGAAAAGTCAATTACCAACAGCACAAAGAACAATACTAACTATACAGATGTAAGCCTTGGCGACACTGTAAACTTTAAACTTAAGAATACAGTAGCAGGCTCAAATGATATTAAGCTCACAACATATGCTGTATATGATGATATGAGTGCAGGTCTTACACTTAACAAAAATTCATTCAAGGTTACACTTGTTGACGCTAAAGGTGCTAAAGTAGCTGACCTTACTAAAGGCACAGATTACAAGGTGAATGTAACAAGCGAGGGTGAGGGCAAAAACACAAAGTTTAATGTTGCACTTACTTCCGAGTATCTTGCAAAGTCAGATTTTTATACAAGCAACGCAAGATTTGTTATTGTAACATATTCTACAACAGTCAACAAATACGCTGTAGTCGGTACAGCAGGCAACCCGAATGAAGATGTAAAGCTTGAATACGGTAATGATTCAGGTGTTGACAGCGTTCCGGGCAATAAGGTATATGTTTACACATATGGACTTAAGGTACTCAAACTTAACGAAGCAGGCAATCCGCTTGCAGGTGCAACCTTTGATCTGTATAACGATAAAGCTCATACCAATTTTATTGGAACGGGTACATCAGATAGCAACGGTAATGTAATTTTTAAAAATTCAGCAAATGAGGAAATGAAATTACAGAGCGGAACATATTACATTGTAGAAACTGTTGCTCCTGCCGGTTACAATGTTTACGGCAAGGTAATTGAAGTTGAAATCCCTGTTCAGTATAATTCGGTATTCACTAAAAACACTTGGGTAAAGAATGCACCGACAAACGGCGCAGTTGAAATTACCGTAACTGATACAATCGTATTCTTCCCTAAGACAGGCGGATATGTAGGCTTCATTCGTGTAGCAGGATTTGCTTGTGTAGGCATTTCTCTTGCGTTGGTACTTGCATACCTCATCAAGAAGAAATCGGCTAAGACAGCTAAATAATTAAACTATAACAAAAGGGCTGCCGATTTATCGGTGGCCCTTGCTCACGAAAAAATTATGAAAACTAAAATATTTTTTATATCCCTCTGCGTTCTTGCTGCGGTCGGAATAGGCTTTATAGTATATCCCAACATTGCCGATTACATCAACAGTAAAAGCAATGAAACAGTTATAAAAAACTACAGTGAAAGCACTCAAACAATGTCTGATGATGAAATCGACAACGAGCTTGCTAAGGCTCAAAATTTTAACGAATTGCTCGCAAAGAGTGCATTAAACGATGAAGAAAAAGACGAATACAATGCAGCAATGTCAGAGTATGAGAACATTCTCAACTATGACGATATAATGTGTACTATCGAAATTCCGAAGATAAATGTTGACCTACCGGTGTATCACGACAGCACCAACAGAGAAGAAAAACTCAAAAAAGGCTGCGTACATTTGGCAAACACTTCCTTGCCCATTGGCGGTGTAAGCACGCACGCTGTTATATCCGCTCACTCCGGTTATCCTGAACAGGTGTTCTTTGATGAGCTGGACAAGTTAGAAATCGGAGATACCTTTAAAATAAATGTACTGAATAAAACACTCACATACAAGGTGTGTGAGATTAATATAGTTGACCCTGATGATTCAAGTAAACTTGAAATTGAGAACGGCAAAGACTATGTGACATTGGTCACTTGCTATCCGTACTCAATTAATACGCACAGATTGTGTGTGCGTGGCGAAAGGGTTGAAGATACGATTACTGATACTGCAACAGCTGATGAGGTGATTAGCGATAAAAGTAATCGTGTTTATACTTGGTGGGATTTGGTTTATTTCTCTGCATTGCTCTGTTTTCTTATGTTTGTTATTTATGTATTTCGTGGATCACCTTTCTATCCCTTTAAGGCGATTAAAGAATGGACTATTGCAAAAATTAAATGGATACGCAGGTTACTAAAGCAAAAATAATCTGTTAATTCAATTCTGAAAGGACTGATTTTTTGTTAAAGTTAAAAATTGATTTAAAAGGCAATATATCTGAATTTTTGCAAAATCTCACTTGTGATGACGATATAGCAGATACATTGGTTACTATCATAGATAGAATTATTATAGATGAATATATTAAACCGAGTCCTGTTGAAAATTCTTTGCCATTAAGCCAAAAAGAAGAATTAATTTATAACAAAAGAAATGATACTGAATATCATAACGGTAAATCCCGTTAGGAAAATACCAATCTGAATTAAGTTGTCCAGAGTTATGTACACAGCTTCACCTCCTTTCAAAGTGCTTTCGCACTTCGGGAGATGAATTGACCGCCTGACGTCCAAGGTTTCCCTCGTGAATATTTTAGCATATTATCGGGGAAAATGCAACTTCATAAACAGCCGCTCCCAAGATTGAGTAAAAATCAACCGCCTTTTAATCGGGGCGGTTTCAGACTGTCGATAAACCTATATAATTTTTGAAAATGGGGTTTGGGGCGTAGCCCCAAGCGGGGTGAGGGCGGCAGCCCCACACTCAGCCCCGGCACGGATGCCGGGCGTGTATGCCCAAAGGCTCTGCACGATGCAGAGCCAACAAAGCATACACAGCCCTTCACCACGGGGAAAGGGGTTTTCGGCAAGGATGCCGAAATAAGGACACACCAAGCTTTGCACGAAGCAAAGCCAACAGAGTGTCCTAAAGGGGATAGGGATTGAGAACAAGCACTTTTTTTGAAAAAACATACTTTTTCTACAAACTGAAGCCTCTGCTTTTTTGCAGAGGCTGTTTTATCAGCTATTGACACATATGTTATAATAACCTCAGACATAAAATCCGCCGAAAGCGGATTTTGCCGTGCTATACACGGCTTGCGGCGCACCGCAGGTCTGAGAACATTTTAACATAAAAACTTT
>OFMM01000871.1_pt1 | contig 16982 bp, 19 predicted proteins | sample 1541811 | NCBI WGS metagenome assembly OFMM01 (sample SAMN04209246, study PRJEB22552) | human gut metagenome | biome: gut; material: feces | host: Homo sapiens | place: USA: Oklahoma
GCGCCGCGCGCGCCGGCCCCGCCGCCCGTCCGGCGGCCGGGGCAGGTCGCTGCTGCAGCCGCTGATCTTTCTGCTGATCTGCGCGGCGCTCGTCCTGGGCATGAGCGTATTTTTCCGTGTTGCAAAGATCGAGGTCGTGGGCAACTCCATCTACACGGCCGAGGAGGTCGTCGAGGCCTCCGGCATCGGCACGGGCGACAATCTGTTTTTCATCAACCGTTTCTCGGCCGCCAGCCGCATCTTCAGCAAGCTCCCGTATGTGGACAAAGCGAAGGTCACGCGCGCGCTGCCCAACCGCGTCACCATCACGATCCAGGAGAGCAGCGCCATGGCCTATGTTCAGGCGGATGGCGGTTACTGGGTTTTGGACCAGAACTGCAAGCTGCTCAAATCCGTCACGGAGAGCGAGCTGACCGGCCTTGCCCGGGTCGACGGCATTACGCCGGTCGAGCCGAAGGTCGGCGAGGTGCTCAACGCCGGTGAGGCCGATGCGCCGAAGGTCACGTATCTGGCGGCGATCCTCGGCCAACTGCTCACGCGCGACATGGCGTCCAAGGTCACGGTCATCGACCTGTCGGATGCGTCCAACCCCGGCTTCACCTATGACGGACGATTCACGGTGCGCCTCGGCGCGAATGAAAATGTCGAGTACAAATTCGGTATGCTGCAAAGCGCGGTCTCCCAGCTCACGGCCAGCGATGCCGGCACAATCGACCTGTCGATCGACAAACGCGCACATTTCAGCCCCGGCTGATTGTTCACAAAAAAAGATTGACCTGATAAGGAAAACGATATAAAATGGGAAAGAATAAGAACAAACAGAAGCGCAACCCGCCAAAAAACGGCTTCCAGAGCGCGCATGCGCCGGCCGCCGATACAAATAGAAACAACAGGGAGGAACCGAATATGTCCTTTGCTACCGAGTCCGGTCCGGAAAATGTCGTCACCATCAAGGTCGTTGGCGTCGGCGGGGCCGGCAACAACGTCGTAAACCGCATGGTTAAGTCCGGCACTCAGGGAATTGAGTACGTGGCTGTCAATACAGATAAGCAGGCTCTGGCCGTTTCGAGCGCGGATCAGAAGATCCAGATCGGCGAGAAGCTGACCCATGGTCAGGGCGCCGGCAGCGATCCTGACGTCGGCAAGCGCAGCGCCGAGGAGAGCCGCAACAACATCGCCAAGAGCCTGGAGAACGCGGACATGGTCTTCATCACCGCCGGCATGGGCGGCGGCACCGGCACGGGCGCAGCGCCCACGATCGCGGACATCGCCCGCGAGGCTGGCATCCTGACCGTCGGCGTCGTCACCAAGCCCTTCAAGTTCGAGGGCAAGCGCCGCATGGATCAGGCCATGGTCGGCATCAACGAGCTGCTGGGCAAGGTCGACTCCCTGCTCATCATCCCGAACGACCGGCTGAAGTTCGCCACCGACCAGAAGGTCACGCTGGCCAACGCCTTCGAGATCGCGGACGATGTCCTGCGTCAGGCCGTCGTGAGCATCTCGGACCTTATTAAGAACACCGGCTTCATCAATCTCGACTTTGCGGACGTCACCTGCGTCATGAAGGACGCCGGCTTCGCCCACATGGGCGTCGGCCGCGCCGCCGGCAAGGGCAAGGCGGAGGACGCCGCCCGCATGGCCGTGGCCAGCCCCCTCATGGAGACGTCCATCAACGGTGCGCGCGGCGTGCTTATCAACATCACCGGCTCTGAGGATATGGGCCTGGAGGATGTCGAGACGGCCGCAAACCTCGTTCAGGAGGCTGCGCACCCGGACGCCAACATCATCTTCGGTGCGAGCTTCGATCCCTCGCTCGACGACGAGATCCGCGTGTCCGTCATTGCCACCGGCTTCGACGAGCCGGGCAAGGCGCAGGCCGAGCAGGCTGCCGCCGCTCCGGCGCAGGCCCCCGCTGCCGGCCTCTACACGGCCGCGGCGACCGCTGCCAAGGCTGCTGCTCCGGCTGCTGCCCCGGCCGCTCCGGCGACGCCGGCTCCGGCTGCTGCCCCGGCTGCGGACGCTGCCGCGCCCGCGGAGGAAGATCCGTTCGACAGCATCTTCAAGATCTTCAATTCCAAGTAATTCGACATTTTTTGACCAAAACCGCCTTCGCTCCTGTGAAGGCGGTTTTTGCATTCCAACGGAGGAGGCAGCTGCTTGAAAAACTGGCGCATTACCCGCGTTCTGATGTCCATGGCGGACACGTTTCTCGCCCGGCGCGTGACGCGCTCGGCGGCCGAGCTCGCCTACTGCATGGTCATGGCGCTGTTCCCGGCCATCATCTGCATATACGATCTGCTCGCGCTCATCCTGCGCGATCCGGCCGCCGTGCTGCGCATCGTTGAGACGCTCGTGCTCCCGCGCGAGACGCAGGCGCTCGTATCGGACTTTCTGACTTACGTGTCCGGCAACACGAGCGAGGTCATGTTCTTTGCCGCGCTGCTGGTCATGATCACGAGCGCGTCGGCCGCTTTCCGCGCCATGGCCGCCATCGTCGGCGAGATCCACGGCGGCAAACGCTTCGGCATCGTGCGCAGCACGATCGTGAGCGTGGCCTTTTCCGTGGCATTTCTGCTGGTGCTGTACCTGTGCATCCTGCTCATGCTGACCGGCAAGCACTTTCTGCTCTGGCTCGATGCGCTGCTGCCGCATGTGAGCATCGTCTGGTCATGGATGTGGCTGCGGTTTTTGATCCTGTTTGCCATTCTGCTGATGATGATCCTGATCCTCTACCGGCTCACCACGCCGCGCCGGCCGCAGCACCGGGTGCTGCCGGGGGCAGTGTTTTCCGCTGTGGCGATCGTGTGCATGAGCATCCTGCTGTCGTGGCTGATCGGCAACAGCACAAAGTATTCCCTCGTGTACGGATCGCTCGCTTCGGCCGTGATCCTGCTGTTCTGGTTTCAGGCGTTCGGACTGCTGCTGATCCTTGGCGTGCTGCTCAACCATGCGCTTGAGGTGACTGCGGAACAAGAACCGTAGATGTGCCTGCTTCCTTAGAAAAGTTTGGAATCTTCCTTTACAAACCGACAATTTTCACGTATGATAATTGGTTAAGAAGAGTTTGTGAGCCGAAGACGGCTTTTGCGCCGAAAAATTGATCGAATTCAGATTTTTTGCAATAAAATTCGTTTTCAGGCATTATTCTCATGTGGGGTAATTCTATGCAAAATGATGATATGCACAGCGCCGGTTCGTGCATGGCCAGCGGCCAGCCGCCGGATGATGCGCTCATACTGCGCATCGCGCAGGGGGATACTGCGGCACTGGAAGTGCTGTATCGCCAGACGTCCTCCTCCATTTACGGCTTCGCGCTGTCCATCCTTCGGGATCCTGTGGCGGCGGAGGACGTGATGCAGGACACGTTTGTGAGCGTGATGCAGTCGGCACCGGGCTATCAGCCGTCGGGCAAACCGATGGCGTGGCTGCTGACGATCGCGCGCAATCTGGCGTTGATGCGCCTGCGCAGGGCAGAAAGTAAGAACCTGTCCTTTGATGAGCTGTTTCATGTGGAGGATACGCATGACGCTTATCAGACGACGGAAAACCATATGGTGCTTGAAAAAGTGCTGCATACGCTCACGGACGGCGAGCGGCAGATCGTGATGCTGCACGCGCTGTCCGGACTCAAGCACAGAGAAATTGCCGACCTGCTGGGTATCCCGCAGGCAACCGCTATTTCACGCTATAACCGCGCGCTGGCAAAGCTGCGCAATTCGATGGGAGGTGACGATCTTGACCGATAAGGAATTGCTGGAACGGCTGCGGGCTGAGGTCGCCGCCGTAACGCCGGATTGCTGGAGCGGCATCCTTGCGCGCGTCCAGTCTCCGGCGCAGCAGCCGGAGGAAGCGCCGGTCGTCCCGATGCCGGAGCGCAAGCGCCGCAGTGCCTGGCGGGGCTGGGTCGCCGCAGCGGCAGTGTTTTTCCTGGTCATCCTCGGTGGCGGGCTGTATGCTACGCAGGTGCCCGGCGGCGTCGCCACGCTTGATGCCAACCCCAGCATCGAGCTGACGGTCAATAAGCTCGGCCGCGTCCTGTCTGCCCGTGCGTGCAATCCGGATGCCCAGTTGGTGCTCGACGGTCTGGAGCTGCGCAACCAGTCCCTGCAGACGGCGGCGGACGCGATCGTCGCCAATATGCAGGCGAACGGCTATGTCTCGGCGGATGCGAATTCGATCCTTGTGACGGTCGAGGCCGGCAAGGGCGATGCGCGCTTGTGCGGCCAGCTGGCGGACGCTGTGGAAAGCGCCCAGACGGACTGCGGCATGGAGTCGGCGGTCCTTGCACAGGTGCTCGAGGACGATCCTGCGCTGGAGGCGTATGCCTCTGCCGTGGGCGTCAGCGCCGGCAAGGCAATGCTGATCCGGCAGATCAGCGCCCAGGTGCAGGATCTGACCGGCAGTGAGCTGGTCGGCCTGCCGATCAATGATCTGAACATTCTGGCGGCGTCCAACCAGGTGGAGCTTTCCGGCATCGAATCCATCGGCGCTGCCAGCACCGGCGTATATGTTCCGTATGACAAGGCGCTGCAGGCGGCGCTTACGTGCTGCGGCCTGACTACGGATGACGTGACCAGCGCGAGTATGCGCTTTACGCTCATTGACGGCGAGATGGTCATGGAGTTCGTGCTCTCGAACGGCGAGCGGCACTATGTGTGCAGCGTCGATGCCGAAACGACTGAGGTCTGCCGCCTGACGGGCGATGAGCCGAAGCGGCCGGAAGAGACGGAGATCGTTCCGGTCTCGCCGGTGGTGCGGCCGAATTCGCCCGTGACACCGGCGCCGACTCCGACGCCCACCCCGACGCCGGAGCCGACACCGACACCGACGCCGACGCCGACGCCTGCCCCGACGCCTGCCCCGACGCCGACTCCGACGCCGACGCCGCCCGTCGGCCCGGTCACGCAGGAGCAGGCGCTGAAGATCGCCATTGCGGCGGCTGGTATCTCGGAGAGCGACCTGGCCGCGTGGGATGTTCAGCTCGACGAGAGTGGTGCGCAGCCGGTCTACCGCGTGACGCTTACGACGGTGTACTACTTCCACCCCCGCTACGTCGTGGCTGTCGATCAGCAGACCGGAACGGTGCTCTCGGTGGAACGGTCCGCATAATTCAAGCAACAAAAAGGACGCCCGGTCGGGCGTCCTTTTTTGCTGCGCGCAGATATGGCGCATCCCTCTGCCGGTGGGGCAGAGGGATGCCTGACTTCAGTTCATGAATTTTTCGATCGCCTGATTCAGCTCGTCGATGGCCTGCTGGTCGCCGGTCTCCACAGCGTCGGCCAGACAGTGGTCGATGTGATCCTTCAGGATGATCTTTGCTGTGTTGTTGAGCGCCGAGCGCACGGCTGCGAGCTGGATGAGCACCTCGGCACAGTCGCGTCCGTCCTCTACCATGCGCTTGACCGACTCCAGATGGCCGATCGCGCGGGCCAGCCGGTTGATGACCGCCTTGGTCTGCGTGTGGGTGTGCGGGTGCGCGTGGGTGTGCCCCTTGCCGCCGTGGCAGTGGGTGATGACGTTGCCGTTCTCGTCCACGTGCGTGTGCACCATCGTGTTGGGATCCTGTTCCGCCATGGTATCATCTCCTGTCATTTCGCCGCAATTTTACCGTGTTTTGCGTCGCTTGTCAATGTGCACCTCAGTAACCGTCGGCCTGCAGCGCGGCGCGCAGCTTCTCGATGGCCTTTTTCTCGATGCGTGAGACGTATGACCGGCTGATGCCGCAGCGCTGCGCGGTCTCGCGCTGCGTCAGCGCCTCACCGCCGCCGATGGCATAGCGCAGGCGGATGATCTCCGCTTCACGCGCATCGAGCACTTCGCCGATGCAGCGCCGCAGCGCCCGGCTGACCTCGTCCGCCTGGAGGTGTTCGTCCATGTCGTCGTCCTCGGACAGGATGTCGATCAGCGACAGGTTGTTGCCGTCGCCGTCCGTGTCGAGCACGTCCGAGAGCAGCATTTCCGACGCATTCTTGCGCGTGCTGCGAAAATACATCAGGATCTCGTTTTCGGCGCACTTGCTGGCGTACGTCGCCAGACGCACGCCCTTGTCGGGCCGGTAGGTGTTGATGCCCTTGATGAGCCCGATCGTGCCGATCGAGATCAGGTCGTCCGTGTCGTCATAGTGCGTGTAGTATTTTTTGATGATGTGCGCCACCAGCCGCAGGTTGCGCTCAATGAGCACGTTGCGCGCCTCCAGATCGCCCTGCAGCCAGGCGTCGAGATATTTGCGCTCCTCGGCCTCGCTCAGCGGACGCGGGAACGAGCCGCCGGGCGTCAGGCGCAGCATCAGAAAAGCACTGCTCATCATCAGCATCAGGGTACTGTACAGCATTTTCAGCCCTCCGTTTCTGCCTGTGGCCATTCTATTCGGCGGCTGCAAGTACACTTGCCTGCCACACAATTTTCCGGATGTGCGCAAATGTTACACAACAAAGCGTTGATTACTGAATAAAAAATGACGGTGCGACGAAGAAAATCATACGTTATACTTGACAAAATGCCCAAAAAGCGTTAATCTTTGAACAGAAGGCCATTCCGGATTGAAAAATGGCCGGTGTGCTCAAAATTGAAAGGAGAACATATCATGGATTACAAAACTCTGAGTGTGAAGACGTTTATCGAGGACATGAACGGCAAAGAGATCATGATGAAGACGGTTCCGTCCCTGACCAAGTATCCCCTGAAGCTCTTCTACAAGAAGACCGTCGGCGACATCGTCAATCTCGTTCGCAGCAAGAAGCTCGTTCCGGAAGATGCCATCCAGGCTTTCATCAAGGACGTCGAGGCGCTCTAAGTTATCTCATATGCAACAGATCCCCTGCCAGCCGGCAGGGGATCGTTTTTTGCCCGCCCGGTTTACATAACTCTTATTTTTGCGCTGAAACGCAAAAAACCGGATTGACAATCCGTTCAACTTGTGGTGCAAAGTAAGAAAAGTAATACGATTCTTACAGGAGGCGGATCGCATGGAATCCATGCAGGACAAATTCATGACCACGGTGCGCATCGGCCCAAAGGGGCAGATCGTGATCCCGAAGGAGGTGCGCGCGATGTTTGGGCTCGCGCCGGGGGACTCGCTCATCCTGCTGGCGGACCGCGAGCGCGGCATCGCGCTGCAGAGCAGCAGCTACTACGATTCGTTCGTGCGCGCGGTGTTCGATCAGGGCGCGCAGGCGGCCGCGCCGGATGTGCCCGAGGCCGAGACGAAGGTGTTCGCCTCCGCGCTGGAGCGGGAGCTGAAGAAGGGGGACGGCAAGTGAACATTCTGGAAGTGGAGGGCCTGTGCAAGACCTATCCGGCGTTTGCACTGCGCGATGTGTCGTTCGCAGTCGAGCCAGGGACGATCATGGGCTTCATCGGCCGCAACGGCGCCGGCAAGAGCACGACCATCAAGTCAATGCTCAATCTCGTGCACCCGGACAGCGGCCGCGTGACCATGTTTGGCCAGGATTTTTACGCCAACGAGACGGCCTGCAAGCAGCAGCTCGGCGTGGTGCTCGGCGGTGTGGATTTTTACCCGAATAAGAAGCTGCGCAGCATCACGAACGTGACGCGGACGTTTTACGACCGCTGGGACGAGGACAAATACCGGCACTATCTGCAGATGTTCGCGCTCGACGAGACGAAGAAGGTCTCGCAGCTCTCGTCCGGCATGCTCATCATCCCGAACTATCCGTACACGGTCGTATTTTTCTACGGCCTGCTCGGCATTTTCTTCACGTTTCTCAACGGCCGCGAGAACAAGGACGTCTATTACTGCGCCGTGCTGCCGGTCACGAAGCGTGACCAGGTGCGCGCCTGCGCCTGGCTCGTCGTGGTGGTGGAGCTGGCGGAGCTCGTGATCGCGGTTCCGTTTGCGTTCCTCTCCGCGCGCATCAATCCCAACGGCACGAACCTCGCCGGCATCGACGCAAACGTCGCGCTCTTCGGCTGCGTGCTGCTGATCTACGGCGTGTTCAACGTTGTGTTCCTGCCCGTGTTTTATAAGACGGCCATCCGCGCCGGGCGGGCGTTTCTGCTCGCGGTCATCCCGATGACGGTGCTCATGGTGCTCGTCGAGGCGCTGTCCCATTTTCCGGTCGTCGGGCCGTATCTCGATGCGACCGACGCGGCCGGTCAGGTGCGGCAGCTTCCGGTACTGGCCGTGGGGCTGGCGGCGTTTGCGCTGCTGTCGTGGCTGGCATACCGGAAGGCGGCCAAAAACTACGAGCGGGTCGATCTGTGACGGGGGACTTGCCGGAACGCGAAAAATATGCTATCCTGAAAAGCAGCTCGTGTGAGCTGCTTTTCATTTTTTCGTCCGGGAGGGATCTGCATGAAGAACAAACGTCTCTGGCTGTCGGTGACGCTGACGGCCCTGGTCGTCGTATGCGCCATGCTCATCCTCTCGCGCATCAACGAGACGCGCAGCAACGCCGCGCCCGCCGCGCCGACGGATCTTATTCTCCCGCCGGACATCCAGACGACGGCGCAGCCCGATACGAAGAAGTATGACGACCTGCCGGATGTGGATATTTCCTCCTGGGAGTATCTCATTGCGAGTCAGGCGCATAATATCAGCGACTATGTTCCGGATGTGAGCAAGATCAGCGGCTCGCAGTCCACGTTCGATTCCCGCGCCGTCGACGCGCTCAATGCGCTGCTCAAAGCGGCCAGGGACGCCGGCTGGAGTCCGTATATCTACTGTGCCTACCGTCCGTACCTGACGCAGGAGCAGCAGTATGAGGATCAGGTCAGCGAGAATATGCGCAAGGGCGACACGCGCGACGAGGCTGAGACGGCCGCAGCGCGCGTGGCCGCGCCCCCCGGCACGAGCGACCATCAGACCGGCCTCGGCGCGGACATCGTTGACCAGTACTATTCCTCGCTGAGCGTGGACACGGTCAACGCGCGCTTTCTGACCTGGCTCGCCGACAACTGCGCGGACTACGGTTTCGTCATCCGCTACCCGTCGGACAAGGTCAGCATCACCGGGCGCAACGAGCCGTGGCACGTGCGCTATGTCGGCGACGCGGCGGCGCGGTTCATGACCGAGCACAACCTCTGCCTGGAGGAATTCGTGGCGTTGTACCAGTAAGTGTCCGGCGGCGCAAAAAAAGGCTTGCATTGTGGGTCACGGGATGGTATGATATTGCCGTACGAAGGAAGCAGGATTTGACAGAGTGGGCACCCGCCCACTCTTTTTCTTGATGTCTTTCGAAGTGTCAGAAAATGGAATGGTGATCTATGAGTAAATTGACAGATGCCGTCCTGGCGCTGGCCGGGCCTGTGGCCGCGCAGCAGGGATGCGAGATCTGGGACGTGGAGTACGTCAAGGAAGCGGGCAGCCGCTACCTGCGCGTGTATATCGACAAGCCGGACGGCGTGTCGATCCAGGACTGCGAGGATTTCAGCCGTGCGCTCGATCCGATCCTCGACGAGGCCGACCCCATTCCAGACAGCTATATTTTCGAGGTGTCGTCCGCGGGAGCGGAGCGGCAGCTCAAGCGCCCGGGCGATTTCGAGCGCTTTCTCGGCGCGCAGGTCGAGGTGCGGCTCTACCAGCCGGTCGACGGCAGCAAGGTGCACATTGGCACGCTCGAGCAGTATGACAACGGCGACGTGACCGTCTCCGACGGCAAGACCCGCCGTGTCTTTCAAAAATCCGCCATCGCACAGGTGCGCCTGCACCTGACCATATAAGGAAAGGGAATTCGACCATGAACGCAGAATTTTTTGACGCAGTTGCAGATATCGAAAAAGAAAAAGGTATTCCGCGCGAATATATGTATGAGAAGATCCGTCAGGCCATGCTGACGGCGTTCCGCAAGGACACGCCCGACTGCGAGGACAACGTGGAGGTCATTCTCGACGAGGCGAAAAAGAAGATCGAGATGGTCGTCAAGAAGACGGTCGTCGCGCGCGTCATCGACCCGTATGTCGAGATCAGCGAGGAGGCGGCGCACCGCATCAGCAAGCGCGCCAAGATCGGCGACGTGGTCAGCGTCCCGGTCGAGACCAAGCAGTTCGGCCGCATCGCGGCGCAGGCTGCCAAACAGGTCATCATTCAGGGCATCCGCGAGGCGGAGCGCGGCATGATCTACGAGGAGTTCAACTCCAAAGAGCACGAGATCCTTACCGGCGTCGTCAATAAGATCGACCCGCGCACCGGCTGCGCGTTTTTGAAGATCAGCTCCAACTCGGACTATACCGAGGCCATGCTCGCCCCGGCGGAGTGCATCCGCGGCGAGGTGCTGCATGAGGGCGACCGCATCAAGGTCTACGTGGTCGAGGTGCGCAACAGCACGCGCGGCCCGCAGGTGCTCATCAGCCGGACGCATCCGGGCCTGGTCAAGCGCCTGTTCGAGCTGGAAGTGCCGGAGATCTTTGACGGCACGGTCGAGATCAAGTCCATCGCCCGTGAGGCCGGCAGCCGCACGAAGATGGCCGTCTGGGCGGAAGATCCGGTCATCGACCCGATCGGCGCGTGCGTCGGCCCGAAGGGCGGCCGTGTCGCAAGCGTCGTCAACGAGCTCGGCGGCGAGAAGATCGACATCGTCAAGTACAGCGAGGTGCCGGAGGAATTCATTGCGGCCGCACTGGCGCCGTCCGAGGTGCTGGAAGTGACCCTGCTCGACGAGGGCAAGAGCTGCCGCGTCATCGTGCCGGATAACCAGCTCTCGCTCGCCATCGGCAAGGAAGGGCAGAATGCCCGCCTGGCCGCGAAACTCACCGGCTATAAGATCGACATCAAGCCGGAGAGCGAGGCATAAACCGAAAGGAGGCAGTCACCCATGCCCAAGTCCATTCCCCAGCGGCAGTGTGTCGGCTGCCGTGAAAAGAAGCCCAAACCGGAGCTGATCCGGGTGGTGCGCGCGCCCGACGGGGCCATCTCGCTCGATGCGCGCGGCAAGGCGGCGGGCCGCGGCGCGTATCTGTGCCCGAAGGCCGCGTGCCTGAAAAAGGCGCAGAAGAACCGCGCGCTCGAGCGCGCGTTCGACGTGCCCATTCCGGCGGAGATCTATGAGCAGCTCGCAGCGGAACTGGAGGTGCTCGGCGACGGATAAAGCAGCCAACTATCTCGGCCTCATGCGCAAGGCCGGGCGCATCGCGCTCGGGGAGCATGACGCCGGAGCGGCGGCGCGTGCCGGCAAGGCGTGCCTGCTGCTGCTGGCGCAGGACGCATCGGACAATGCGCGCAAGCGCGCCGAGGGCTTTGCCCATGCGGCGCAGGCGCCGCTGCTGCGCCTGCCGTACACGAAGCAGGCGCTGTCCGACCGGCTCGGCAAGACCGGCTGCGCCATCGCGGCAGTCACCGATCCGGGCCTGGCGAAGGCCTTTGTGTCTGCACTGGCGCAGGCAGATCCGGAGCAATACAGCAACACGGCGGCAGAGCTTGCCGCACAGACGAGAACAGACACGGGCACGGCGCCGACAGGCGGCGGGCGCAACGGCAAGAGGAGGAAACGAGTATGAGCGGATTGATTAAATACAGAGTGCATGAGGTGGCGAAGGATTTCGGCATGACCTCGAAGGAGATCACGCAGATCCTGACGGATTATGCCACCACTCCGAAAAATCATATGCAGGTGCTGGAGGACGACGAGCTCAACGACATCTTTGAGTATCTCACGCAGCACCATCAGGCGGCCAGCCTGGAGGAGCTCTACAAAGTGCCGGACCAGCCGAAGGCCAAGCCGCAGGCAGCCCCGGCCGCGCAGGGCGCTGCGCCCAAGGGCGAAGCCGCACCCGCAAAGCAGCCGCAGCAGGCTACCCAGCCGCAGCAGCAGCACAAGCCGAAGAAGGACGACAAGCCGCACCAGCCGCGTCAGGTGGCCGAGCGCCGCGTCGTCGATACCCGCGGCGCGACGACGAACCTGTCCAAGTACGACCAGCGTCTGGACGATCTCGTGCCCGAGCGCGCGCAGAATAAGCGCGGCGGCAAGCAGAAGATCCAGAACCGCAACCGTCAGCGTCCGCAGAATCCTGCCGCCGGCGCCAAGCGCCGCCAGGAGGAGCGCGACAAGATGCAGAAGCTGCAGCTGGAGATCGCAAAAAAGCAGCAGCTCAAGGTCCAGATCCCGGACACGATCTCCGTCGGCGAGCTCGCGTCCCGCATGAAGAAGACCGGCGCAGAAGTCGTGCGCCGTCTCGTGAAGATGGGCGTCATGGCGTCGCTGTCCGATACCATTGATTACGATACCGCCGCGCTCGTGGCCATGGAGCTCGGCTGTAAGGTCGAGCACGAGGTTATCGTGACGGTCGAAGAGCGCCTGATCGACGACCGCGAGGACAGCGAGGACGAACTCGTCCCGCGCGCCCCGGTCGTGGTGGTCATGGGCCACGTCGACCACGGCAAGACCAGCCTGCTCGACCGCATCCGCCGCACGAACGTCGCGGCCGGTGAGGCCGGCGGCATCACGCAGCACATCGGCGCTTACCGCGTCATGGTCAACGGCAAGCCTGTCACCTTCCTCGACACGCCGGGCCACGAGGCGTTTACGTCCATGCGTGCCCGCGGCGCTATGGTCACGGATATCGCCATCCTCGTCGTCGCGGCCGATGATGGCATCATGCCGCAGACGATCGAGTCGATCAACCACGCGAAGGCCGCCGGCATCCCGCTGGTCGTGGCCATCAACAAGATGGATGTCCACGGCGCGAACCCCGACCGCATCAAGCAGCAGCTCACGGAGTACGGTCTCGTGCCCGAAGAGTGGGGCGGCGAGACGATCGTCTGCCCGATCTCGGCCAAGACCGGCGAGGGCGTGGACAAACTGCTCGAAAACCTGGTCCTGCTCGCCGAAATTCTGGAGCTCAAGGCCAACCCCAACCGTGCCGCCCGCGGCACGGTCATCGAGGCCCGCATGGACAAAGGTCGCGGCCCGATCATGACCGTGCTCGTGCAAAACGGCACGCTCCATCAGGGTGACATCATCATCGCCGGCACAGCCGTCGGCCGTGTGCGCACGATGACCAACGATAAGGGTCAGCGCGTGACGAAGGCCGGCCCGTCCATCCCGGTCGAGATCGCCGGCATGTCCGAGGTGCCGAGCGCGGGCGACAAGTTCAACGCCGTCGCCGACGAGCGCATGGCGCGTGAGCTCGTCGAGGAGCGAAAGCAGCAGAAGAAGGACGCCGCCAACGCCGGCAGCAAGAAGGTCTCGCTCGACGACCTGTTCTCCCGCATCCAGCAGGGCGAGATGAAGGACTTCAACATCATCGTCAAGGCCGACGTGCAGGGCAGCGCCGAGGCTGTCAAGTCCTCGCTCGAGAAGCTCTCGAACGATGAAGTGCGCGTGCAGGTCATCCACTCCGGCGTCGGCGCCATCAACGAGTCCGACGTCATGCTCGCCGCCACGTCGAATGCGATCATCGTCGGCTTCAACGTCCGCCCGGACGCGGCCGCGCGCGACAACGCCGCCCGCAGCAATGTGGAGATCCGCATGTACCGCGTCATCTACGACTGCATCAACGAGATCGAGGCGGCCATGAAGGGCATGCTCGCCCCGAAGTTCCAGGAGCAGATCATCGGCCACGTTGAGATCCGCCAGACCTTCAAGGTCTCCAAGGTCGGCACCGTCTGCGGCGGCTACGTCACCGACGGCAAGATCGTGCGCAACAGCAAGGTCCGCGTCGTGCGCGACAACATCGTCGTGTTCGAGGGCGACCTCGCGTCCCTGCGCCGCTTCAAGGACGACGTCAAGGAAGTCGCCGCCGGTTATGAGTGCGGCCTGCAGGTCGATAAGTACAACGACGTCAAGGTCGGCGACGTGATCGAAGTGTATGTCATGGAGGAGATCAAGCAGTAAAAGGAGTTTCCTATGGCTTCCAACAAATTGGCAAGAACGAATGATGATATCCAGCGCGTGCTGGCAAACCTGCTCACCCAGGTCAAAGACCCCCGGGTGCAGCAGGGGATGATCAGCGTCACCCGCGTCGAGACGACGGGCGACCTGCGCTATTCGAAAGTCTGGCTTTCCGTGCTCGGCATGGAAAACGAGAAGGAATTCAAAAAGGGGCTGCGTTCGGCCTCCGGCTGGCTGCGCCATGAGCTGGGCACCGTGCTGGACCTGCGCTACACCCCGGAACTGGTGTTTGAGATCGACCACTCGATCGAGGAGGGCGCGCACATCAGCGCCATGATCGAGCATCTGCACGACAAGGACACCGGAAATGAGGCTTGAAGTATGAATGATCGGGAGTTTGCCGCGGCGCTGCGCGACCGCGACGCGATTCTGATCCTGTCGCACCTGCGCCCGGACGGAGACACGCTCGGGAGCGGTGCGGCGCTTTGCAGCGCACTGCGCCGCATGGGCAAGACGGCGTATCTATTCCCTAATCCGGAGACGACAGCGCGCTATCTGCCGTATGTGGCGCAGTTTTTTGCGCCTGCGAATTTTGTGCCTGCGTGCGTGGTCGCGGTCGACATTGCGACGCCGAACCTGTTCCCGCAGGGCTTTTCCGGCGCGGTCGATCTGTGCATCGACCACCACCCGTCGAACGCGCTGTATGCCGGCGATACGCTCCTGCATGCGGAAAAGTCCGCCTGCGGCGAGGCGGTGCTCGATGTGATCGAGCTGCTGACCGGCCGCGTCACCGAGCAGGAGGCAAACCTCCTGTACATCGCCGTTACGACGGACACCGGCTGCTTCCAGTACGCGAACACGAACGCCGACACTCTGCGCGCGGCGGCGCGGCTGCTGGAGCTCGGCGCCGATAACCGGAAGATCAGCATGGACTTTTTCCGCAAGATCTCCCGCGCGCGCATGGCGCTCGTGGGGCAGATCTACTCCGGCATGCGCTTTTTCCGCGGCGGTCAGGTCGCCATCGCGGTCGTCACGCGCGCGCTGATCGACAGCGTACACGCGACGGAGGATGACTGCGACGATATCGCCGGTCTGCCCGGCCGGGCGGAGGGCGTGGTCGTGAGCGTCACGATCCGCGAGCTGCTCGACGGCCGCAGCAAGATTTCCGTGCGCTCGAACCCCGAGGTGGATTCGTGCGCCATCTGCGCGGTCTACGGCGGCGGCGGCCACAAGATGGCCTCCGGCTGCACACTCGACTGCGGCACGGAGACGGCCGTGGAGAAAATCCTTGCAGCCATCGACCAGGTGTGGCCCGCATGAACGGGATCCTGCTGGTCGATAAGCCCGCGGACTGGACGAGCCACGACGTTGTGGCCAAGCTCCGCGGCGTGCTCGGCGAGCGGCGCATGGGCCATTCCGGCACGCTCGACCCGATGGCGACCGGCCTTCTGGTCGTGTTTGCCGGCCGCGCGACGCGCGCGGTGTCGTTCTCCGAAAATCACAGCAAGTGCTATGAGGCGCGCCTGCGCCTCGGCCTCACGACCGACACGCAGGACACGACCGGCACGGTGCTCAGCCGCTGTGATCGGCGCGTCACCCGCGCGGAGCTGGAGGCGGCGCTGCCGCAGTTTCGCGGGGATATTCTGCAGACGCCGCCGATGTATTCGGCGCTCAAGGTCGACGGGCAGAAGCTCTATGAGATTGCCCGGCGCGGCGGCGAGGTCGCGCGCAAAACGCGCCCGATCACGATCGAAGAACTGACCGTGCTCGGCGAGGCGGACGGGGACTATGTCCTGCGCGTCCGCTGCTCGAAGGGCACTTACATCCGCACGCTCTGCCACGATATCGGCGCGGCGCTCGGCTGCGGCGGCGTGATGAGCGCCCTGCGCCGGACGGAGGTCGGCGGGTATCGCGTGGAGGATGCGCACACCATGGACGAGCTGTGCGCGCTGCCGCGCGAGGCGGCGCAGCGCCTGCTCCTGCCGGTGGACAGCCTCTGGCCGGACGCACCGCGGATCACCGTCGATGCGCGCTCGGAGCGGCTTGCCCGCTGCGGCAATCCGTTCGCACTCGGCGTGCCGGACGGGACTTATCGCATCTATGCTGCGTCGGGGGAGTTTCTCCTGCTGGCGCAGGTCACGGACGGCATGGCCGTCACGATCAAAAGTTTTTTCGAGGTTTCTTGACGTATGGAAAACCAGAAACGGGTCATTGCCCTGGGCTTTTTTGACGGCATTCATATCGGCCACGCCGCGCTCATGCGCCGCACGGTCGCGCGCGCCGGGGAGATGGGCGCCATCCCCACGGTCATGAGTTTTGACGTGCACCCGGACACGCTCGTGCGCGGCACGGAAGTCCCGCTCATCAACAGCGCCCATGGCCGCGAGGAGCTCATCCGCCGTCTGTTCGGCATTGAGAGCGTGGTCTTTATCCACTTTGACCGCACGGTCATGCAGATGCCGTGGCAGACGTTCATCCAGACGCTCGTCGATGAGATGGACGCGGCGGCGTTCGTCGTCGGGCACGATTTCAGCTTCGGCTGGCGGGGCGAGGGCACGGCGGAAAAGCTCACCGCTTACTGCGCCGAGCACGGGCTCGGCTGCGACGTCATTCCCGCCGTCACGCTCGACGGCCGCGTCGTCAGCTCCACTTACATCCGCGAGCTGCTCGAAAACGGCGAGGTCGAGCGCGCCAACGCCTTCCTCGGCCATCCGCACACGCTGTCGGACACGGTGCACTATGGCTACCGCCTCGGCACAAAGATGGGCACGCCCACGATCAATATGCAGTTCCCGGACGGGGTGCTCGTGCCGCGCCACGGCGTGTATGCCGCGAAGGTGTATCTCGACGACGGCAGCGAGCATTACGCCGTTACGAATGTCGGCGTGCGGCCGACGGTCAGCGGCGGCCAGCGCGTGAGCGTCGAGAGCTTTATCCTCGACTACCACGGCAATCTCTACAACCGTCAGGTGCGGCTGGAGTTTTACAAGTTCCTGCGCCCGGAGCGGAAGTTCCCCGACTTCCAGGCCCTGACCCGGGAGGTTATGCACAACGCCGACCAGACCCGGGAGTACTTTGCCAGCCATCCCCACCTCTGGGATCCCGTCTGGGACCTCGCTTGAGGGAGCAGTCCCTGGACCCATTTCGCGATGCGCGCCGTTTCTCCATGCGACGTGGGGAAAATGCCGGTTTTCA
>OFMM01000883.1_pt1 | contig 16720 bp, 16 predicted proteins | sample 1541811 | NCBI WGS metagenome assembly OFMM01 (sample SAMN04209246, study PRJEB22552) | human gut metagenome | biome: gut; material: feces | host: Homo sapiens | place: USA: Oklahoma
TGCCGGATAGGAACGGCAAAATTTTTTACACTTCTATTACTTCTTTATCGCACATCAGTAAAGGCTTCCCGCATATCCCTGCTGCACCGCAAGCTCGTATGCGGACAAGCCGTTTTTAACGCTTGATGCCTGCACGCTTTTTTTGTTGTGCACAAAATTTGCGACTGCGAACGATATGCCGGTCATTATAGCTACCAGCAATACCGCCACAATCACTTTGATTGCCGCTTTACGTTTTGATGACGTTTTCTGTTTTTCCATTTATTTACAACTCCTTCTCAATAATAAAATACTTCATTTATGATAATACTCAATTATTGAGTATATGTCAATACTCAGCTTTTGAGTATGCTAACATTTTCACAAATTGCAATGGAGGTTTTGTGGAAATGGATTACAGAACAAGGATGAGAAACATCAGGGAAGACAGAGATTTAACACAAAAGCAAGTAGGTGAAATCATCAACAAATCCCAACAGGGCTACAACCATATCGAAACCGGAAGAGCGGAATTGAAAATCGAGGATTTAATCAAGCTCTGTCAATTTTATAATGTTTCTGCCGATTATTTTATAGGTTTAACCGACCAAGAGTAAGTTCGGTTACCTCAACGCATAATGCAGCGGTGCTTTGCGGTTTTTACACTACTTTGCGCGATGCGGTGCTCAAATTTATCATATCTGTATATTGATGTTAATTTTTTTGGTGCTATAATTGTGTTGCGTCCTACAAGGCGACACAGCTAAAAAAACAATACCGAAATAAAAAAATACGTAAATGCAAAAAAGGATAATTATGCCGAAAAAGACGAAGTTAAAAAACAGTAACAAAATGGATATGATAAACGGCCCTATATGGAACAAGCTTCCGCGATTTGCGCTGCCCGTGGCCGCAACAGCAATACTTGAGCAGCTTTTCAACGCCTCGGATATAGCCGTAGTCGGAAACTTCACGGGCGCAGCCAAAACGGCCTCGGTTGCCGCCGTCGGAGCGAACAGCCCGGTAATCGGGCTGATACTCAACCTGTTTATAGGTATAGCCCTCGGTACAAATGTAATAATAGCGAACGCAATAGGCAGGGACGACAGAGAAACCGTACAGCGTGCGGTTCACACCTCGGTGCTCACCGCAATAATCGGCGGTTTTCTTGTAATGATACCCGGTGAAATTTTTGCCGTGCAAATTTTATCGGTTATGAGCATTCCGGAGGATGTACTGCCGTATGCCGTTCTGTATCTTCGCATATATCTGCTCGGCTTGCCCGTAATACTGTTGTACAACTTCCTATCGGCCGTTTTTAGAAGCGTGGGCGATACAAAAACGCCGCTTATAGTGCTTGCGCTCTCCGGCTGCCTCAACGTGCTTTTGAATTTATTCTTTGTAATAGTTCTTAAAATGACCGTAAACGGAGTTGCCATTGCCACCGTTATATCCAACGCAATCAGCTCGATTGTGCTGTTTATTGTTTTAATGAAGTCCGACAAGTACATAAAGCTGTCGCTCAGGGAGCTGCGCATAGACAAAAGAGTACTCGGTCAGATTTTGGAAATCGGTCTGCCGGCAGGCATACAGAGTGCTGTTTTTGCCATTTCAAACATAATAATTCAGGCGGCTATCAACAGCCTCGGAACAATAGTTATAGCGGCGTCGAGCGCGGCATTTAATATAGAGGTAATAGCTTACGATGTCTTTAACTCGTTCAGTCAGGCGTGCACGACATTTGTAGGTCAAAACTACGGCGCCGGCAAACTCGACCGCTGCAAGAAAACCCTGCTTCTGTCAATTGCGGAGGACACAATCGCAACAGCCGTCACAATAGGGCTTGTTCTTTTCTCGGGACGATTCCTGCTCTCGATATTCACAAGCGACCCACAGGTAATAGAGCTCGGCTACACCAGACTTTTACTGATTTTCTCGGCATACACGTTTTCAATGCTTTACGAAATTATGTCGGGGTATCTTCGCGGCTTCGGCATATCCTTGGTACCGGCTCTCCTCACAACAATAGGCGTTTGCGGCACAAGAGTATTTTGGATATACGTCGTTTTCCCGTCGTCGCCTACCTTCAAAACCATTATGTATGCGTACCCGATAAGCCTGTCGCTTACGGCGGTACTGATATTTATAGCTCTGCTCGCCTATCACCCGTCACGCAGGTTTAAAGGCGCCGTATCCGCCGAATAATCCGGCCGCGTAAAATTATATCTTAATGTAAAAAGGCACGTTAGTTAAAAAATAACTAACGTGCCTTTGCCGTATATGCAAACTGAGCCGATTCTCATTCGGCTACAATGTTGTCATATATCATAACATTTCTGTGGACATCCTTGACGGGCTTCAAAAGACAAATAGGCTCAAACTTAATCGGGTCTTTTTTTGAAAACGTGTTGTCGTGAATTTTCATATTCCTGCACGGGCCGCTCTCGTACCAATCCCTGCAATCGCACGAGATGTAAATATCGGGCATACCGACGCTTTTGAACGTGTTACCGAAAATCTCCGACTCCTTATCGGTAGTACAGAGAATGCCTCGCGTCGGGATCGCATTAAAGGTACATCCGCTCACGGTGAGATTCGGGTTATACGTGATGTTCTCAAAGACATACATTTCCGGCTTCATCGGCGGCAGCTTTTCTTTGAATTTCACAATGACCGTCTTTTTATCAATGTTGTCGTCCGTGCTGTCTACGGTATAAACGCCGTCAAGCTCCGACAAATCGGTTCTGCTGTATATTTTCACTTTATCGCCGGGGTAAAACGCCTTGTAACCTCCCTGCTGATGATGTACAAATTCAAGCTCGGCGGTTCGCTCGTCGCACGCCTTTCTAAACCTTAAAAATGCGCCGTGCACATTGATTGCGTCATCGTGCGGGTGTTCAAAGTGCGAGTCGGTTATTTTCACATAGCCCTTGCAGCCGCATACGTGAATCAAATCGGCAAACGAAGAAACTCTGTAACCGCTCGCCGGCTTAAATGTCAGCTTATCAAAGCTCAGGTTTTCACACATCTGGGACAGCCACCCGAAGCCGTGCATATAGTTGACGGTTATCCTCTCGCAGAAGATATCTGAGCAGTTCTCGAAAAACAATCCGCAGTTGTCGCGCAGCTTATTCCGTGACATCGCAACAACGTCTCCGACCTTGAATTTAGGTGACATAAAATATCTGCATTCGACGGTATGATCCCCCGTTTTTTTGATTTTTAAGGCGGTTTTCGTAGGTGAGAGCAGCGTTCTGAAAACCTCGTCGCCTCTGTGAATTACGTTGCAGCAGCACTCGCCGTTGGCTGTATAGGTATAGTAATTCTCTCCGCTGAACGGACTTTTTTCGAAGAACGTAAGCTTGTTATTTTTGACCTCAAAGTCGCTTCCCGTCGGGATTTTATATGTAATTTTATTGAGCGAACGCTCTACGACCTCCATTTCAAAATTCGTCGGGGAGGCATATCTTACGGTGAAATTTACAAGCCTTACATTTTTACAGCCGCGCAGAGAAAACGCACACATATCGCCGTGAATCACAAGGGTTGAACCGCAGCCGTCCACGGTAATATTCTCCTTATTCTCGATAAGCACCGCAAAATACTTGTCGGGTGCCTTAAAGGAGTCCGTATTTGTCATATGGCAAACCTTGTGAATACAGCGGTCCTTGTAAAAATGATACTCATTCTTCGGGAAAATAAGAGTGTCTCCGCTCTGTAATTCATTTATCGCTTTTATAACGCCTCCGGCAGAATTTGAGACGTCGCAAAAATCCGTGGCTTTGATATTCAATGTCATCCTCCGATTGTAAATTATAGCATAAGCTGTTTAGATGGTTTTTAACTACGTGCTCGTTTTCGGCACATTCAGGTGTTCTCGCATCACCGTTTGAGTCGGATTTTCAAGATGTAATGCCGGCTTTTTTAAGCTCCCTCTTCAGTCTCTTGACTGCCGCTGCAAGTATGATTTCGGTGTTTGTTCCGGTTGAAATAAGGCAATACACCTCATGATAAACCGCATAAAACGCGCACTTCAAATCACACTTTTCCGAAACGGGATATTTCCTTTTATATGCTTTGTAAAGCCCGAAGCACTCCCCGGTCAGGTTTCTCAGCTGGAACAAATCAAATTCTTTGTCAGCCCACTTGCACTCAAGGGGGTCGATTATCGCGGTGATATTAAGTCTTTTATCGGACATTACATTCATAACATTCAAATCGCCGTGGATAAGAGACGCCTCTTTTACGGGCTCGCTGAAAATGTAATCAAAATTTTTCCACGCTGTTTGCATAACATTAAGCGTGCTGTCCTTCAGCCGTTTTTTTCTGTTAAGCTCTGCGGCGGTCTGTAAAATATCCTGCGCAAACGGTCGGTAAAAATCAAGCCAATTATCGTACTCGGGGAAATCGAGGCTGCCGAATTTATCGCAGGTAATGTTGTGCCAATTTGCAAGACAATCCGCTATTGCATCTGCAAATTTCGCTTTTCTTTTTTTGCTTAAAAACAATTTTGAAAAGTCGGTGAAGCAGTCTGTTCCGTTCACAAATTCCTCAATTATAAAATCCATGGGGATTTCGTCGGTTGCGTCAAAGGTAAAATAGACCTTGGGAATATGAACCAGCGAGCTTTCGGCAAGCTTTTTCAGCGCGGCGCTCTCATTATGCTGCATACCGGCGACGCGGCAGGCCTTTACCGTAAGAGTGTACGGCATCACGGGCAATTCGGCCTTGTAAACATATCCGAAGGAGCCGCCGCCTATGTATTTAATCTGCGTTGCTCGGCTCCCGTAATGTCTGAAAAGCACTTCCTTTGCAAATTCGCATGTCTGTTCTTTTGTGTATTTGCTGACTGTTTTTTGCTGCATAGGTACCTCCCCTTTTTCACACTGTTTTTCAATTTTGTTAATACCCGTTTGTTTTCGACGTACCGATTTACACATTTATGTTTTAAAAATATAATATCAAAAAAAATAATAAATATCAATAAACATCTCTGTACAAAAGAGCCGACGGACATATAGCCCGACAGCTCTTAGGTCTTATATGTATTATGGTGCTTTCGACGTCCGCAAGGCTCGCCGAGCTCCTTTTCAATTTGCTTTTTAAGCGTAGCCAACCTGTTTCTGACCGTTGACGACGGCATATTTTTTATCTTGCCGATCTCTCTGCTCGACCAGCCGTAGCTTTTAAGAGTCACTATTTCTCGGTCGATCTCGCTCATTTTCAAAAGTATCTGCTGAATTTCAACAGATGTGATATCATCAAACACCTCAAGACATTTAATGCTTTCAAGCTCATCAAGCGAGTCGGCAAAATTGTTTTTACGAAGTCTGTCGGCAAGCACGTTTTTAGCAATTTTAAAAATCAAGGACTTTTCTTTTTTGATGTAACCGAGCGTCGGCAGATAACCCCACAGCTTCATAAAGGTGATTTGAGCCAAATCCTCTGCCTCGTCGCTGTCAAATCGCCTTGAAAAATACGAAACTATGCTTTTATAATACTTTTCATAAATTTGGTTAAACAGTTCAATGTTATTCATTTTTTTCCGTGATTTTGTTGCCTACGGTTGAATTGACTTTAACATAGCCCAAAATACTTTTGCCGCATTTCACCTCGTTGCCTGCCGCAAATGTTATCTTTTTATCGGAGAGCATTTGCTCGGTCACGTCATCAACAATATCGACATTGTTGCCTGCGGCCACCAATGTATTGTAATCGAAGCTCCTCACCGTATCGCCGTCGATTTCGATGGTGTTAGGGTAAGGCTTTATTACGACGTTATCCTCAACCTCAACACTTCTGCCGTTCATACGTGTCATCTCATAGCGTGATTTTTTTCTTTTAAGCAGAAGCCCGTTCACGCATAAATCCGGAATCTTTTCAACGGTCTCAAGAATAATAATGCCGTTGACAATATAGAGGCAATCATCGGAAACATTTTTATCGTTTAATATTACCATTCCGTTTAAAACGCTGTATTTGCTGTAGCTGACCTCTATAATGCTTGCAACATTTCGGATTGTTATCTTGGCATAGGCATTTTTCCATTCATCACTCGCATTTTTCGGAATAAGAAGCATCGCACAGCTCTCGATTTTCTTGATTTCCCTTAACGCCTCGGCAGTAAAATTTCGCAAATCAAGAAGTGCTATGTTTTTTATGGTTTTTCTAAGCATAAACATTCCCCTTTAAAAGCTTTGAAACACTCTTCGTTCATTAAGACGAATTCAAAATAAAAACTGTCCGTATTATTTCAATTTATTTTTACTTGCGATTACACACCCAAACGACATGCAAAGTAACGCTATTATCCGCACAACTCCGTCGGCGAACTGAATTAAAACAATTTTATCCATAATTCAAATTTCCTCTTAAAAGTTATTGAAGCGCGTTTCACTTATTAAGACGAAATTGAAGAGGAAACTGTCCGCATTATTTAAAAATTTATCGGCGTCCGCAAAATGCGGTATCGCAAAATAAACAATAAGGGCTCCGTTTTACGAAGCCCTTGAGCAAGTGTGTTCATATCAAGCGAAAAATCAAAGCCGTGTGATTTTACGTTCATTTTTCCTCGGCGGACATATTTTTGCGACTGTTTACACGCAAAATCACTTTATTTGAAATATTCTTGATTACAATCGGAACCGCTACCGCCAAAATCACATAGAAAAGATAAATTCTGGAATCTCTCCACGGGTATGCGTACCACAATGTGCTCTTTGAAAATCTTGAAACCCTTGATATTACTAGGGGTTCAGACTTTTTCAATTTATTCCCACTCGCTCCCGAAAGGCTAAAATTAACGCATTTTGTTTATAAAATGTATCGTGTAGTCTTCACAGTATTTTGATAATCCACATTATCATACCTGTATGACGAGAATTTATCATTTTCTTATCAGGTACGATAAAACCGATGGTTGCAAGAAAAGAATAATCGCAACCGGATTGGTTTTACATTTATATTATACTTGATTTCTTTTTGCCTTGCAAGATGCATTTTAATTTTACGCACACATTTCAAAAAATGTGCTTAAATTTTAATTGTTTTTTTTAGTTGTCTCAGGTATAATAAAATCAGCATACAATTATGCGTTCGCTGTGCGTGAATTTTATTTAAGGAAGAGGGTGAATGAGTGAATCTTCAAGAGCGAGCAAAAGAAGTGGTTGTAGACAATAATGGCATTGCAAAATCTGCCGACTTTGTTGCTGCCGGAATCAGAGCCGTTGATGTCGTAAACCTGTGTAACGCAGGCTTTCTTAACCGTGTACGACACGGATACTATCAGCTTGCCGAACAAAGTGTTTCTTCAGAAGAACAATTGCTTGCAACACTCATCCCAAAAGGAATAGTTTGTGTTGAATCTGCATTGTTTCACTATGGTTACAGCGACTTTGCACCACGAAAATGGTCAATAGCTGTGCCTCGTTCAATGTCCAGAACAAAGCTAAAAGTTGATTCGCTTGCTATTCAACCTTATTATATGCAGTCTGAGTTGTATGAACTTGGGAAAATCATCGACAACTTCAACGGGATTGAGCTGCCTGTATATGACCGTGAGCGAACAATATGTGATTGTTTCAAATATCGTTCAAGATTAGATAACGAAATTTTCAACAAGGCCATTAACGCTTATGTAAAAGACAACAAAAAGAATCTGAATAATCTTTCTGCTTATTCCCAAAAATTGCGTGTGTATAAAAAAGTTACCGAGCTGATGGAGGTGTTGCTGAATGGCTGATATTGCAGCGTCTGTGCTTACTCGATTAAAGAATAAGGCGCAGGCAAGTGGAAGAAGTTATCAACTTTGCTTACAACTCTTTTGTCAGGAAGAATTTTTGCGCAGACTTGAAAAATCAAAATATGCAGAAAATTTTGTTCTCAAAGGCGGATTGTTTATTTATTCGCTTACCGAATTTGACAGTAGAGTTACAGTCGATGTTGATTTTTTGCTTCGACAAATGCCGAACACTCCTGAACAACTGCGAGTTGTGCTTGAAGAAATTATCGCAGCGCCTACTGAAAATGAATTTGTTACATTTGAGATAACAGATGTTGCACCTATCGCCGTTGCAAAGAAATACGCCGGTATCGGTGCATCGCTTGTTGCACACATCAAGAATACGAGAACACCTTTCAGCATTGATTTCGGCGTTGGCGATGTAATTGTCCCAAAGCAGGAAAAGCGAAAAATTCCTACACAGCTTGATGATTTTGCTTCTCCGACGGTAAATACATATTCGTTGGAAACGACAATTGCCGAAAAGCTCGATGCAATTCTCGATTTAATGGAATTTTCAAGCCGAATGAAAGATTATTATGATATTTATTATCTTGCCAATAAGTTCGATTTTGACGGTGCAACGCTGACAAAAGCACTTAAAAAGACTTTTGAAAACCGTGGACACGCCTTTACGATAGAACAATTTGAGCAGGTTATGGCTTTTGCCGAAAATGATGCAATGCAAAAGAAATGGAAAGCATTTTGTCGAAAGATAGATACTAAAACCGATACATTCAGCAAAGTAATCGAAACAATAAACCTTTTCCTTGCAGAACCAATCAAAGCAGCAGAAAGCACGGCATTCACCGCACATTGGACTGCATCAGAAAACGAGTGGAAATAAAACTATTGATATGCATGCTATAAGTGTGAACGGAGGAACCTAACAATGGCAAAAATCATGGAACAACCAATTGTAGATTTTTTAAGACAACAGCTTAACTTTTCTGGATTCCCACTTCCTTCTGTAAGTGAAGATGAAAATCATCTTATTGTTTATGAGCAGGATAGTTATAAGCAAAATAGTGAATTGCTTGTACTGTTTCAACATGCTTCAAAGTGTAATGCGAATCCTGATATTTTATGGACAGACAATGCTGATTTTGGCAAGCCTGAATTTATTATCATCAACACCCATAATAATTTGGCTATTGTTGTTGAATGTAAGCCTAAAATTGCAAATCATAGTAGCAAAAAATTGCGAGAAGAAGGAATCCTTGTTCGAGATTCTAAAGTTATTAGCAGGTATTCCGTGGAAGGTGCTTTACATTACGCCAAGTATTTGTCTGCTAATTACGATGTGATTGCCATCGCTGTCAGCGGTACACCAGATAATTATAGAATAGATACTTTTGCTTGGGAAAAAGGACGCTTACATATTGAGGACGAAAAAGGACCATTTGTAAATTTGAACATTCATTCCATTTTGTCGTACAAAGAATATACACAAGCATTTGATTCAATAAACACTATCAAGAGAACTATTTTGGAAAAAGACGCCCTAAGTGTTGCCCAAGATTTGAATCAAACTCTTTATGATGCAAGTGTTCCTCCTATTGACAGAAGTTTGCTTATAAGTGGATTGCTTTTGGTTTTGCGTGATCCTGTTTTCATAAATAGTTATCGCGATAAGAAAATTTCTGAGAAGAAACTGCTAAAATTATTGGGTGATTCTATGGAAACAGAGTTGGAAGAATTAAAAGTTCAAGACTCTTTTAAGTTTTCTATGGTTCTTACGCGGTTTAAGGATGTCTTTAATCAGCCGGGCATGCTCAAAGACAATGCACGTGTTCTTCGTTCTGTTTTGGATACATTGAAAGCCAAAGTATACCCGTGTATGCAGGGTGACTTTTCTCTTGATATTATTGGCAAATTTTATAGTGAATTTTTGAGATATGCTAAGGGTGACCAATCAAGTGGAATTGTACTAACTCCTCCTCACATCACAGAGTTGTTCTGCGATTTGGTTAACTTGCAAATAGACGATGTTGTTCTTGATCCGTGTTCTGGCACAGGCGGATTTTTGGTTTCTGCAATGAACCGCATGTTTAAACTTGCCGAAAAATTTCCCAATTCGGAGGATGAAAAAGAAAAAATAAAAACAAGCCGTCTAATCGGTTGTGACGACGATAAATTAATGTTTTCGCTTGGTTGCTCTAATATGATTTTGCGTGGCGACGGAAAAGCTAATATGTATTATGGTTCATGCTTTGATCACCAAGAATCTTTAAGGAGCAAAAAGCCAACTGTTGGGATGATAAATCCGCCTTACAGTGGTTCTATTTATTCGCCGTTACAATTTGTTGATTTCTTATGCGACACCGTTGAAAAAGGAAGTTTAGTTTGTTCCATCATTCCTATTGCGTGTGCATATGCCGAGGAAAATAAGCTTATGAGGCAGCAAATCATGCAGAAACATACTTTGGTGGCTGTTATGAGTATGCCTATTGAACTTTTTAGACCTATTGGAACTGTTCCGTGTATAATGTTGTTTAAAGCTCAAGAGCCCCACGATAAAGAAATACCCACATATTTAGGAAACTGGAAAGACGATGGTTACAAGTGGAAAAAAGGCGTTGGAAGGATTCCCGATGGTTCAAAGGCGCTTGAAGCGAAAGAACGATGGATCAAATCATTCAAACGGACCATTGATGATCCCAACATAGGAATTTGGCAATGCTTAGATGGAACTGATGAATGCTGTTGGGAACGTTATGCAAAAACAGATTACTCAAAACTTGATCAAAGTGCTTTTGAATTGGAAATCAAGAAATATTTAATATTCCAGTTAAATCAAATGGATTTGTCAGAAATTTCAAACAACAAGGAGAATAATGATGATTTCAGTAAGTAAGATATTCGAAATTCTTCCTGGTCACGGTCTTGAATTGTGTAATATGAGCATATCTCAGCAAGGTATACCTTTTGTAAATAGATCGTCTAAAAACAATGGCGTGGCATGCAGAATTGATCCTATAGATGATTTGTTACCTCTTCCTGCCCATACTCTATCAGTGGCATTAAACGGTTCTGTACTCGAAACATTTTTGCAGACCGAACCCTATTACACGGCATATCATGTGGCGTGTTTAAAACCGTTAATAGAATTATCAGATCAAGAATTATTGTATTATGCAGCCTGTATAAGATTAAATCAATATAAATACAACTATGGGCGTCAAGCTAATGCTTCTTTGAAATTTTTAGAGATACCATCACCTAAAGATATTCCAGCCTGGGTAAAATCTTATTCGATTCCCAGTATGAAAACATATCTTAATCGTGCAAGCAAAGATGACGTTCCATTTAATCCTATTAAATGGAAAAAATTTGGCTTGGAGCAACTGTTTGATTTCGATAAGGGCACATTTCATCCTGAAGGAACATATACAACGGGGAACACTCCTTTAATTGCTGCCGGAGAGAAAAATAATGGAATAATGAGGATGACTAATTTACCCGCAGTGTTCCCAGCTAATACCATTACTGTGGGCAAAGCTCAACTTACTGTTTTTTATCAACCTAAACCTTTTGCTGCATCTCATGATGCCGTTGTCCTTTTCCCAAAATTCAAATGTAATAAGTATATTGGTTTATTTATGTGTGCAGTTATAAAAAATGAAGCATATCGATTTCACTATGGTAGACAGATACAATTGGAAGCAACTAAAAAATTGCAAATTAAGCTTCCTGTTATTTTAAAAGATAATGTGCCAATAACAGATGATGACGGAAATTGTATTCCAGATTTTGAATATATGGAAAGTTTCATGAAATCTTTGCCGTTCAGCAACAAAATATGAGGTTAAACTATGAGTGAAATAAAAACTTCTGCTAAAGGAATAGACTACGCAAAACCATGTGTATTAAAAACTAAATCAAGGGTTTATTCTCAAGCAGTGCTAATGAAAATCCCCCATGAGCATCACAATGAACCAGACATATCATTAAAAATAGGAAGATATCTGTTTCCTTTTGGTAAAGTTCAAAACGAAAAACCAAAAAGTGAACTTACATTAGACAACGAAGAATTAAATGCTCTTATCAGTTATATTTCTGAAAATTATGTTCCTGTAAATCTTGGCTCTGGAAAATATATAAATGTATCTGATGATGATGAAGAGCTTATAAATAAATTTAAAGAGTTAGTTGAAAAGAATAGCGATACTGCCGAACTTCTGATTGAAAAAGGAATTCTGTCTGACAATGTATTTGTTGCTGCAACATCCATAAAAAAGAAAGATGCCCTTATTGATTTTGAAAAAAATCTTGGAGAAACATTGCCTGAATCTTTTTGGCAGAATTGGTTTTCTGAAAACAAATGGGTTCTTGGTTCGGATTTTGCGCAAATTATCGATGAGCGAAATATAGATACCGAGAATATCGCAGACTATATAATGCGTGCTTTTGACGGATTCGTAGATTTGGTCGAAATAAAAAAACCAAATGGTTTGCAGTTTTGGTCTGCAACAAAAGACCATAATAATTATGTTCCTTCTACTGATTTAGTTAAAGCTATAACTCAATGCCTCAACTATATTTATGCTATTGAGCGTGAAGCAAATAGTGTTAAATTCATCGAAAAGACAAAGAGCAAAGTAATAAAACCACGCTGTATTTTGATTTTTGGACGTTCTAATGATTGGAATGACGAACAGCGAGAAGCTTACAGAATACTCAATGCTGCATACAATCAAATATCAATTCTTACATATGATCATCTTTTATTCCGTGCAAAAAATGTATTAGGGATAACGGAAGATATTGATACTACAGATGACGATGAGTTACCATTTTAATAATAAACGCCGAGTGCGGCTCGCTTTCGAAGTCGTACTCGGCGTGATTTTATGCATAGATTAAATCCGCATTTACAATTTCCGTCGCTCTATTACGAATATTATTTATCTTCTGCACCCAAAATATCGTATCGGTGTTTCAAGCTTTTTAGTTCAAGTATAAGCTGCAATAACCCTGCCAACGACAAAAACCCCGTACTGACTTTAATCCGTCAGTACGGGGTTTAATGTTAATATGGTGTTTTTGCGAGCCACAAGATATTACTTTTTACTCACAAACCACTCGATACACGCGATAAAGGGTACCGAGCAGAATCTTATCTACGGGCTCTTTGAAAGCCCTGAATTACTTGATATTACTGGGGCTTCAGACTTTTTTGATTTATTCCCACTCGACAAATCCTATTATATGGGACTGTATTTTCTATGTTTTCACGGATAAATTATTCGCAAATTTGTTAATGTTTCACCTGTTATTTTTGGCCGCTCAATTTCTTAGTATCAAAATAGTATCACAAAAGGCGGAGAAATGCAACCACATTCCCCGCCTTTTCCAAATCACTTCTCATTTTTCTTTAATACTATTCTTTGATATGTTCTAAGCGATTCCCCTCTTGGTCAAACAATTCATATACTTCATACTTGCCAGTTCCAGTCCCATAAAACAAGTGATAACCGTTTATATCTAAAGGTGTCAACTCTTGATTTTGATAGGTAATAGCGGCTACATCTTCGTCATAAGCGACAGCCATCACAACATATTTATCACTTTTATCATACCAAGAAACCAATACTTGCGTTCTAAGGTCACCACTGTCGAGCTTTTGAGGTATTTCAATATTTAGAGAGCCATTCATTTCAACAACGCTATAAAAAATACTGTTTTTTTGTATGATAGCGTTCTGGAGTTCATTATTATTATTTTTGTTAGTATATATTACTACAATAAGATTTTCATCAATTTGTTGGGAGGTTAAGATTTCGCCTACTTCAAACGGATATTTTATTCTGTTAAGTGCAGTATCAATACTTTTAGGAAAGTATATAAAAGAACCAATTACCACACTTAAAAAGATAAATAGTCCAATAAAAATTAGTTTTCTGTTTTTCATGTGCGGCCTCCAATGGGAATTTATCGTTTACATTATAACAGTAAAATTCCCTGCTGACAAGTACAAAACGGGAGGGCACCCCATAGAGTGCCCTCCTGCTGTCCGTTACCTCGCCCCCCGTCTAAACCTCCGCTTTGCCTTCTTCTGCTCCCGCTCTTGCGCCTCCCGGCGCTTTGCGTCCTCCACGGCTCGCTCTACTTCCTCCGGGCCGAAAGCCCGCTTGACCCGCTCAAAGTCGGCAACAGCACCCCGCAGGGCCTTGTTCTCCAACTTCGTTTCCTGCAAGCGGTCGGACAACCGCTCGTTTCCTTCCCTGGCCCGTCCATAGTCTCCCTGCAACCGCTCATACTTCCTCTTCAACTCGACATAGGCCCGGTACAGGGAACGCAGCACCTTGACGATCTGCGCCAACAGGGGCTTGGCTTTCTTCTCCCGGTAGGACTTGGCGCTTTCCAGCGGCCCCGGCTCCGGTAATATCCGCTCCGGGTCATCGGAGAACTGCGCCGCCAACTGCTCCATGTTCCTCACAGCCGGGGCCAGCTCCTTTAGGCGCTGTTCCTGCCGCTCCACCTGGCCCTGCTTCTTGGCCTTGACCGCCTCCAGCTCGGCAATCTCCTTGGCCCGCTGTTCTTTCTTGTAGTCCATCACAGACAGGTGCTTGTCGTGGGTGCCCTTGTCCTCCCACTCTATCCCGTGGCGCTCCATCACGGCGGCAAGCTGTTCCTTTTCAGAGCGTACCCACTGGCTCCACTCCGTGTCGCCCCTGGTGCCGCCCTTGAATCCCTGGGCCGCTAACGCCTGTTTCAGCGATACCCTTGTGTCCAGGCCTCGCTTGCTCCCGGTGGTGAACGGTACGAAGTCGATGTGCAGATGGGGTGTGGCCTCGTCCATGTGGAGGTGGGCGGAGAACACCCGGAGCTGGGGGTTGCGCTCCTGGAAACCTCTCATGTACTCGTCCAGCACCGCCGCCGCAAGCTGGCCGTCCTCGCCCTCGGCGCTCATGTCGTCCTTATTGCCCACTTGCAGGATGATTTCATGGAACGGCTTTTCCTGCTTGCTGGAACGTATCTTTTCATAGTAGTCCTCGATTTTGCGGTCTGCCCTGGTCTGCTTGTCATTGTACCGCTTGAGGGCCTCGTCAAAAAGCTCATGGAAAACCGTCTTGATATTTTCGTGGCAGTAGGTTATATTCAAGTGGGAGCGTGACAGGTCGGTGTTCTTGGCGTTGAACGCCCTGCTGTTGTGGTTCACCGAACCCTGCCCCACCATTGCGCTAATCGTCCTTTTCAAATCAACACTCCTTTCGCCGCGCCAGCGGCGGCCTTTGTTACTTTCTGCGAAAGTAACGCAAAAGCACTTTTGACAGCCTTGCGGCCATCAAAAGCGCATTTGCGCCCTACGGGGTGGAGTGGGGGCGTTGCCCCCGCCGTCTGCGGACGGCTCCCCCAGCAGGGCTGCCCTTTGAAAAGGGCACCCTGCACCCCGTGACGGCCGTGACGACCGTGACGATGTTTTACACACCGCCTCCGCACTCCGAAAAGCTGTCACAGCTGTCACGGTCGTCACGCCTGGGGTTCCTCCAACGTGAGCTTGATACTCCGCCCGGCATGGGTTCGGGCGCTTTCATAGTGGATGTGGTACTCATAGGACAGCCGCCACGCCCGGACATTCAGCCGCATAGCCAGGGCATTGGGTTTCATATCCAGCCCCAGGGCGGCGACAAGTTCCGTGGCCGTCCCTCTCCACTCTGGCCGTTCCGCCGTTACCAGGGCGGCAACAGCCTCCAACACCGGGTCAGGCGGCTCCTGCCGCAGCTCCGTTTCCCGCCGCTCCAGCTCCCACACAAGCCGTTCCTCGTCCCGCTTGAGGTAGAGGCGCTGGTCTTGCTGATCCCGCCCAGAAATGTCCAGGGTGGCGGCGTTGTCTGCCCGCCGCTCCTTTTGGAGCAGAAAGGCCCCGTCTGCCGCACCCAATAAGCCGTTGGTGCCGGAGATCATATCAAACTTATCATCGGCCTGCTGCTTGCGGGTGTGATGTACAACCAGGAGGCAAACCCCGCTTATATCGGCAAACCGTTTCAGTTTGGTGATTACCTCATAGTCGTTGGCATAGCTGTACTTCTCTGCCCCGGCCTCCCGGATTTTTTGCAGGGTGTCGATGATAATAAGCCGGGTGTCCGTGTGTTCCCGGACAAAGCCCTTTAGCTGCTCCTCCAGGCCACCGCCGAGCTGCTTAGCTCCGATGGCAAAGAACAGGTTTCCGGTACTCTCTACTCCAAACATCCGGTACAACCGCTCCTGTAAGCGACGGTGGTTGTCCTCCAGGGCCAGATAGAGGACTGTCCCCTGGCGCACCTCATACCCCCACAGGGAAAGGCCCATACTCACATGATAGGCAAGCTGGGCCATGAGAAAGGACTTGCCCACCTTGGGAGCGCCCACAAAGAGATATGTCCCCGCATAGAGCAGACCGTCTACCACAGGAGGTCTGCCGGGGTACACCTGTTCGTAGAGGTCATTCATAGACACGGTAGGCAGATAGGCCGGGTCATTGACCCGGCTTATCTGCCGCAGGATTTCCTCCAAATCTCTTTCCGGGGGCTTGTGTTCTGTCACGCCCTCTGCTATACTTTGGTTAGGTTTTTGTGAGAGCGACTGTCCCCCGTCTGCGCCAACAGGCGGATATGGGGCAGTCGTTTTCTCTTGCAATCTATCCATCTATCAATCCTCCCTCATGCCGTCCATGATGGCGGCGATCAGCCGGATGGTGTCCAGCAACTCCCCATCCACGCCATTCCCGGCCTCGATACGCTCCAGTTCTTCCAGAACGGCGGCCAGCTCGTTCCGCAGGGCCTTATACACCCTGGGGTTGCCCTGTACCACCACATCCCGGCACAGCAGCCGTCGGGTGATGTAGTCCTGTTTGGTAAGGCCGGAGAGCCGCACAGCGGTTTCAATTTCCCTGTCCTCATCCGGGGACACCCGGAAAGCCACAGTTTTGTTTCTCCAGCGGTTGTGTCGGTCAAGATTTTTCACTGACATGATTTA
>OFMM01000896.1_pt1 | contig 16515 bp, 10 predicted proteins | sample 1541811 | NCBI WGS metagenome assembly OFMM01 (sample SAMN04209246, study PRJEB22552) | human gut metagenome | biome: gut; material: feces | host: Homo sapiens | place: USA: Oklahoma
TCGCCATTACCAATGAGGTGGTAAACTACCCCGGCGTGCCGAAGACCAGCGGCATGGAGCTTACCGATACCATGCGCCGTCAGGCGGAGGACTTCGGCGCGGAATTCCTGATTGCGGAGGCGCGAGAGCTGTCCCTTTTCGATGCCGAGAAAACCGTGAAAACCTCTGTGGGAGATTTTCGCTGCATAGGCGTACTTCTGGCCACCGGGGCGCAGCCGAAAATGGCGGGTTTTCGGGGTGAGGAGGAATTCAGAGGCCGCGGCGTTTCCTACTGCGCCACCTGCGACGGCGCGTTTTTTCGGAATAAGGATGTTTTTGTCATCGGCGGCGGCTTTACGGCGGCGGAGGAAAGTGTTTTTCTGACGAAATTTGCCCGTCATGTGACCATTCTGATACGGAAAAATGACTTTGCCTGCCCCGCCTCCGTGGCGGACAAAGCCAGAAACCACGAGAAAATCACCGTTCTTTTCAACACCGTCGTGCAGGAGGTTTCCGGCGATGACGGCCTGCGGCGTATCCAATACCAGAATACCGCCACCGGCGAGATCACCGACTACCAGAGTCCGGACGGCGAGACCATCGGCGTGTTTGTCTTTGCCGGGTACGCCCCGGACACAGCTCTGGTTTCCGGCATTGCCGAGCGGGACGCGCGGGGATATATTATCACCGACAAAAATCAGAAAACCTCCGTTGAAGGACTTTACGCGGCGGGCGACATCTGCGTCAAGCCCCTGCGGCAGGTCATAACCGCTGCGTCGGACGGCGCGGTCGCGGCAGCCGCGCTGGAAAAGTATTGCGGGGCGCTGCGGGGGGAAGCTTGTCTTTGAGTTTCAGCTGTGGTACAATATTCCAAAAGGCGGCGAAAAAATTTTGCTAAATTTGCAACCAAAAGCAAATTTCTGCGTATAGAAAGGTGAAATGTTCAGAAAAAGGAGGGCTGCAAATGAATGACGATCAGATCATTCAGCTATATTTTGACCGCTCAGAGCAGGCGATCAAAGAAACGGACGCCAAGTACGGTGGCTACTGCTACAGCATTGCCTACAACATTCTAACCAATCCGGAGGACGCGGAGGAAAGCGTCAGCGATACCTACCTGTCCGCATGGAACGCCGTGCCGCCCCGGCGTCCTCCGGCGCTGGCGGCATTTCTGGGGAAAATCACCCGGAACCTTTCCATCGACCGATGGAGAAAGTACCGCGCCTTCAAGCGGGGCAAGGGGCAGATCGAGCTTGCACTGGAGGAACTGCGGGAATGCGTCAGCGGGACGGAAAGCGCCGAGGAAGCGGCCATCCGGAAGGAAATTCTGGCAAGCCTGAACCGGTTCCTCGGCACGCTGAAAGAGACGGAGCGGAGCGTGTTCCTCTGCCGCTACTGGTATCTGGATTCCACTGAGGAAATTGCGGAAAAGTCCGGCTTTACGGTCAGCAAGGTCAAATCCATGCTGTTCCGTATCCGCAAGCGGCTGTATGCGCAGCTGACGGAGGAGGGACTGGTATGACGGATATGGAACTGCTGGACATTCTGTGCGGCGTGAAGGGAAAATACATATTGGAAGCTCAGAAAATGCGCGAAGGCCGCAAAAAAGCGCCCCGCTTCCGCTATGTGCGGCAGCTGGCAGCGGTGATCGCCCTGATTCTGATGTTGGCGATTTTCCTGAACACCGCACCCGGCGCGGCGGCCGTTGAATACGTGAAGGAAAAGGTCGCCAGCCTGATCGAAACCCTTTTCCCGCCGAAAAAGATGTCCATGGATATCGAGGGGTTGCCGTATGAGGGCGATTACGCGGCAGACGGCGTGGAACCGCAGGCCACCGCCGAAACGCCCCAGCCGGGATTTGCGATTTACTATGATGTAGACAACTACACAATGGTGAAGGATGGCGACGTCACCTACATTCGCCCGTATCAGAAGCCCATGACCCGGGAAGAGGTGCTGGAAGCCTACGGAGATTACCTTTCCCAGTTGCCGGACGAAGAGCGGGAACGACAGATCGACGCCCTTATGAATCCCCAGCCGGATACCTCTTTGCCCACCTGCGAAATCGAGATCGTTCATCTGGATATGCCCTTTGAAGATGCCGCTTCTCAGGAACGCGCAGAGCTGGAAACGCGGTGGGAAATTCAGGAACACACGGAAACCAACCGAATCACGTTCTCCATGTACAGCGGCAGCGAATGGAACTCTCCTTTAGAAGTGCGGGACTATGTATCCGATGAACAGAGCGGCTGCTTCCGCATTATCCGCCGATTCTTCATGGAAGCGGCGGAGGGACATGGCGTGCGATTCGCGGCCATGGTGGATACATTCGCCGTAATCCCGCATCAGGGAGATGCCAACGCAATACAGAATGATAAGGAGAATCAGAAATGAGAAAAATAAGATATCTTTTTGCTTGCAGTGTGATTTGTGCGCTGCTGTGTTCCTGTGCAGTACAAAGCCGCGTTCCCTCAACAGATTCACAGGTATCAGAAACACAATCATACAGTGAAAATCATTGGGAGACAATTCAGGCAAAGCTTTCAGATGTCATTTCAGGTGCGGATACATTTTTTAGCCGCGATTTTGAGAAAACATTGACCATTGACGATTACTGCTCGACTTATGGTATGGACGATACAGTAAAAATTACAAAATATGCTGTTATTGATCTGGATCAGGACGATGCGCCTGAGATCGTGCTTGGGATAACGGAAAACGACCAGTCTGACTGTGGTTTCTTAGTGCTGCGGTATGAAAATGGCGGCGTGGTTGGCTTTGACTTTACCTATCGTCAGATGATCGACTTGAAGAAAGACGGCACATTTGGTTACCCGTACGGCGTGGCCGACACGGGATACGCCCGCCTGAACTTCACTGATGACAGCTGGGAATACATAAAAATCTGCAATGTGACTGAGACTTCCGATACAGTCACGTTCTTCTGCAACGGGCAGGAAGTTCCTAAGGAAGCCTATTGGGAGGCCGTGGCAGAGCAGGATAGCAAAGAAGAAGTCGAGTGGCTGGCGTACTGACCAACATCTCCCCTGCATACGCAGGGAAGATCGAAATGATTTATCAGGATCGTATTCAAAAATACTGGGTTCGCGCGGTCGAGGGCGAGAATCCCCAGTCGAGCAACTGCTCCGAAGAAACCGCCCGGTCTTACATCGCCCAACATCGCCCCATTGAACTGAATATGAAGCCGTTTTCCGAGTATCCATTCAGCTGAAAAAATCCCCTCTGCCCCCAATAAACGGGCAGAGGGGATTCGTTAATTTTCCAGCGCCGCTTGCTGACTGCGGTAAAAATATGTTTCCCCGGAACCGTCTTTCGACCCGCACAGGCGGTCGCCGTCGGTGCCGTGTATGAGGTACAGCTGCCGCGGATTTTCCAGCCCGGCTACCCCCAGAGAGAAAACCGTCACGGAATCCCGGTCAAAGCAGTACGCGCCGCACATGGCATCAATGGTGCCGGTGAGCAGATTATGCTGTTCGCAGCTGACCAGCCCGTCCTGAAACCGGAACAGCTCCCCGGTTTCTGCGCAGTACCAGTCCCCCGAAAACTCCCCCGGATTCCATGCCGTGGCGCACAGACCAAAAGCCAGAATCACCAGCACCAAAACCACCCCAATGGGTATCCACCGTTTCATGCGTTCCCTCCGTCCTTCTCTTGTGCCGCTATTATACCCTACCCCGCCGCCCGCCGCAATTTGGAAAAATGGACAAGAATTATGTAAACTTTTGTGAAATATTTTCCTTGACATTTTTCGCATACAAAAGGAGCCGCCCTTGTCGGGCGGCTCCAAATGGAAAAGAATCAGGCGTCAATGGTGGAAATGCCGAGGGTGATCTCCTCCAGCACGTCCAGCAGCACCCGCACCGTGTCCAGCGCCGTCAGCATGGTGACGCCGTTTTCCACCGCGCAGCGGCGAATCTGGCTGGAGCCGGAATGCACATCCTCACAGCGGACGTCCATGGTGTTGATGACGTAGGTGACGTAGCCCTGACGGATGGAATTGAGAATTTCGTCGGAGCCGTCGTCCACCTTCGCCCGGACGCGGGTCTTGATGCCGTGCTGGCGCAGGAAAACCGCGGTGCCAACGGTTGCCTCGATGTTGAAGCCCAGCCGGTAAAACCGACGGATCAGGGGCAGCGCCTCCTCCTTGTCCTCGTCGGAGATGGTCACGAATACAGTGCCGTAATTTTCCAGCTTCATGCCCGACGCCTGCATCGCCTTGTAAAGCGCGTGGGTCAGGTTGTTGTCGTAGCCGATGGCCTCGCCGGTGGATTTCATCTCCGGAGACAGGTAGGCATCCAGCCCCCGCAGCTTGGAGAAGGAGAAGGCCGGGGCTTTGGCATAGTACCGCTTCTGCTCGTCAGGGTACAGCATGTCGATGCCCTGCTCCTTCAGGCTCTGACCCAGCGCCACCAACGTGGCAATGTCCGCCAGAGGATAGCCCGTGGCCTTGCTCAGGAACGGCACGGTACGGGAGGAACGGGGGTTGACCTCGATGATATACACATGATCCTCCGGATCGACGATGAACTGGATATTGTACAGTCCCTTGATGCCGATGGCAGGCCCCAGCTTCTTCGCGTACTGCAAAATAATGCCCTTGACCTTATTGGAAATGGAGAAGGACGGGTACACGGAGATGGAGTCGCCGGAGTGAACGCCGGTGCGCTCCACCAGCTCCATGATGCCGGGGACGAACACGTCCGTCCCGTCGCAGATGGCGTCGATCTCCACCTCTTTGCCCCGGATATACTTGTCTACCAGCACCGGCTTGTCCGCATCGATCTCCACGGCGGTGTGGAGGTAATGCCGCAGCTGTTCCTCGTTGGCGACGATCTGCATCGCCCGTCCGCCCAGCACGAAGCTGGGGCGCACCAGAACGGGATAGCCGATCTCCCGGGCGGCGGCGACGCCGTCCTCAATGCGGGTGACGGCCTTTCCCTTGGGCTGGGGGATGTTCAGGGAAATCAGAAGCTTTTCAAAGGCGTCCCGGTTTTCCGCCTTTTCGATGGCAGCGCAGTCGGTGCCGATGATGTTCACGCCCAAATCCGTCAGGGGCTGCGCCAGATTGATAGCCGTCTGGCCGCCCAGAGAGGCAATGACGCCCTCGGGCTTCTCCTGCTCCACCACGTTCATTACGTCTTCCACCGTCAGCGGCTCGAAGTACAGCTTGTCGGAGGTGGTGTAATCTGTGGAAACGGTTTCGGGGTTATTGTTGATGATGATGGCCTCGTAGCCTGCGTTTTTGATGGTCTGGATGGCGTGGACAGTGGAATAGTCGAACTCCACGCCCTGGCCAATGCGGATGGGGCCGGAACCAAGGACGATGACTTTCTTCTTGTCGGAGACAACGGACTCGTTTTCCGTCTCGTAGGTGGAGTAAAAATACGGGATATAGCTGTCGAATTCTCCCGCGCAGGAGTCGATCATCTTGTACACCGGGCGGATGCTGCTGCTCTGGCGCAGGGCAAACACCTTCCGCTCCGGGACGTTCCAAATCTGCGCCACCGCCCGGTCGGAGAAGCCCATCTTCTTCGCCTGATAATACACGCTACTGTCCATGACCGCGCCGGAAAGCTCCCGCTCCATGGAGATGATGTTCCGAAGCTTGCGGATGAAGAATGCGTCGATGGTACTCTTTTCTACGATTTCCTCCACGCTTACGCCCATGCGAAGCAGCTGGGCGATGGCGTAGATGCGGTCGTCGGTGCCGATTCTGATATAGTCCAGCAGGTCTTCCCTGCCCCAACTGTCGAATTTCGCCATGTGCAGGTGGTACACGCCAATCTCCAGAGAGCGGATGCCCTTGAGCAGACTCTCCTCAAAGGTGCGGCCGACGCTCATGGTTTCGCCTGTGGCCTTCATCTGGGTGCCGAGACGGTTGTTGGCATCGGAGAACTTGTCGAAGGGAAACCGGGGCATTTTGGTGACAACGTAATCCAGCGCCGGCTCGAAGGCCGCGCAGGTGTTGGCAAGACGAATTTCATCCAGCGTCATGCCCACGCAGATCTTCGCGGAGACCCGGGCAATCGGGTAGCCGGAAGCTTTGGAGGCAAGTGCGGAGGAACGGGACACTCTGGGGTTGACCTCGATGAGGTAATACTGGAAGGACTTGGGGTCCAGCGCGAACTGGACGTTGCAGCCGCCCTGAATTTTCAACGCGCGGATCAGGCGCAGGGCGGAATCCCGGAGAATGTGATACTCCTTGTTGGTCAGCGTCTGGGAGGGACAGACCACGATGGAGTCGCCGGTGTGGATGCCCACGGGGTCAAGGTTCTCCATGTTGCAGATGGCAATGGCGGTGTCGTTGGCGTCCCGCATGACCTCGTATTCGATTTCCTTGAAGCCCTTGATGCTCTTCTCCACCAGAACCTGATGGACGGGCGACAGCACCAGAGCGTTTTTCATGATCTCCCGGAATTCTTCCTCGTTATCGGCAAATCCGCCGCCGGTACCGCCCAGAGTAAAGGCAGGCCGAAGCACCACGGGATAGCCGATGGTTTCCGCCGCGGCAAGACCTTCCTCCATGGTATTGGCGATCTGAGAAGGAAGCACCGGCTCGCCAAGGCGCTCGCAAAGCTCCTTGAACAGCTCCCGATCCTCCGCCTGCTCAATGGATTCGCTGGGCGTTCCAAGCAGCTGCACGTGGCATTCCTTCAGAATGCCCTTCTTTTCCAGCTGCATGGCAAGATTCAGTCCCGTCTGGCCGCCGATGCCGGGGATGATGGCGTCCGGCCGCTCAAAGCGGACGATACGGGCGATATATTCCAGCGTCAGCGGCTCCATGTAAACCTTGTCCGCGATGGCGGGGTCGGTCATGATGGTCGCGGGGTTGCTGTTGCACAGAATGACCTCGTAGCCCTCTTCTTTCAGGGCGAGGCAGGCCTGCGTGCCGGCATAGTCAAATTCCGCCGCCTGACCGATGACGATGGGGCCGGAGCCAATGACCAGAATTTTCTTCAAATCGGTACGTTTCGGCATGTTACTTTCCCTCCATCATGGCGATGAATTCATCGAACAGGTAGGCGCTGTCCTGCGGGCCGGGGGCGCTTTCCGGGTGGTACTGGACGCTGAATATCCGGTCGGCGGCGCACTTCTGCCCCTCCACCGTACCGTCCAGCAGGTTGACATGGGTCACGGTCAGGCCGGTTTCCGCCAGAGAATCCGCCTTTACCGCGTAGGAATGGTTCTGGGAGGTGATCTCCACCTTCCCCGTCTGGAGATTTTTGACAGGGTGATTTCCGCCCCGGTGGCCGAATTTCAGCTTGTAAGTGGACGCACCGTAGGCAAGGGCGATGATCTGATGTCCAAGACAGATGCCGAAAATCGGCAGTTTTCCGCGAAGGGCGCGGACGAGGTCGATCACCGGCTTTGCGTCCTCCGGGTTGCCGGGGCCGTTGGAGATGAACAGGCCATCCGGGTGCATGGCCATCACTTCTTCGGCGGTAACCGTCCAGGGAACGACGGTCACTTCGCACCCCCGGGCGTTCAGACTGCGGATGATGTTGTGCTTGATGCCGCAGTCAACGGCCACAACGCGGTGCTTTGGATTTGCACAGGCGGATATCCACGGGGATTTCGTACTCACCACGGAAACCTGATTGGTGGGCAGAGCAGTGGAGCGCATTTCCGCAAGGCAGGCGATGCTGGGGGTCTGGGCATCCACGATCAGCGCCTTGCAAGTGCCCTCATCACGGATGTGGCGGGCAAGGCGGCGGGTGTCCACCCCGGCGATGCCCACAATGTCATACTGGATCATCACGTCTTCCAGTGTCCGCGCGGCGCGGAAATTGGAAGGCTCGCTGTTGAATTCCCGGACGACCAGACCGCTGATGGTGGGTCTGTCCGTCTCGTAGTCTTCATTGCACATGCCGTAATTGCCGATCAGGGGGTAGGTCATGACCACGGCCTGCGCGGTGTAGGAAGGGTCCGAGAGGATTTCCTGATAGCCCACCATGGAGGTGTTGAACACCAGCTCCACCAGCGCGTCCCGTTTGGCGCCGAAGCCGTAGCCGTAAAACTCGGTGCCGTCCTCCAGAATGATTTTTCTGTCAAAAATCCGATTCATGGCTTTTCACCGGCCTTTCTCTGGGAAAGCTTCTGCTCAAACTGGTCTTTCCGGGTGTCCTCGGGAATCGACGTGGGATAGTCGCCGTTGAAGCAGGCGCTGCAATATTCTTCGCTGCCGCACAGGTCACGAAGATTTTCCAGGGGCAAATAGCCCAGGCTGTCCACGCCGATGATCTCCGCGATTTCCTCCACAGTATGGTGACAGGCGATCAGGTGCTCCCGGGAGTCGATGTCCGTGCCGTAGTGGCAGGGATGCAGAAACGGCGGCGCGGAGATGCGCATGTGAATTTCCTTTGCCCCCGCGTCCCGCAGAAGCTGCACAATGCGCCCGGAGGTCGTGCCGCGGACGATGGAATCGTCCACCATCACCACCCGCTTGCCCCGGACTTCGCTTTCCACGGGGCTGAGCTTGATCTTGACCTGATCTACCCGGTGATCCTGCCCGGGGGCGATGAAGGTCCTGCCGATATATTTGTTTTTGATCAGGCCGATGCCGTAGGGAATCCCCGATTCCCGGGCATAGCCCATGGCGGCGTCCAGACCGGAATCCGGCACGCCGATGACAATGTCCGCGTCCACCGGATGGGTCTTCGCGAGGATCTCCCCTGCCCTGACCCGGGCATCATGAACGCTGACACCGTCGATGACGGAATCCGGCCGGGCAAAGTAGATGTATTCAAAAATGCACATCTTTTTGGGCGCAGTGCCGCAGTGGCTGGTGTCGGAGTGGATGCCGTCGCAGTCAAAGGTCAGGATTTCTCCCGGCAGAATGTCCCGCTGGAATTCCGCGCCGACAGCGTGAAGGGCGCAGCTCTCCGATGCGACGATATACGTCCCGTCCTTCCTTTTTCCGTAGCACAGCGGGCGGAAGCCGTGGGGGTCACGCACCGCAATGAGCTTGGTGGAGGACATCATGACCAGAGAAAAAGCGCCCTCCAGCCTGTCCACCGCGCGGCTGACCGCCGCCTGAATGGAGGGAGCGGTGATTCGCTCCCGTGTGATCACATAGGCGATGGTCTCCGTGTCGGAGGTAGTATGGAAAATGGCGCCGGAAAGCTCCAGCTCCCGGCGGAGCTGAAGCGCGTTGCTCAAATTGCCGTTATGGGCAAGCGCCAGCTTGCCTTTTAAATGATTGACCTGAATAGGCTGGCAGTTTGCCAGATTGGAGCCGCCGGTGGTGCCGTAGCGGGCGTGGGCAACCGCCATTTTCCCCGTGGGGAACTGCTTCATGACGCTGCCCGTGAACACTTCACTGACCAGCCCCAGACCCTTGTGGCCGTCAAAAACACCGTCGTCATTGACGACAATGCCGCAGCCCTCCTGCCCACGGTGCTGTAAGGAATACAGCCCGTAGTAGGCAAGGCTCGCTACATCCTCCTGACGCCGGCTGTAAACGCCGAACACGCCGCATTCTTCGTGGATACTCATGGTTATTCTCCCAGACTGGCCTTGACAAAGCCGAGAAACAGCGGATGGGGCTTGTTGGGACGGCTCTTGAATTCCGGATGGTACTGCACGCCCACATGGAAGGGACGGTCGGTCAGCTCCACAGTCTCCACCAGACGCCCGTCCGGGGAGGTACCGCTTAAGGTAAGTCCGGCCTTTTGCAGAACGTCCCGGTAATCATTGTTGAATTCGTAGCGGTGGCGGTGACGCTCGTGGATAAGACCCGCGCCGTAGCACCGCGCCATGGTCGTATCCGGGGTGATGACGCAGGGATAAGCGCCAAGGCGCAGCGTGCCGCCCTTGTCCACCTCGTCGCTCTGTCCGGGCATGAAGTCGATGACCTTATGCTCGCTCACCGGGTCAAATTCGCCGGAATTGGCGTCCGCCAGACCGGCAACATTCCGGGCGTACTCAATGACGGCGATCTGCATACCAAGGCAGATGCCGAAATAAGGCACCTTCTTTTCCCGGGCGTACTTCGCCGCAAGGATCATGCCCTCGATGCCCCGGCCGCCGAAGCCGCCGGGAACGATGATGCCGTCCAGATGGGACAGCTTCTCATTGACGGTTTCCTCCGTCAGCGTCTCCGAATCGATCCACTGGATGTCCACCACGGCGTCCAGCGCGTAGCCCGCATGGCGCAGAGCTTCCGCCACGGAGAGATAGGCGTCGTGAAGCTGGACGTACTTGCCCACGAGGCCGATGGTGACGTGCTTGCTGCTGTTTCTGATTTTCTCCACCATGTGAATCCATTCCGTCAGTTCAGGCTTGGGCGTTTCCAGACCCAGCTCCCGGCAGACAATGCCGGACAGATTGGACTTTTCCAGCATCAGCGGGGCTTCGTACAGCACGGGGAGGGTGATATTCTCAATGACGCAGTCCGGCTTAACGTTGCAGAACATACTGATCTTCTGGAAAATGGAGGATTCCAGCGGCTCATCGCAGCGCAGAACGATGATATCCGGCTTGACGCCCATGCCCTGCAATTCCTTGACAGAGTGCTGGGTGGGCTTGGATTTATGCTCGTCGGAGCCACGGAGGAACGGCACCAGCGTCACGTGGATGAACAGGCTGTTCTCCTTCCCTACCTCCAGCGCGATCTGGCGCACCGCCTCCAGGAAGGGCTGGGACTCGATATCGCCAATGGTGCCGCCGATTTCGGTGATGACCACATCCGCGTCGGTCTTCCGGCCGACGCTGTAGACGAACTCTTTGATCTCATTGGTCACGTGGGGAATGACCTGAACCGTGGAACCCAGATACTCGCCCCGGCGTTCCTTGTTCAGCACGTTCCAGTACACCTTTCCGGTGGTCAGGTTGGAGAACTTGTTCAGGTCTTCGTCGATGAAGCGCTCGTAGTGACCCAAGTCCAGATCGGTCTCCGCGCCGTCCTCGGTGACGTAGACCTCGCCGTGCTGGTAGGGGCTCATGGTGCCGGGGTCAACGTTGATGTAGGGGTCCAGCTTCTGGGCGGCGACCTTCAGTCCCCGCGCCTTGAGAAGACGGCCAAGAGACGCCGCGGTGATGCCCTTGCCCAGACCGGAAACCACGCCGCCGGTCACAAAGATGTATTTCGTCATTGGTGATCTCTCCTTTACTCTACTGTAACGGATTTTGCCAGATTTTTCGGTTTGTCGATATCACAGCCGTTTTCCTTGGCCACGTAATAGGCCAGCAGCTGTAACGGGACGATTTCTGCCACTGCGCACAGCAGCGGATCGATTTTTGGCACAAAGATCATGTCGTCGGCCAAGGAAATGATTTTCCCGTTTCCCTTGAAGGCCACCGCAAGCACCTCCGCGCCCCGGGCCTTGACCTCCACGATGTTGCTCATGGTCTTCTCCATGACCGCGTCGTTGCAGCACAGGGCGATCACCGGCTGCCCCTCGTAAATCAGGGCGATGGTGCCGTGTTTCAACTCGCCCGCCGCGTAGGATTCCGCGTGGATGTAGGAAATCTCCTTCATCTTCAACGCTCCTTCCAGAGCGACGGCGTAGTCGGTGTTTCTTCCGATGAAGAACATGGAGGGGCTGCCGTGGTATTTCTTTGCCAGAGCAGGAATGGCAGGGTTCATGTCCAGCGCCGTCTGCATCTGCTTGGGCAGGGAGCGCAGCGCCGTGAGCAGCCGCTTGTACTCCTTCCCCTCGACAGTCCCCAGAGATTTGGCCGCGTACAGGGCAAACAGGTACAGCACCGTCAGCTGGGTGGTGTAGCCCTTGGTGGTGGCCACGGCAATCTCCGGGCCTGCCCATGTGTACAGGGTGTAGTCGGCGATTTTCGCAATGGTGCTGCCCACCACGTTCACGATGGCCAGCGCCTTCGCACCCCGGCGCTGGCATTCCTTCATGGCGGCAATGGTATCCGCCGTCTCGCCGGACTGGGACAGGACGATGAGCAGCGTTTGCCCGTCAATCAGGGGGTCTGCGTAGCGAAGCTCACTTGCCAGCTCCGTAGTCACGGGGATACGGCACAGCTTCTCGATGGTATATTTCCCCGCGCACCCGGCGTAATAGGCCGAGCCGCAGGCCGTAATGACGATTTTATGGATTTGGGAAAGATCGATGTTCAGGTCGTCCAGAACGATCTCCCCATTCCGGATTCTGGGGGTGATGGTCGCTTCCACCGCCCGGGGCTGCTCCATGATCTCCTTGAGCATGAAGTGGTCGTAGCCGCCCTTTTCCGCCGCCTGAATGTCCCATGTGATGCGGCTGGCCTTCTTGGTGATGGGGTGGCCTGAGCAATCGTAGACCTGAATGGAGTCGGGCGTCAGCTCCGCAAGCTCGCCGTCCTCCAGATAGATGACGTTCCGGGTGTGCGCCACCAGCGCGGTGACGTCGGAAGCGAAGAAATTCTCTCCGATGCCCACGCCGAGAATCAGGGGGCTTGCCTCCCGGACGGCCAGAACGGTGTCCGGCGCGTCCGTGCAGACGATTCCCAGAGCATAGGAGCCAACCAGCCGGGAGGAAGCCTTCATGACGGCTTTCCGGAAATCCCCGGCATAGTACATTTCGATCAGATGGACGATGACCTCGGTGTCCGTCTCGCTCTCGAAATGATAGCCCTTCCGGACGAGTTCCTCCCGAAGTTCCATGTAGTTTTCAATAATGCCGTTGTGAACGACGGCGAATTTTCCGTCGTTGCTGGCATGGGGATGGGCGTTTATGTCGTTGGGCGCGCCGTGTGTCGCCCAGCGGGTGTGGCCGATTCCGGTGGTACCGGGAACCAGCCGCCCGTCTTCCGTCTTTTCCCGGAGGTTCTGAATGCGTCCCGTGACCTTGCTGATGGCGATTTGGTTCCCCTGCACCACAGCAATTCCGGCGGAATCATAGCCCCGGTATTCCAGCTTTGAAAGTCCGTCAAGCAGTACCGGCGCGGCGTTCTGCGTGCCTGTAAATCCTACGATTCCACACATAATAGACCTCCTTGTTGTATCTTCCTACAGCGGCTTTTTTACTCCCATTCCACCGTTGCTGGGGGCTTACTTGTGATGTCATACACAATGCGGTTGATATGGGGCACTTCGTTGACAATTCGTACCGAGGCGCGGTCAAGCACCTCATAGGGAATCCGCGTCCACTCCGCCGTCATGAAATCGCTGGTCGTGACGCTGCGAAGGGCAAGAACGTTTTCATAGGTGCGGCCGTCGCCCATGACACCGACGCTTCTGGCATTGGTAAGGACTGCGAAATACTGGCTGCAAATGTCTCCAAGGTCGGCCTTGGAGATCTCCTCCCGGAAGATGAAGTCCGCCTCCCGGAGAATGTCCAGCTTTTCTTTCGTCACGTCGCCGAGGATACGAATGGCAAGGCCGGGGCCCGGGAAGGGCTGACGGTGGACAAGATAATCAGGAAGCCCCAATTCTTTGCCCAGCAGCCGAATTTCGTCCTTGAAAAGATGATCCAGCGGCTCCAGAACGGCCTTGAACTGCTCAATGACCTCTCTGGGCAGGAGCTTGTTGTGGTGGCTCTTGATGACGTCGGCATCCCCCGCGCCGGACTCGATGACGTCGGGATAGATGGTGCCCTGAGCGAAAAAGTCCTCTTTGGTGATGCCGAATTTCACGGCTTCATCCAGAAATACATACCCGAACTCCGCGCCAATGATCTGGCGCTTGCGCTGGGGGTCTTCCACGCCCTTGAGCTTGTCCAGAAAGCGCTTCTCCGCGTCCACCCGGACAAAGTGGATGTTCCACTTGGCAAAGGCGGCTTCTACCTCGTCGCCCTCATTTTTGCGCATACAGCCGTGATCGACAAAGACGGCGGTAAGACGATCCCCTACCGCTTCGGCCAGCAGCGCCGCCAGAACGGAGGAATCCACGCCGCCGGACAGCGCCAGCAGCACGCGGCCCTTGGGGCCGATGGTGTCCCGGAGCTGCGCCACGGTATTTTTGCAGAAATCCCCCATCGTCCAAGTGCCCTTGGCGCCGCAGATTTCGTAAAGGAAGTTGCGCAGCATCTGGCTGCCGAACTGGGTGTGATTCACCTCCGGGTGGAACTGAACACCGTAGAAGCCCCGGCTCTTGTCGGCAATGGCGGCGTTGGGGCAGGCGTCGGTGTGGGCGACCAGCGCAAAGCCCTCCGGAACCTTCGCCATGTAATCGCCGTGGCTCATCCACGAAATGGCCTGCTCCGGGATGCCCTTGAACAGCTTGCAGCCGGTATCGTAATAGGTGACGGTCTTGCCGTACTCCCGGGCGGTATCCTCCTGCGCGGCCGTGACCTGACCGCCCAGCGTATGCGCCATCAGCTGGCAGCCGTAGCAAATGCCGAGAATGGGAACCCCCAGCCGGAACACTTCCGGGTCAACGTGGGGAGATTCCTCCAGATACACGCTGTTGGGGCCGCCGGTGAAAATGATGCCCATGGGCGCAAAGGCGCGGATCTCGTCCAAGGTTGTGGTGTAGGGCTTGATCTCGCAGTAGACGTTCTGCTCCCGTACCCGCCGGGCGATCAGCTGATTGTACTGTCCGCCAAAGTCCAGAATCAGGATTTTTTCTTGCATACAGTGCTCTCTCCTTCCCTGCCGCGACGCCGGTTAAATATTGATCTCCGCCTGTTCGCTGTCGATACTGGCGATCAGAGGGGCTACCTTTTTCACATAGCTTTCCACTTGCTCCGCGCACCGGCCGGTGTACAGCATAGGGTCGAGAACGGCCTCCATCTCCTGCTTCGTCATGCCGAATTCCGGATGGTCGGCCAGATCGGCCAGAAGATCCCAGCGTTCGCCGTTTTTCATCTTGGCCGTGGCGTCCATGGAGCAGGTGCGGATGATCTCATGCAGCTGCTGGCGGTCGCCGCCGTTCTTGACGCCCTCCATCATCAGATTTTCCGTGGCAATGAAGGGCAGATACTCCCGCACGGTCTTCTCCACGATTTTTTCGTTCACGTGCAGACCGTCGGTGACGTTCTGTGCCAGCCGGAGAATGGCGTCGGCGCAGAGGAAGCCCTCGGGCATGGAGATACGCCGGTTAGCGGAATCGTCCAGCGTGCGTTCCAGCCACTGGGTGGAAGCGGTCATGGGGGCGTTCAACGCGTCCGCCATCAGGTAGCGGGACAGGGAGCAGATGCGCTCGGAGCGCATGGGGTTGCGCTTATAGGCCATGGCGGAGGAACCGATCTGGTTCTTTTCAAAGGGCTCTTCCACCTGACGGTCGTGCTGCAAAAGTCGAATGTCGTTTGCCATGCGGTAGCAGCTCTGGGCGATGGAAGAAAGGCAGTTCAGGATGCGGCTGTCCAGCTTTCTGGGGTAGGTCTGGCCGCAGACGTCGAAGCACTGGGTGAAGCCAAAGTCGGCGCTGATGCAGCGGTTCATCTCGTCGATTTTTGCCGTATCCCCGTCAAACAGCTCGAGGAAGCTGGCTTCCGTGCCGGTGGTTCCCCGGCAGCCCAGAAATTTCATGGTTTCCACGACAAAATCCAGCTCGACCAGATCGCTGACCAGATCCTGCATCCACAGCGTCGCCCGCTTGCCAACTGTGACCAGCTGGGCAGGCTGATAATGGGTGTAGCCCAGAGTGGGGGTCGCCTTGTACGTTTCCGCGAAACGGGAAAGGTTGGCGATGACCTTCAGCAGCTCTCCTCGGAGGTATTTCAGGCCGTCCCGGTAGAGAACGATGTCGGTGTTATCGGTGATATAGCAGCTGGTGGCGCCCAAATGGATGATACCGGCGGCGGAGGGTGCGGCCTTACCGTAGGTATACACGTGGGCCATTACATCGTGGCGAACTTCCTTTTCCCGGGCAGCGGCACAGGCAAAGTCAATGTCCGTGATGTGGGCTTCCAGCTCCTCGATCTGTTTCTCGGTGATAGGCAGCCCCAGAGAATGCTCGGCCTTGGCAAGAGAAATCCAGAGCTTCCGCCAGGTCTCAATCCGCTTCTGCTGGGAAAACAGGTGCAGCATATAGTCGGAAGCATACCGGGAGCTTAAGGGAGATTCGTATTGATCCGTCATAGTCTGCCCCCCTGCTCAGCGAATGATGATGCTGTCCCGCTCCGGGCCTACGGAAACGTAGCCGATGCGGCAGCCGATCTTTTCTTCCACGTACTCAACGTACTTCCGCGCCGCTTCCGGGAGATCTTCCAACTTACGCACGCCGGAAATGTCGCACTTCCAGCCCTCCATGTATTCCATCACGGGCTTGGCGCTGCTTTGCAGCGTGGGGAACGGGAATTCGTCGATCACTTCCCCGTTCAGCTCGTAGTGGGCGCAGACGGGGATTTTGTCCAGATAGCTCAGCACGTCCAGCTTGGTCAGGGCGATGTTGGTCGCAGCCTGCACCTGAACGCCGTAGCGGGTGGCAACAAGGTCGATGGGGCCGACCCGGCGGGGACGGCCGGTCTTGGCGCCGTACTCGCCCCCTGCCTGTCTCAGAGCTTCGGCCTCATCTCCTGACATTTCTCCCACGAACGGGCCTTCTCCCACACAGGTGGAATAGGCTTTTACCACACCTACCACATTCTCGATCTTAACTGACGGCAGGCCACATCCGATAGGAGCATAAGC
>OFMM01000902.1_pt1 | contig 16414 bp, 15 predicted proteins | sample 1541811 | NCBI WGS metagenome assembly OFMM01 (sample SAMN04209246, study PRJEB22552) | human gut metagenome | biome: gut; material: feces | host: Homo sapiens | place: USA: Oklahoma
AGAGTTTGATAAGGCAGTATATGACTATGTTAAGATATATGCAGAAATGGCAGGTGTACCTGCTATTGCAAATATATTTGTTTCAAGATGTAGTAAAGGGAAAATTTTTACAGAACAAACAAAAAGATATACTGATAACATTGAACTTCAAGACACATTAAGGGCTTTTCACTTGGATGCTGAAAAGTTCTGGTATCTGTGCCTATTTGTAAATGATATAGTAGAAGGCTTTACTGTAGATATGGTAACACCTTTATATCCGAGAAAAGAACTAACTAATTTAGCTGATAAGTTAGATAATATAAAAGGGGAAATTGTTAAAAGAAAAGATAGTGAATTAGCCGATTTAGTTAGCAATGGAGAATTGTCATTAAAGATAGATAATAAGACCGTGCTTAGTATAACAGCACCTAATATTTTACATTCTATCAAAGATGCTTTGCAATATTACTTAAAATATAAAGATGATAAAGGGGAAGGATGGCAGTTAGATATTACCCCGTGTATAAATAAACATAAAGACAAATCTACCACTTTTAGTGTTTCTTTATTTAGAAAGTATCTTGGCTTCTTTTGTGATGTATTGGTAGCAGATAAAACTGTAGTTTCATCTAAAGGAAAACAACGGGAGGTTTCTACAGATAAATTGCAGCTTATTGGCACTATGATATATATATTAGGTATCGCTAATGATAAAAGGTTTATGGAAAAAGGTTTCCTGAGAACTTATACATATAAGGGAAAGATGAAATTAGAACCTAACAGATACTATTATATTGTTGATAACGAGGTAGGTCATTAAAAAAATCTACCTCCTACAGAAAGCCTTAAAATCTTTGGAGGTTATTAAAATTTGCCGTATCTTTGCACCCGTCAAACAAAAGCTTTGACTAGTGCATCCATTAACAGAAGCTGTAGCCCATGGTATGTACTATAGTTAATAGTTTAGGGAGGTATAACCAGCATATATAGATATGAACACAAATAATAATAAAGTTATGGAGACTGCTAAAGACAAGTTTTTGAAGAAAGTAGAAGACATCTTAAAAACTTATTGTTTAGAGGCTTTTATGGATGAAATTGAAGGTGATGAACTTGGTGATATTTATGCCGATATTGAGTGCTTAATGGATGATGCTAAAGAGAGTAATAATAAGGATGCTTTGGCGGATTTAACAGCTGCTTACAAAGAATTGCAGCGTGCAGAAAGAAGCTACAGTGATGAGGTGCGTAGTATTAACAAATAAATAGTATAGTTATGGAAAAGAAGGAAATATTTACATTGGCAAACGTGAAGGCAGAAGGTAAGGAGATAGCTTTCATCAAAGGCAATAGAGATATAGCTAAGGGTAATGTAAACAGTAAGGTTAAATCTCTATCAGAGTGTAGAATGAATCTAGTACCTATGATGGTAGTAGAAGGTAAGAAGGCTGTAGATGATGGCTGTAGCTTGGTATCACCAGATGGAGCAGATATAACTAACGATGATGCAGAGAAGTGTCTTGTTATAGTAGATGGTCAGCACCGTTATAAAGCTGCTATGAAGTTGTTGGAAGAAGAAAAGGATAATGATGAGAAAACTATCACAGATGATTCTATTCGTTTCTTTCTAGATTATAGTGGCAGAGACACAAAGGAACTCTTAGCTGTAACTAATATCGAGAGTGTCAAGTGGAAAGCTGAGGACTATGCTAAAGGTGCTGTGCTGTATAAACCAGATGATAAGGTAGCTAAGTTTGCAAATGAGTATCTGGCACAAGGTGTAAAAATATCCACTATTAGTATATATTTGTTTGGGCAGTCTGGAGTATTAACACCAACAGTTTTAGGTAAGATGATGAAAGGAAAAGAGGTAACTTTTAAGAAACAGCTTAATTTGGAAATAGCAAAAGAAGTACTACCACAATTAATAGCTAAAGTAGGCACTAAGTTTGCTGGTACAAGATACTGTGCTGATGGTTTATATAGTGTTCTAACTAATATTGGCATAGTTAACTACAAAAAGGTAATCGAAGCCATCAAGAATCTAGCAGATAATGATGTGAAGCTAATTTTAAGTGCAGAGAAAGAAGATAAACAAACTAAGTTTGAAACACTTCTTACAGCTAGATTACCTAAAGAAAAATAAAGTATCTATAGAATATTATATTTGCATTTTAAGGGGGTTATCACTTCGGTGGTAGCCTTCTTTTCGTTTATAGGGGTATGGGGTTAAATTTTAAGCATGAAGCCGCTGAAACCCCACGCCACCGATGCTTGTGCGACATATAGAAATGAAAAATCGAAAACAGCTGCAAAACTGCCTTCGATTCTTCTATTTAGTCTTTTCTTTCTAATTCTTTTTTCGGTATTTCTACCTGATACTTTGTCAAATCAAAGAGCTTGAACAAATCACGATATTCATAGAACTTTGTTTCAGGTTCACTTATGGTAAAGTCAAGCCCTTCTGTTTTGGGCATGGTCTTCACATAAATCATCCTTTTCTCTATATCAAACTGGAAACCTACTGGTAAGTACCAAACAGATGTCTTAAAGTGATTTTTCCAAAGGGCTATAACTTGCAAGCCATTCTTAAAATTCACCGCTATAACACCTGATTTTGCTCTAGCTGAATAAGTATAGACAGAATCAAGTATCTGATGGAAGAACTTACTTTTGCTCTCTAAGGAAACGTCAGAAAGCTCCTTTTGAGTTTGGATTTTTCTTTCTTCCTGAATCCTTCTGTTATTGAGTGCTATTTCTCTATCAATATCCACCACCCTATTTTCCAGCTCCTTCTTCTGTGCATCCAGCTTATTTACTCTTACATTCAGAGCATTTAAAATGGCAGGATTCAAATCAGTAGATGAAGCAAACTTTTCTGCTGTAGTATTTATTTCTTCATCTAATTCAGATATGCTATTGTGATACTCTACCTTTGATTCCTCTAATCTTTGGTTATCAGCTTCCAACTTCAAGATAGCTTCATTACTCTTAGCTTCATAATCCTTATCAAGAACCATTTGTCTGCATATATTCCATACAACCAGATTAACTAAGTTGTAATTAGTTGTAGGCACATGACACTTTCTTTTATCACCTCTATTAATCATTTTATCTGCACATTGGTAGCTAAGTTTCTTACTTTCTTGATTCACTCCTAAATTCCTACCACACACACATTTTCCGATACCTTTAAGAGGATTAAAATATAGTCTATGGTTATCCTTTATGGCTGTTCTATCTTTAAGCCCTTTGTTAGCTGCTTCCCAAAGTTCTACTGGAATAGGACATACTGGTAACTGATATAGTTTACCTGCTCTCTTTCTAATACCTTTGTACTCAGTTCTGTGAATGATTTCAAAGATAGATTTCATCAAGAAACCCCTATCATGGTAACGGATATTCATATACTCAGCAGTTTTAAATAATGACATACCACTAGCTACCAATTCAAAGATTTCTTTTACTTGTGCCATTTTTTCTTCATCAATAGCCCAAACCTTTTTAGGTTCACCACTCAAACCATGTTTAGGATTAGGAGCAGAAACAAAACCGTAAGGCTTATGTGCATCCAAATCAGCCATTGGATTAGTTATCATTCTAGTTTCCTTACCAGTGTTCATGCGGGTACGAGTTTTCAAACGCTCCTCAGCAGCACCATAAGCTTTAATTGCCAATAGAAGGAACTGACTTAAATCCAGCTTACCTTCATAAATGTGCTCTGGTTCATCCAGCATGATTAACTTGATGCCTTTAGCTAGAAGTGAATGGATATTATAAAGAGTAGTTTGAACGTCTTCACTTCTGCTAATACGAGACAATTCACTAACGATAACTAAATCTGCATCATCTTTAGTTATGCTAAGAAGGGCTTAATATCCCTCTCTATCATCTACCGCTCCACTAATACCATTATCCTCTAGTATTTGGGATAACATATAACCTTTTTGCTTACAATAATCCTTAATCAAGTCTTTTTGTCGTTTCAAGTCTTGATTGTTCGTCGAAACACGAGTATAACCTATTACCTTCATAATCAATACATTTTAAAATTTCTGGGTGCAAAGATACAAAAAATCTTCAGAAAAAATGTCGATGCCTAAAGATATTTTTTCTGCGCCCTTACGACAACCTGCCTATTTATGGAGGTTTCAATAAGTCAAAGAACACTTTTGGAGGTTTTTCCGAACCTAGAAACGGAAAAATAGAACCACATCGACAACTCTTTATAAGAAATTATCGGTAGACATTCGTTCTTTTCCAAGAATCTGTTTATTCATATTATACCCCATTTTATTGGTGAAAACAATGACACTATCCTCGGATTCATCAATGATAGCTTTCATCTTCATTTGCAATTCCCGAAGTTTAGCTTCAGATAATTCTCCCTCTAAAACTGAGTTCTGAATCCAACACAAATATTGGCGGCAAAGTTTCAACATTTTGCCTACTCGCTTCTCACCAACATCATAAACTATAATCACATACATATCACCAATACATTTTAAAAGGTTTATATTCTTCTATTCCTAAAATATCTTTTAGTAGCTTATAGCATTCCAACTTTATAAGATGCTTATAGCTTACATTACGTCCTAAAGAACGATGACGGAATGTCTCATCATAACGCTCTTCCATGGCCTTTACAAAAATCTTCTTTCCCTTTTCGTTCAAAAGACATTTGTTGAGTTTCTTATCAAAATGACTGGTGCTTAAAGCATGCTTATTGAGTACCTTGAAGATGACTCTATCCACGATAATAGGTTTGAAGATCTCGGATATATCAAGACATAACGAAAAACGCCTTTCTCCTGGAGTATGCAGAAAGCTTATCGTTGGATTGAGCTGAGTTTGATGAACTGCCCGGAGAGTTTCTGTATAGCACATCATGTTGCCAAAAGATATGAGAGCATTTACCTCGTTCTCCGGTGGTTGCTTGGTTCTTGCCCCCATGTTGAAATCATCGAGAATGATATCGAATGCAGCATAATATGCCTGTCTGATATTTCCCTCAATTCCCATTATCTCATCTACAGCCTTAGCATCTGGCAAAGTATTACTCAATCTTTTAATAGTATCGATAATATCTTGCAGGTCTTTTCCTCTACGATTATAATAGTTGAGGTTCATAACCATATTCCAAGCTGCTCCCTGAATGAATTTACGAGCCAATTCTACCCTTTTCTTCTTATTTTGGTACGCAGATGTTTGTGCCAACAATGCCTTGCCAGAAAGAAGACTTTCCCTTGGCATGAAGCTTCCGGTATAGTTCTCATAATAGTCGAAGAAGTGGACAGGAATACCTTTCTGCCCCAGGAAGTTGAACAAAGCGCTATTTGTCCGCAGACTTCCAAAGGCATACAGTTCCGCAACATCCTCAATAGGAATGTATCGAGGTTGCTGCTTGATTTCTTCATTATCTTCATTTACGATAACAGGCGTGAACTTCAGCGTATTATCTCTGCGTTCCATGATGCCTGGATTGAACAGATAGAAACTTCTTTTCATTCTTCTTCCTCCAACTCGTTTATATAACAAAAATCGAAATAACTACAATTCTTACAGATGCCTTTCTTAACTTTAGACGGGCAAACATCTTGAGAGATTATCTGAATGATGTCTTTAGATATAACCTGAATGTCATCTCTATCAACATCTGTCAAGATTACTTCTTTTGTCTTTCTCAAAAGAGGATATTCCAAGATGCCCTTCACGCCATCAATTCCATGTTGCTCGAAAACATACATGTAATATTTCAGTTGCCATTCATGAGCTTTATCCACCTTATTAGATTTCTTTATCTCATGGATGACCTTGTTCTTGGCATCATAGTAATCTACTTTGATACCATCAATCTCCACTTCCTCATACTTTGATGTACGTTGCGGATAACTTGATTCATGCACCAGCTTACCTTCATAGACCAAGTCTGACTCTTGTTCCATGTTGATGCCATTGGCAAATAGCCATAATTTGCGATGGCAAAGCTGGTAATAGTTGAAATGAGTGCCTGTTATGACCATAGAGAAAAGCCAATAGGAGGCTCCAGGTAAAAACCAGGAGCCTCATCATTTACATTAAATCTGATTCTCGTAATCAAACGCCATCATTCTATCAACCAACTCCTGCTTAGCCTTAGCCAAAGCATCTGAACTTTCGGTCTCTGTCACGACATAACTTGCACATGGAAGAGTTATAAATGTCTTGGCACCAGCATTTTCGTCAACGATAGGCTTTGTCTTTGGTTTAGATTCTCCATCCTCAACAAGTTTGGCACGAATAGCTGCAGCTAAAGTATTAGCATTATCACTAATAGCAATGGCTAAAGTCTCCATCAAACTGAATGTTCTTGCCTGATTGGATGTAATATGCCAATCAATCAGAGCATCGGCTATAGCTGGAATAATCTGCTCACGCTGCTCTTTCGGCATCAACAAGCATTCACCAAAAGAAGTAGTGATTACCTTCCATCCATCTTCTTTCAACTTTTCTATCATATCTGATGTAATCTCTGGTTCCAACTGATTAGTTGAAACGCAGAACAAACGTCGCAAATCTATAGCTATATCATATACAAAGAGTCCTGTGGCACGAGTATTTTCTGGAATCCATTTGCGATACAAACTTCTATCGTTACCATCTAAAAAGTCACTAACCTGTTCATCTGTCAAACGATTTCCATTTGCATCGCGCACAACAACTTTATGCACGTTAGGCTTATCTGAACGATCGAATGAAATGTTCTCCTTAGAAACTGCTGCCAAAAGTGGATGCAAAGGGGTCATCGCAGAAATACTAAATGGACTTCTACGCTTTACTGCTTTCTCTTTTCCTCCCTTTGGAGTTCTCATCCAGCCACCTAAAAGTTGGTCAACATAATGTGGATCGCAAGACGAAAGGACCTCACCTTCTTTAAGCGCACCTTTCTTATCTACATCAAAATAGAACTCAGTAGGAGAAGGTTGAACACCTAAAACATCGTTAAGCTGCTCCAGGATAGAACGCTTAACCTGTTGACCACTTGAAAATGGAACTCTTACGTTGAACTGTGGGTCATAATAAGATTTCTGTCCATCTTCTACACAGAATACAGTGAACGCAGCATGCTTGAGCCCTCGTAAATAAATAAAAGAATTCTCTTTCATAATCTTGTATTTTTAATTGTTATTATAATGTCTTATACTGGAAACGCAAAAGTGTTAAGAAGTATGGTACATTGTCTGTTGGCATACCATGAATCTCCTTCACAATTCCTTTAAACTCATCTATCTTACCAATGAATGAAACAACCTCTGCAGCAGCTGCTATGAACTGTTTCTTATTAGTTGCATTGAGCATTGTCTCAACCAAATTTTTACGTTTGGTACTGATAGACTTATCTTTATCACTAGAGGCTTCGTTCAACAACTCTGCCAACTCTTGGGATTTCTCCCATAATTCATCATTATTCAACATAGCTAATATCCAAATTTTATATACGTTAAAATTAATTTGTTCGTCTTCATTTTTAGGAGTTTTCGGCTGTTTCGGCACATTATCTCCTTTTGAATATACATAATCTCTAAGTCCTTTAGGCTCCATGGCTATTATTCCTATAGCCCCATAAGTACAAGCCGTTTTAAATCCAATTGCAGTTCCCCATAAAGACTCTGCATTTCTACCATTGCTCATCCCAAATATCTTTTCATAAAGATGAATTGGACGTCGTATTTGGTTCAAATTAAATGGTATAAAACCAATGGTAGTATTTGTCTGACCTATGCTATAGATGTAGCCCAAAATTTGAGCATTTCTATACTTTTTAGAAATACCAATGAGAATCTTTGTCCATGTTTGGGTTTCAATACCAATTATTCCATCTTTATCCACCTTATAAGGAGCAAAGTTCGCTAATGGATTCTCTTCTTCATATTCTCTTTGATCATAATAATGAAAAAGCCATTGACCATTCCAACTATTTATTTTATTGCCATCCAACATTAATGTCTCATTTAGAGCTTTGCGATAAAATTTCCATCCTTTAAATATATCAAGTAGAATATTCTTATGAGTAAAAAGAATAGAAACTCCTCCACTTACGGTAATACCTAACGCACCACCTATCCATGATAAGAATATATCTTCTTTAGAAGTATTCATTTTCAGATCAGTCAGTTGCCCTGAAGTTGTAGCATTTACTTCAATAGAAGGATAACCTATAGCAATACTCATATCAGCATCATTATTCTCAACTTTTTCTATGAATGCATTAAGTCGTTTGGCTCTTTGTTCTATATTCTCAAAGCTTTTAATTCCCTTTATACAATCACGACAACTTGGTAGTTTTTGTACAAATGGAGAGTTTATTGCATACATCATCTGCTTGTTTTGATCAAAAAACAAGGGATAGAACTGCTCCAAAAAGAAAGTTCGGGCATCATAGCTGGTGCCATATTTTTCATTGTAAGCATCCAGGAATATCTTTCCAATATTTGATGTTATCATATTTTATAGTATTTCAAACGATTGATAATATTCTATTTTACACAAATCGGGTAACAATCCCTTTTCTTCATCATATCCTTTGTTCGGAATGACAAAAGGATGCGACCCCTTATTGAGCTGATCAAGATTTCTATGTGCAATGGAATGATAGCTTACAGGTATTTCCATTTCAATTCTTTCCAATCCATTGGCACATAAGTATCTGTCTTTATCTTCTTCTGTAATACAAACAGCAGAATTGATGTCAAGCGTTTCCAGTAGCGCTGATTTCGGATGATGACAAAGTGCCTTTAACACCCATTTTCCTTCCAAGAACACCACACCAGTAAAGTCTATATTCTGAAAGTCAATCTTTGGATATACCTTATCTATCATTTCCTGAACATGACATTCCTCCATGATGTCACCACTGTCTGGCAGGACCCTGAAAGTATCTTTCAGAACATCCAGACTATAAGGAAGAGCTTCTTTATCATCTTCAGATGGTGCTATGACATATATCGGCTTGTAATGTCCAATGGTATCTCTTGTACGCTTGCGATTAATTCGTCCAAAACGCTGTGTAAGAGCATCAATTGGAGCACACTCAGTAATCATTATATCAAAGCTGATATCAAGACTGACCTCTACTACTTGAGTGGAAACTACAATGCATGGAACGTTTTCTAATTGATTGAAGTCTTCACGCAACTTTGTTTCCAATTTAGCCCTGTCGCTTCGTTTGTACCTGCTATGCACAAGCATCTTCTTCACTTCTGGATATAATTCTTCAATAGACTCATATAGTTTCTGTGCTCTTTTTACTTGATTACATACTATGAGAACTTTAGAATTGCTTTCGATTGCTGAGGCTATCACATCATAAGATTCTTTTTTATCATCGAGCTTGTAGATTTGATGTCTGTTGAATGATTGAAGCGTCAGAGAATCCAACTTTACCTCATAAACTGCATCAGCTCCACCCAATAGTTGAAGTATCTTCTGATACAATACTGTCGGCATTGTTGCCGTACCAACATGTACCCTACACTCCAGTGCAACAAGAATTTCTATAATGCGTAGAACTATAGACTGCATAACATCAGAATAGGTATGTATCTCATCGAGAATCACATCACAACCTTTTAAATCCATAGCCATGGCCTCATATCCTTTGATACCAAAAACAACAGAGGCCATCTGGTGTGGAGTAAGGACCTTCACTGATGCACCAACATGACGCTGCATGATACTTTCTTCTATCTTACCGTCTTTCACTTTCAGATTAGAGGCTGCATGTAGAAGATGAACTTGAGCATTAGTATTACTCAAATCATTCTTTATTCTATCATACATAGCATTAATTGATGCTTGAAAAGGCAGTGTATAGAAAACTCTTCCACGACAACGCCTCAACAAAAAATCAGTTTTTCCAGCTCCAGTTGGAGCCGTTACCAACGTATGCATCTTCTTACTATCCGAAGAAATCAATGATAAAGGATAGAGTTCACTTTGCCTATTGTAAAAAGACAAATCAGGTTTGATGAAGAGTTTATCAAGCGGTATTTCAAATGCAGTCTCCATAGCAGAAGCCATGTGATCTGCCGCCATCAACAACCCTCTCCATTCAGAACACCCCTTTTTCCTACCATCACAATAGTCTATGACATATTCGTAATTTTCTTTTGCCTCTTCCAAAGAAACCTCATGAGTTTCCAAGCCAAGGCTTTCAAGAATATCAATGGCTATATGACTCCATTCCGAGAATAACTTTGAATGTTCCTTAAAGCAATCTGATGTATCATCTAAATCTAAAATGCCCAAATCCCGAACATCTTTATACATAGATTTATGATGAGCTACAATCATATCTATCACAGCCTCTCTATGTTCCTGGCATACCAACGACAGAAAGAACAAGGAAGCTATTTCATGGCGAAAAACAGAACCAGGCTTCTTCTTGTTTGGGGAAATCAGCGATTGCTGGAATACTGGACTTACCTTTCCAATGTCATGCAATAAAGCTCCTTCTACCGCAATCTGTTCATCAAATCCTAAATGTTTAGCCATTACACGAGCGGTATCAGCAACATTCTTAAGATGCTGATACAAACAAACATGTCCATTCTGCTCGCTTTTAGCTAATATTTCTTGATGAATATTCATATAGTTACATCGTTTAAAGTAAAGATTGACCATTATACTCTATCCAGCCAACCATTGGTTGATTATCGTTAAAACGATTATAGCCAACCAGGAAAGACTGCTCTGAATTTCCAAAGCGCAATTCAAAACCAGGTAATTGATTGAATTGGTCTTCTTCCATCACTCTGATTTCTGATTCTGGCAAGAGTATATCTTCATTTCTACATACACATACATGTTGCTTTGAAGCTATAACAGCGTCTTCTTCGTTTTCAAAAGCAATACATAAAACCGGATGCAAAAGAACAGAACGCTTCAATACAGAACGATTTCTAATGAAAGTTCTGTTTTTATACTCCCAACCTCTAGACTGTGTCACTTCCTGTTGAGAATCCAGGGAATCATACTTCAATTTGTGCCTCAATATTTTATGGATTCCTGGAACGTTCAATAGTTCAGGAAACAGTTTTTTCTCTATGCCTTCTATTATTGAAGGTGTAAGAAACTGCTGACTGAATGTTTCTCCATCACGAACTGCGGTCCATGGTTTGATGAAACCAAACTGCCCTTTATATGTTACGACATACATAATCAAATCCTTTAATAATTAGTAAATTGCTCCAAATCCGATACCCGTACAGTTGCCTACACCAACATTCCATATAAATTGTTTCGTCTCAGGCTTACCTTTGATGACAACCGGGCAAAGACTTGCCTTATTGCCAATACCATGATAACGAACCAACTTCAACTTCTTTTTGGTGTAAGAAAGATCAAAACAAATATCCAACGTTTCATCTTCTTCCAATCCTGCCTCTTTCATCTTTGACAAAAGAGTATCCTTAAGATATTGGTTTGCCTGTGCATGATTGAAATTATACTGTTTAATGCTTCCATCATTCAATTTTCTCTTTATAAAAATCGGACTAGCACAATAATACAAATCCCGCTCTGAAAATTGAGGTTCAGCACCAATAGTTATGTCAGTTACAAACATACCACAAAACATCTCAGGATCTTCAAGAATTGTTCTGATGATAACCTTAATGATACTTTCATCATAAAAGCTAATAAACATCGTTGCACCCTGTGAAAACTGAAGTGCATCCTCCACTTTTCTTCCTCCATTTAACCAAGAGAAAGAATACAATGAAATCGTATCATGAATAGAATTGTTTCCAATCCATTTATGAATAGTACCAACCAGTTTCTGTTGATAATCAAAAGGAACTGGTGTAGTATTCGGTGAAGTTTTTAAAAGAATTCTCATATTAAAAAAAATGTTCGTTTTATAAATATATTTTTTGCTTATCATAAAATTTATCTCAGATGGTTCCTTGCCTTATCAGCAATCTCTTTCGCCTCCTGATAGCACCCATCAATTTCTTCATAGGTGTATGCATTCCGAGCCTCAGCGATGCTTTCGGTTGCAACCACTTCAAACATATCGAAGACGATTTGTTCATTATTATTCTGCTTCATATCTAATACTGTTAAGAATTAGTATTTCCTATTTTAAATATCATCAAATGCTGACATTTACACCGACATTCAACATTCACGAATCTACTATCGAATCGACTCTCTTCTCCCTTCCCAATGTCTCTGGAAATGCATAGTGGCCATTACCTATTTCACGGGGATTAGGCTCTATATGCTCGGCATACCATGCCCGTTTATACTCGGTGGTGATGATGCCGTAATCCCTGGCGGCGATGATGGAAGCAGCGAGAGATGCGCCATACAGTTCCTTGATGTCGATCATCTCCTCCAGCGTAATCTTCTCACGTTTCTTGGAGCCCAACTCTTCGATAAGCGCCAATTTAGGAAGAAGGAAGAAACTGGCAAAGAGATCACAACGCTTCTCCAGCCTCAGCGGACTATCTTCCGGGAAGAGGAGAAGCAGATGAGCCAACTCATGAACTGCCGTGAAACGAAGTTTCTCTACGCTACTCTTTTCCGGATTGAAATCGAGAATCATCAACGGATGCTTCTTATCAGCCCAGGTGCTCATTCCGAAGACATACTCGGGAAGATTAGCTGCAAGTATCATGATACCTTTTCTTTCCAAGAGTCTCAGGATACTGGCGATAGGTCCATCACCGCAATGCCACTTTTCACGAAGAAGGTCGGCAGCATGGATGGCATCTTCCTGCGTTGATATCCCGGTGCCTTTTATCGGATTCTTGAACCGGGTAAGAAAACCCGCTTCTTTCTCCTTGGCTAGATATTGCTCTGCCCAAAACGAGAGTTTCGCTTCCAGGGCTTGCAACTCGTCTTCGGACAACTTGCCATTGGAGGTGGTACGGAGCATAGGCATATCTATCTTGAGATTGGTTCCTTCGAAATATTCCTCGCTGATATTGAGGGCTTTGGCTATGGCTTGCAGAGCATCACGCTTAGGGCGCATGATGCCTTTCTCATATCGGGAGATGCTCTGCTTGGTGATGGCTCCGTTGGTTCGCTCTACGAGTTTATCCATGCTGAGCCCCATCATCTGTCGCGCTTCCCGCAATCTTATAGAAAATGATTCATTAATCATAATTGTCTACTCTTTATTTTGTTGACAAATATAAGAAAAAGAATTGATTTTGTAACTAAGTGTTTATAAGATTTAACATAAAAAAGCAGGCAAGTAACTACTCAGCACCCCTATGGGCATGAGTAATCGTCTTACTGTTGTACTACAGCAAGAATTGCATTGAATTTAGAATTTCCGTTCTTCATAGCAGTTTCAGCAATGGAGTGCAACTTGGCAAAATCATCGGCACCGCTGTCTGTTCGGAAGCAACCGCTGACTTTCTGCTTTATCTTGATTTTCCTAACTCCCCGCTCACTGGCATTGTTCTCGTAAGGCACACTTGGATTGGAGAGAAAGGTAAATAGGTAGTCTTTGACTTTAAGGATACCCCTCTTGAATTTCTCAAACTCGTTATCTAAATGCGTGAGGCTTTCACCCAAGAGGTTCTTCATCTTTGTCTTCAGTACCTTTATCTTTCTAGAGGTAATGTTGTCCTCTCTTCTGAGATTTATAGAGTGTTCTATCAGATGGATGAATCTCCGTGACCAGTTCTGGTTTGGATCCAGTTCGTTCAGATACTCTGCATTCCTAAGAAGATGAGCCAGGCAGACCTGATGGTCCTTAACATTCATCTTGAAGTAGCTCTGATGTCTGTCAGTCACAAGTGTCGAATAGGGAAGTCCCTTTGGAAACTTGGAATCTATGGCCTTCTGACCTCGCGATTCTGACTGGAACACGTATGTAAGCAGGTCGTTCTGGAATATCCAGTTCCAATGCAGATGCTTTCCTACCGCAGCACCAGTTTCATCGGCTCCTACGACAGACGCAGTTTCCAGCCTCTTGCGTATTTCCTCATATGCACAGTCTGCCTTGCCGCTATTCTCTTTGAGTATGTTCTGCACTGTTCCCTCACTTATATTCTGGCCGGACAGGTCGGATATAAGTTCTGCAATCCTTTTGAACGGAATACACTGCACTACATTAAGGTATGTCACCAGTGCACGGAGGTTGTCACCATACTTGATACGACAGTTGGGAGCTTCGCAATTGTTTACGCAACCGCATTCACAGACCTTCTCGTAATACTGTTCCTCGCAGGTCTCTACGACCACCTTGATATCAACAATTTGTGTCTTACGGATCTTCTGGCATGGTATATCAATCAAGAGCCGACCACAGCATTTACAATAGACGGGGTCGTGCTTTACAATTACGTCTGGTTCTGCTATAGTCTGCAGTGTGTGACCCTTGTGGCCAGGCTGTCCACCGCTCGGCTTTCCGCTTGGCTTGCGAAGAGACTTTGTCCTGCGCAGCTCACGGGAAGCGATACTTTCTTGGGATGGAGGGATACTGCTGTTACTGCTGTTTTTCTCGGGCTTTCCTGGTGTACTTGATGTATCGTCATCAGCTCCCTCGAGTTCCTTGATGCGCTCTTTAGCAACGGCAAGTTCTGCCTTTGTGGAAGCAAGTTCTGTCTTTAGATTATGTATCTCCACGTCCTTCTGGTTAATGACACGGTTGAGGCGTCCGATCTCCTCAGTCTTCTCGGAGTCGGACTTCTCAAGTTTGCGCAGACGCTGGTTTATCTGGCGCAAAACAACATCTATGTCAGTACAGTCGCTTGCCATTTTTTGGTGCAAAGATAAGCATTTTTCTCCACATGGCAAAATCACGATTTACATCCCTTAACGCAGACTTTTGACTTACGGGGAATGCAAAAACGCATCTCCTGGCAGATAATCTGTTGAAAGGCGATAATAGACAAAGGAGACATGTTGGAGGCATCATCGGAAAAGAACTCGTTAAATGAACTGTTTTAAACAGCCTACGTCCTCATCGACTCAATCATTAAAAAGTTTGTAATGATGAAGAAAATAAGCAAAATCAAGTTTATGCTTTATTAACGAGAAGCTTTCTATAGGGGTGCTGAGTAGTTACATAAGTTTAATTATTATGTAAATTTTATTAAATAGATAAAATGAAAAAGCTTATAAAGAAAGTTTTGATGACACTTATCTCATTATTCAAATGGGAGAAGAAAATTCCGATTGTTTCCATTAAAGAATCTAGTAATTTATTGGAAGGAAAGGTCGCTCTAATTACAGGCGGTTCTGGTGGTATAGGCATGGCAATTGCTAAAAGTCTCTTAGAGAGTGGATGCAAAGTGATAATAGCAGGTACTAATGAGCAAAAATTAAAGAAAAGTATTGAAATTTTGCAGAATGATGCCAAATATGTCATATTGAATATGAACGATATCTCTTCTTTTAGAGATAAAATAAATTCTGTTGTAAGTACATTTGGACATATTGAACTTTTTGTGAATTCAGCAGGAGTCCATTCTGAGAATTTTGATTTCTGGAATATGACAGAATGCGAATATGATAGGGTAATGGACATAAATTTAAAGGGTGTTTATTTCTTTGCTCAATCGGCTGCTAAATATTTGCGTGACAATAACCTAAAAGGTAAATTACTTTTTGTTTCTTCGTCACGTGGGTCTGAACCAGCGTGGTCTCCATATGGTGTGTCAAAATGGGGCTTAAATGGAATGGTAAAAGGGTTAGCCAAAGAGTTGTACCCTTATGGAATTAATGTGAATGCTATTGCACCTGGATCAACGGCAACAAATTTGTTGGGTTATAAAAAGGGAGATAGTATTTATAGTGATGATAATTCTGAGTGTAGAATGATTATGCTTGAGGAAGTTGGTAATTTGACAAATTTACTTCTTAGTGATGCAGGAAATATGATAAATGGTGAGATTATCCATATTTCTTCAGGCAGAGGTATTTATGACATAAGATAAAAATAAAATGAAGAAAGTTTCGATAGTTGTACCCGTTTATAAATCAGAGGCATTTTTGCCTAAACTGATAGATTCTGTATTGGGGCAGTCTTATACTAATTTTGAGTTGATCTTAGTTGATGACGAGTCTCCGGATAATAGTGGAAAAATCTGTGATGATTATGCGCAGAAGGATAAGAGAATCTTAGTTATCCATAAGAAAAATGGTGGATGCTGTGATGCTAGAAATAAAGGGTTGGAAGTGGCTACAGGCGAATACTTGATGCTAGCCGATGGTGATGATTGGCTTGAAACAGATTGTGTGGAATATTTGGTCGACTTGATGGAAAAAAATGATTGCGAGATGGCTACTACCGATAGTGTTTTTACTACTCGTAATCGAATTCAGAATGATACCGACAATATTAGGATATGTTCTAAGGAGCAGGCTATGGCAGACATCCTATATGTTAACATCCCATTAGGTCCATGGAATAAAATTTATACTACGAGTG
>OFMM01000908.1_pt1 | contig 16293 bp, 20 predicted proteins | sample 1541811 | NCBI WGS metagenome assembly OFMM01 (sample SAMN04209246, study PRJEB22552) | human gut metagenome | biome: gut; material: feces | host: Homo sapiens | place: USA: Oklahoma
TGTCGTCCGTGTTCGCCTTCGGCGTGCGCGGGGGAGTGGAAAGCAGCAGCGTGCGCGGCCGCACGGCCGTGCCGGTGCCGTCGCCGGCTTTGCCGTCCATGAGCCGGGACAGGCTCCGTCTGGTCTCATCCAACAGATCATGCGCAGACAGGTCGTCGATGATGACCAGATCTATTGGTGTGCCGTGCGGCCATGCGCCGGCGAGCGAACCGACATCCGACGCGGCAGACACCGTGTGCCGGGCGGATTCCAGCGTGCCTTTCACCGCGGAAGCCAACGCCGGATCGCTGGTCACGAAAAGAATGTCCATTGCGCCTCCTGCCTATGTAGCTACTCCCCACTGTAGCCCGTCGCCGTGTGTTCGGGTGACCGGTCGTCACAATATGGGGCGCCGGGGCCGAGGAGGACACCCGCCCGGGCCCCGGCCGGCCCTCGCCGCGTTTCCCGTGCTTCCCTTTTCTGCGGTTCTCTTCTCCTTCCTGAGGATGAATGCCGCCCGTCGTGGCCGAAGCGCTCGTCGTCCATATCGGTCTCATGGCGGATGGCCCGGCGGCCTGCGACTCGGCTACAGTGAAACCAACAGGGGAGGAGCAGACGATATGGGATTCTTCGAGAGCTTTTCGGCGCCGTTCATGATGTCGGTGGCGTTATGGCCGCTGGTGTCGTTCATCGTGACCGTGCCCGTGCTGGCCATGCTGTACCACCGGGACAACCGGCTCGGCTTCGGTGCGGCGCTGTCGGCGTACGCGACGGTGCTGTATCTGATCGGCCTGCTGTGCTTCACGCTGTATCCGATGCCGGACGATCCCGCAGCGTACTGCGCCACCCACCATCTGCATCCGCAGCTCAATCCGCTGCAGTTCATCGGTGATATCCGCGCCGACGGGCTGACGGCGATCCTGCAGATCGTGATGAACGTGGTGTTCTTCGTCCCTCTCGGCTTCATCATGAAACGGGTGTTCCGCTGGAAATTCGCGGTCGCCCTGCCGGTCGGCTTTCTCGCGTCGCTGCTTGTCGAGACGATGCAGCTGACGGGGGTGATGGGTGTGTTTCCCTGCTCGTATCGTCTGTTTGACGTGGACGATCTGATATGGAACACGTCGGGCGCCGTGATCGGATACGGTTGCGCCATGCTGTTCGACCGGCTGTTCCCGCCGCGGCGCACGGATATGCAGACGGTCACCCGGCCGGGGTTCGTGCGTCGTTTCGTGGCATTCCTCATCGACATGGGACTGGTCGTGGTGTGCGCGACCCCTGTGGGCGTCGCCGCGATGGTGCTGGTCACGATGATTTCGGGCCGTCCTGGCGCCGACGTGCAGCGGATGCGGCTGCTCGGCCCGCTCGGGTTCGGGGACATCGCGATGCTGGTTATGCTGGTGCTGTTCGAATGGGTGATTCCGTGGTTCAGACAAGGCCGCACTCTCGGCGGCAGCTACACGCATATGACCTGCGAGACCACGCCGAGGAGCGGCGCTCGCCGCGTGGCGTTCTATGCGGCGCGGTTCGCCGCGATATGCTGCGTGGTGTTCTGCGGGCGCGTGCCGTGGGCGGGCACGGTGATATTGGTCATGGGCGTGTTCTGGCTGGTCCGCAGACAGATGCCGTACGACTTGATTTGACGTCGCTCGCCGCGTCGTCGGTCCAGCTTTCCGGGACAATGGAATCATGAGCAACAACATACTTGTCATCACCAGCAACCCCGAAAAGGACAGCATGACGGATGCCGTGGGTGCGGCATTCGCGGCGGGCGCCGTCGAGCGCGGCGCGTCGGCGGACGTGCTGGACCTGTACGATGAAGGATTCAATCCCGTGTATTCTGCGGCCGACCGGGCCCATTATCTCGGCCATGCCCCGATGCCCGAGGACGTCGTGCCTATCCAGCGCCGGCTCGCTCAGGCGGATGTAATCGCCTTGGTGTTCCCGATCTACTGGTATACGATGCCGGCGATGGTCAAGGGACTGTTCGACCGCGTGATCTGCCGCGGGTTCGCCTATCATCCGGACGGCACCCCCGGCGCGCTCGCGGACAAGACGGTGCGGGTCATCATGCTGACCGGCGGCTCGCGGCAATGGTATGAGTCCGATGGCATCGGCGAGTCATTGGACAATCAGATCTGCCGGCAGACCTTCGCCAAGTACTGCGGGGTGAAGGACGTCGAGCTGGTGTACGTCGACAACCTGTCCATGGGCGACGATTCGTCCGACAAGCGTAAGGCCGCCGCGGCCCAACTCGAAGGCATCCGTCAACTGGGCGCCAGCCTGGCGTGACGCCCATAAGCCATCACCACCGAACGAGCCTGCGGCCGATATATGGTGCCGCTCGACCCGCGGTGGTTCTCACACGCGCATGTTCGGGAAATGCAGGCGCATGAAGTCGTCATCGAAAGCCGTCTGATATGCTGCGCGAACCAGTTGTCGAACACCACGCCGTTGGCGCGCTGCCCGTACAGGAAGATCGCGGGCGGCGTGACCACGGCGTCGATGAGAATCCACGCCAGCAGTATGGTCGCGAGCCGCGTGTGCCACGTGTCGTCGATGAGGTGCACGAGCCACAGGACGAACGGCAGGATGAAACGGACGATCAGATAGCACAACAGCCCCCAGAACAGCATGAACGGGACGGTGGTGCGCCCGCCGATGTTCAGCGGCTCTTTCGCATAGTTCCATGACCGGCTGCCCAGCAGATACTGTTGGATCAGACTCATCGCGAACTCCAGCATGCCGCCGGCGAGACCGCCGACCAGCACGACCTTCCACCCCCGGTCGATACGGCGCAGCGCGATGACGATGGCCAACGCGGAGACCGTACACGTAGTTGAAGGGGGTGAGGATCGATCCGTTGCGGTACTCGAACATGCCTTTGGCCTGGTATGCCCAGATGGTCTTGTGCACGGTGCCGATCAGGCCTGCGAGCGCGTAGACGAACGCACAATCCGCCCAGTCGCGAGGGCGGGGCTACCTGCCCAAGAGATTCGCGTCCATCGACCGCAAGACCGGCAAGCCGAAGACGGCGAACATCGTGCTCGCCATCGCGGCCGAGCTCGTCATCATCGGATTGCAGGTGCTGCCGTTCTCCCCGGCCGCGCTCAAACCCGCATCATGGGTGATCGTGGTGGTGTGGATCGTGCTGGGACTGGTGTTGCGCCTGATGAGCCTGCGCTCCCGGCGTGAGTGACGCATCGCCGTCGCCGCCCGCAAGCCGCAGGTAATCGCGGTCGTGGGATTTGCGTCGGGGTACGAACCGGCTGATGACGGAAACGCCCTTGCCGCGGTTCTTCACATAGATGAACCCGATGACGGAGAACACGACCGCGCCGATGAAATTGACGATGAGATCCTCCATCGTGTCGATCAGGCCGATGTCAAGATAGCCGCCAAGGCCGAGGTCGCGCCCATTGACCGCCACCTGCGTGATGTCGTTGATATGAATGGCGTGATTGGCGTGGGCCGGATCGAGCATCACTGAGCTGATCGAATGCACGACGGCGTCCTTCTGCATGTCGAATCCGAACAGCATATCCATCGAGAATTCGAAGAACTCCCAGACCACGCCGATCGTCATCGAGAAGCAGAACGACACAATCGCCAGGTACAGCGGCGACAGCTCGAACTTCACACGGTCCGAACGGTTGAGCAGGTCGACCAGCGAAAAGCCGATGGCGGCCGCGAGGAAGCCGTTCATCGTGTGCAGCACCGTGTCCCAGAACGGGAAGATCTCATAGAACGAGCTGATCTCGCCCAGGATCTCAGCCGCGAACACGAACACCAATACGATGACCTCAAGCGCGGACGGCAGTTCGATGCGGAATCGTACTTGGACGAACGCGGGCGCCAGCAGCAACAGCAACGTCAAGATGCACAGGAACACGGCCTCATAGTCGCCGTTGAAGAATTCCAGCACCGCGACAGCGATCACCAGCACGCGCAGCACGACATACACCGCGAACGAGCTTTTGTGCTCCCGGATCTCCATGCCTATGGCGGCTTCCATGGTCTTCCAGCGTGCGCGCAACGGCGGTTTGTTCTTCGATTCGCCCATCGCTCCAGTCTATCGGCGACGGGCTGCGCCCGGTGGCGGGCGGCGTGTCGGTGCTCATCGAGCAGCTGGACATACCGTGGCCTGCGGGCATGGGCGGCATGGAAGAATGCGCTGGTGAACAGTCGCAGGATGGTGCTGCTCGAACCGTAATTGAGCGGCGAACGGGTCCAGCCGTGCAAGCCTACCAGTGGACCACTGGTCGAGTAGCCAGAACTCGCCGAGATCACGGGCGATCATGTCGAACGGCGTGGCGCATCGGGCCTTGTCCTCCCAAGAGAGCACGACCTTGTACATCAGATGGGCGTTGACGCGCACGTCGATCGGCACGTCCCTGTCGACGCACGTGATGCGCAGCGGCCCGTAGCGGTAGACATGCCGTGATCCAGGATCGCGGTGTCGGAACAAGAACGACATGGACGGCTCTCCCTGTGATGCATTGTATCGGACGGCAGACCGTCGAACAGACGCTGTCGCTGTTCGGCTCCAGCGTCGTGCAATACGCTATTTTCTGATACCTGGTCTTGCGGTCGAACTCCGGCATGGTCATGACCGGAGCGATGGTCGCCGCCGCCCTGCCGCAGGCAATCGTCTCCGTGTTCGGGGGTGTCTGGGCTGACAGATGGAACCGCAAACTGTTGGTCATGCTTCCCGATGCCGTCATCGCGGCCGTGACCATATGCCTGTCGGCAAGTATGGCCGTCGGCTGGGGCGATACCGGGCTGATTCTTGTCGTTCTGGTCATACGTTCGGTAGGCGGCGGAATCCAGACCCCGGCCGTGCAATCGTTCATCCCGCAGATCGTTCCGGAGGCGTGGTTGCTGCGCGTCAACGCGGTTAACGGCACGTTGCAGACGGCGATCAGCATCGCCTCTCCTGCAATCGCTGCAGCCCTCGTCAACCTGATGCCATTGTGGATGATCATGCTCGTCGACGTGTCCACGGTGATTGTCGGCATAGGCTTCGTCGCGCTGATTCGTTTGGATGATGCCCGTCTTCGTCATCCGGGGAGAGCTCGGATGACGCTCTGCGCGCCACATCGATTTCGGTTTCGTCGTGCTCTCCAATTCCGCTGACAGACTTGCCGCGCCCACGTACGCGCTCATGCAAAAGGAGAGCGACGTGTCCCGCAGGGGCGAGTATTGGGTCTGCTGACCTCGGTCTCGGCATTCGGAGTGCCTGCGGGCATGCTCGTGTTCGGCCCGCTCGCCGATGTGGTCGATGTACGTCTGCTGTTCGTGGTCGGCGGTCTGATGACCGTTCCGATCGGTGCCTATGTGATGAGATCCGCGCGGCGAAATCGGGTCGCTGAGTGAGTGACTGACGGGGTTCATCGTGCGACACGCCCGAATTGTGTAGCAGGACTGTCTTACATGTTCTGCGGGAATGACGGAACAAGGCCGTTTTCCGGGATGCGTGCTTGCAGTTCTGCTGCGCAATTCGGGCGTGTCGCGCAGCGTCTCGCTTTGCCGGGCTCGCCGGCGATGTGCGGATGAGCTGCACGCGCGGGTTGATTGTGCGCGCTGTCCGTGAGATGGAACCAGGCGTCTTATACCAGCCGGGCGGCGGGTGTGGATGTCATGACAGCGGCCGGAATCAGGCCAGCGTCGCCGTGATGGTGAGATCTCCGGTCTCGGTGCCGGCCCACACGCCGTCCGTGCGGTTCCAGCGCATGCCGTTCGCGCGCAACGAATCGATGCCGTAGCGCCGTGCATGGACCACCAGCCAGGCCGTCGCTTGGCGGCATAGCCTTTTCCCGTTTTCGGTGTCGGTTCCGGCCGACATTGTGAACGTCAGTGTCTTGGACGTGGTCTTGCCCGAGCCGTCATTGGCCGCGGAATTGTCGGCGGCCTTGTCGCCGCCGTCGTCTTGCGTCTTCGAGGAAGGCTCCAGACTCGACGGCTGCGATACCATGACGGTTGGGAATTCGTTGCGGAAATCACTGGTCAGACCATCCATGTCCGCGTCCGAAGGCTGCGCCGGCTCCAGCGCGCACGCGACACCCGCGCCGGTCTCGCCGGTCAGACCCGCCGCCCATGTCTGCGCAAGATTGGTCCAGTCGGCGTACCTATCCGGATATTGCGAACGCTGCACCGACTGCGCCGCGTCCTCGACGGGGACGGACTGCCAGTTCGGCACCTTGACCAGCTCGTCGTAGAACCTGTTCGCCGCATACGTCTCGTCCATCAGCTGCTCTTTCGAGCCCCACCCCTGACTGGGACGCTGCTGGAACAATCCCACGGAATCCCGGTCGCCGTAGCTCAGGTTCATCAGCCGCGTCTCCTGCATCGCCGTGGCGATGGCGACGGTCGCGGCATGATCGGGCAGGCCCCGTTTGACTGCCGCCCTCGTGATGATTTCGGCGTTCAATGCCTGTTCAACGGACAGCATTTCCTTGTTGTCGCCGGAAGACAGCGTCGCGGAACAGTAGGCGTCCGACGCCCGGCGTGGTTCAGGGCCGGAAGCGGGCCATACGAAGCGCATCAGTCGTGGAATCGAGGCGAACAAGGCGATGGTCGCGCACAGCATCACCGCGACGATGATCACGGTCCGTCGCATGCCGTGACGCGGCCGTTCCCGACGCGCGGCGGGCCGTGCGTGCCATGTCGGCGACAGCTCATGCCGGATCGGCGGTTGCCCATCACGAGGCGAGACTGATCGCGTTCGCCGAGCCGTTCGTCGTCCGGCCATCTGCTCACCTCCAGAGTCGTTTCCACGCAGTGTATCTGTTTTGCGTGTCGTTACGTGTCTATCGTGCCATATGATGCTGCGATGCCATGGCATCCCGCAGGATGATTTGTGCGGGGCGTGGCGAGAAGCATGTTCCGTGGCTGCCGCGTGCCTGCCTGCCGTGGCCGTTTGCCGTGCCCGTTGCCATGGCCGTCGTGTCTTCCGCCGTTCCGGCCATCCCGCGAAGCGCCCCATCATCCCCAAAGTCCCATTTGCTCCGCCCAAGATGGGACTTTGGGCGGATGATATCGGATAACAAGCGGATAGGATACTGCTGTCATGTGGCTTATGCTGCGCGTACAGTGGCAGGTATGTTGGATCACATCACATTGCATGTGCGGGACGTCGGACGCAGCATCGCGTTCTACGAGCATGCGCTCGCGCCACTCGGCTACATCGTCAAGGCCCACCACGAGCCCACGTTGGGTTTCGGCGTGGATGACGGGACGCCGCACTCCGACTTCTACGTGTCTGCGCTGGATGATGCCGCGCTCGCGCCGCCGCCCACGCATATCGCGTTCCTCGCCCCGAACCGTGAGGCCGTGCGGGGTTTCCATGCCGCGGCGCTCGCCGTCGGCGGCCGAGACAACGGCACTCCGGGACCGCGCCCGTATCATCCGGGGTACTATTCCGCATTCGTGCTGGATCCGGACGGCAACAACATCGAGGCCGTCGTCGACTGGGCGGGATGGTTCGAAAACCATCGCTGACAGGCGGTGCGAACGATTGTTGTACGACTGTACAACAGCGTCGGGCTGATGCCGGTACGTTCGTACATCAGGTGTTTCGGATATCTTCGACGGTCCCGAGCCTGATCGGCAGGTATCCATGCCGATCGGCGGCACACCGCATGACCGACCATACGCCTGCGCGACAGGATGACGGCCATCTACCCGTGGTACGCGCCGGTCGTGCGTTGGATGACAATCGGCTGCATGCCGGACGCGAACCGGGCCGTAAACGTCTGCGACATCAACGGGCAGCAGAGCCACCAGACGAGAGTCAGCATCGACCATTCCGCCAGATGGCGGTCGCGGCTCAGCCACAACCACAGCCATGAGAAGTTCGTGAACCCATAACTTACGCTCATCCACAGCAGCACCCAGAACATGCTGCCGCCGCTGATCGAACGTGAATGCGTCAGCAGATTGAACGCGCCATAGCCCACGGCGAAATACACGCCGCCCATCACCAGCCCGACCAGCAGCGTCATGTATTTGCGGCGCCACACCAGCAACGCCGCGAAACCAATCAGAAACGCCACATCCAGCCAGATGTACGTCGGCATGAACTCCCGCCGCGCGATGACGTCCGACACGTCCATGACCCCCTCCGTTGGCTTTCGCCGAATGTTCCTGTGCTCAGGGTATATGCCCACCGTTGGTCGGGCCGGTGTAAGATGACGGATTGGTTGGGCCGGCTGGGCCGGTGAAAATGGCGGAGTCGGCTTGGGCTGTCGACGATGAGTCGCGGTTTCCGTGCGTTTGCGTTCCTAAGTGCGCGCCGAACCGGCAAGTGCGCGCACATAGCAACGCAAATGGCCCTGTTTGCGTTCCTAAGTGCGCACGGTCGTCGTTTCGGCGCGCACTTAAGGACGCAAACGCCTGTTGCGTTCGTCTACACGCGGCTCCGTCGTCCGCCGCGGCTCAGCCTGTCGGCGGAGGCTGCCCGTGCCGGCCGTGCGCTCAACCGTATCGGGGAAGAAGCGCCGATTTGCGGCAGAACTAGAACAGCCGCATGGGCTCCTCGCGGTTGATTGGACGGATCAGGCTCGGCCCGTCGCCCTCCGGCGGAGCGACCTCATGGAAATGCAGCCGCGCGGACAGCTCGGCACCGGCCTTGCGCATCGGCGCGAGCAGACGGGTGCCGTCGATTGAAGGATCCAGCCACTCGGACGTCATACCGGCCGGCACCAGCAGCGGCATACGGTCATGCACCGTCGCCGGCCCATCCACTGCAGGGCACGTGAGAATCGTCGCCGTCAGCTGCCATAGGGATGCCGCGGAAGGCCGCCGCCACGAATACAGCCCGGCCATCGCAAGCGCCGTCGATTCCATTTCCGGGCTGAAATAGAACGGGCGCCGCCCCTTCCACTCGTAATACCCCGACGCCGGAATGATCGTGCGCCGGGAGCGGGTCGATTCCGCGAAGGTGGATTTGACGTGAGCGGATTCCACTCGCGCGTTGTAGGTGGGGTAGGGCAGGGTCTTGCCAGAACTCCAGCTGGGAATCAGCGACCAGTATGCGCCGGTCAGGTGTCGATGCCCGTCTTTGCTCTGCGCGATGACGGCGATGTTCTGCGTTGGGGCGATGTTGTACGAGGGGCGGGGGAGAACGTCGCCGCGCACGTCTTCCTTGGCCACCGAGAATTGCGCCGCGATGGCGTCCCAATCCAGATCGAGCGCGAATCTTTTACACATTCGTCCAGTCTATGATAAGAATCTGTGCGCCGAGAATGTCTATTTGCGACCGCCACACACGTCGTGGGGAAGATGCAAACGGGGCTGAATGAGGAGGATTATGCCTATTGTCTGGCATGAGGGCGGTGTCCATGTTCCTTCTGCTGCGGGCAATGGCGTTGCGTCGGCCTGTTCGGTAGCTTGATTTCGGTTCGGAAGGTGCCGGGTGAGGGCCTGCTGACGGCGAGCGTGGCCTGCATGGCGTCGGTGCATGCCTTGGCGATGGACAGGCCGAGTCCGTGCCCGGGCCTGTTGGCCATGCGGGTGTCGTCGCCGCGGTGGAACGGCTGGATCAGGTCCTCTGCGTCCGCGGCGTTTTCTGGAGGTCTGGTGGTGTTATCGATGGTGATGATGGTGTGGTTTTCGCCGGCTTGGACGGTGCAGGTTATGGCATGGGGCTGCGGAGCACCTTCTCCGAGACGCGGGTTCGGAGCATGGCCTTGACCCTTCGGTACCCGTACCCGCCCTCGGAAGCGGTGAACGCCCCGGCCGCCCGGCGCCCGCGCCGAACAGTTCGGCGGCCCGTTTCCGCCGCATGCCGCCCGGCAACGGACATATGATATCCTTTCGCCCAGTCTCCAAGAAAACGTCCGCACCCTGTTATCCGGGTGGGCTAGTATGGCGGAAACGAAAGGACGAGAATGCGGTTGATGGAAGTGTGGCGGGCAGATCCGGAGCGGACGTTTGAGCTGTTCTCTGAGTTTCCGGCGGACGAGAACGGGTTCGAGAACCAGGCGGCCGGCATGGACCGCGAGCGGTTCGCCGTGTATGTGCATGAGCTTGAAGAACAATCGCGTGGCATCGGTCTGCAGCCTGGCTGGGTGCCGAGCAGCAAGTACGTTCTCATCAATGATGAGGGTGCGTATGTGGGAATCTTCAATTTGCGGCATCGCCTGAACGACAATCTGCGTGTCGGAGCCGGGCATATAGGCTATGGCATCGCCCCTCAATATCGCGGCCGTGGATATGCCACAGTCGGCTTGCGGCTCACGCTCGACAAGGCGCGTGAGCTCGGCATTGACGAGGCGTACCTGAGCGTTCATAAGGACAACCGGGCGAGTCTTGCGGTGCAGCAGCATTGCGGGGCTCGCATCGATCACGAGGATGGGCTGGAATACTATACGCGCATCAGCACGGCACCCGAACCAGGGAACCTGCCCAAGGCGGAATTCATGTTCCCCGGACCTGAACGTGACCGTCTGGTAGGGCTCATTCTTGCCGGAACGAAGACCGCGACCGCCGCATTGATGATTGAATACGAAGAGGATGACGAACCGCTGCCGCAGGTCGGCGAACGCTCGGCACTGGTGGATTCCAGTGAACGGCCGGTGGCCATACTCGTCACCACCGCGGTTGATGTTATTCCGCTTGGGAAGATCACCGACCGGCACGCCATCGATGAGGGCGAGGGCGACACCACGGCTGCCGCGTGGAGGCATACCCACGAGTCCTTCTGGAACGCGCCGGAATACCGCAACGAGTTCGCTGACCCGGATTTTCCGCTGAACGATGACTCTCTTGTGGTGTTCGAGCATTTCAAGGTCGTGCGACTGTTGGACTCAATGGCAAACAAGACGGCAGACGGCTATGAACAGCAAGTATGAGGTGATCAGGCAATTTGTCGCCGCGCATGGCGGTCGCGCCGAGCTCATCGAGCATGAGACGGCGATCGAAGATTCATATCATACGCTCGCCATCGATCCGCGACTCGTCGTCGAATGCAACGCCATCGCCGGCTGTTTCAACGGCGAGGATTTCGTCAAGCCGCTGTGATTCAAGAACCGAAGCTGATGTTCAGCTGCTCAATCACCTTACAGTCAGTCCGGGCCTGCTGTTTTCGACGATAATGGCAGGTGACGGGCGCACGATTGACATGATGGGTGGCAAGGCGTGATCAGAACGTAGTTCTCGAATCTCATCCAAGCCGTCACGGCTATCGCACTTTTCGAAGGCTGAGCACGAAGCCGGCCGCGCACGGGGCCATGACGATGGATATGGCAAATGCCGCTGTAAAGGTGCCGGTCACGGTCTTGACCGCCGAGGTGATGGCCTGGCCGAGCGTGGTGGCCAGGTTGAGGATGCCGAGATCCTTGCCGGCCTCCTCCTTATGCAGAACCAGGTGACCATCGTCATGTGCAACCGGGTCGGCGTGGAGGGCGACGTGACGTTCGCCGGCCGATCAGTAGTAGTGGATTCGTACGGCAACGTCATCAGCGAGGCCGACGGCCAAGAGCGACTGATCATTGCCGACATCGATCTTTCTCAGACCGCGGTGGCCCGCAAGCGGCGTCCGTTTCTGGGACTGAGACGGCCCGAGTGGTACGCATGATGGAAACTGAGTCGGGAATCGGCATGCTGACGGTCAGCATGCTGACGGTCGATTACGCCGTAATGGCTGAGCTTAGACGGATATGAGACCTTACGATGGGAGGACGGACGGACCATGATCGCCGCAGACCGCACGTTGCTGGAGCAGGCCAGAGAGCTGCAGGCACTGGCCCAGACCGGATTGGCGTACTGCAAGGATCCCTTCGATCGGGAGCGTTACGAGCGCATCCGCGCGATAGCGGTCGACATGCTCGCCATGCAGGCCGACGTGCCGGCCGAAGAGATGCGCCGGCTGCTCAGCGCCGGATACCCGACGCCGAAACTCGATACTCGCGCGGCCATCGCGACCCCGACTGGGTGACGCTGTTCGAGTGAATCCCATCACTGTGCGCGGGTATTGTCGCGCTGAGACCTGAATGAGGAGCGCATGGCCACACCAGCGCGAAAATGACCCAGATCGGCATTGTGTGGCAACGGTTCTGCCACACAATGCGATGTTTTCCTTAACATTCGCTGGTGTGGCCAGCGTTGATTTATCGGAACCGCCATTTTGCAGCGTTTTGTCATTCGCCGTCTTTCGCCGTTATTCCACCGCGTGCCACACCACGTCATATTCGGGTGAAAATGGCCTGGTGTGGTACGGTCCGCATGATCTGATTGTCGGTCATGCCGGGAGGGGAATGATATTTGTTCGGTGTTCTCGTCCCGGATCGGGGGGAGAACGGCGAAATCTTTCGACTCGTCGCGTGTCGTGTCTTGCGGTTGACGCCGCGTAAAGATCTATCCTGCTGGCAGCGTCGCAGCCGCCGAGCGATGGGCGCGGCTGGATGCGGAGGAGCGCAGTCGGCTCTCACGGATTCGCGAAAGCCGACTGAGGCAGTCGCAGGATTCCATGTTCGCCGATGCCGAGCAATGGAGGCGGTTGTTCGATACGGGAGTCACGTCGGATTCGCCGGAAATGCAACGGCTGGCCGCGCAGATTATGGATAAGAACATCAAGGCCAAGGCCGCCAAGGCCCAAGTGCCGCAGGATGCGGAAGAACAGGCCGCCATGCCGTTGCCAGACACGCTCGGCGTCGTCCGCTCCGCTCTGTGCGGCGACCCACACTTTGCCGATCCGTGTGGAGCGGCGCTGTACGGCAGCAAGGCGTGCGCAGACTTCGCCAACGAGGCCACTCGCATTCACGTTCAGCGTCTTGCACAGCAGCTTGAACGACAGCTGGACCAGCGGCCGGCTAGTAGTTGATCATTTCGAGTTCCGGCCCCATATCCTCGGTCTGGGTCAGTCCGGTCTCGTGGAATCCGATGTGTCGGTAGAATCCCTGAGCGTTGGTGTTGAAACCGACGACCCACAAGACGAGCCGGTCGTTGCCGACTGCCTGCCGTCCGGCTTCGACCAGAGCGCGGCCGACTCCGTGGCGATGCTCGGATTCCAACACGTACAATGACGCCAGCTCCGCGGCCTCGGGCCGATTGATCGGGGGCCGCGGAGTGCGCAGCAGTTCGATGAATCCGACCACACGGTCGTCAGCCAACGCGATCAGCACAACATAGTTGGGGTCGGCGGCGTGGCCACGGGTCAGCTTGAGTGCGAATGCCGGGGTGATCGCATCCACGATGTCCTGCGGGATATGCCCCTGATTGAGCTCGCGCCATGTACGCGATTGGACTTCGGCCTTCTGCATGAACCACTGCGGTTCGATGGGAACAATGCGGGTCGTCATGTCTTGCATTATATGCCGTTGCCGCAGAGACGCCCGTTCGTGAATCAGGCGATCCCTCGCCATCTACCGGTGTTTGGCATCGCGCCATTCGTCCGCGGTGATGATGCGGTAGACGCCGTCATAGTGACGGTCGATGAGCGGGAAATAATCCTGTTTCGACTCGGCGACGACGTGCAGGCCGCACTTGGCCTGAACTCGCCCGGATTGCGTGTTCTCGGCGTAGTGGCCGCCCCATACCGCGTCCTTGCGCAGCGTGTCGAAGGCGTAGCCGAGCACGGCGGTCAATGCTTCGGGCATGTATCCCTTGCCCCAGAACGGCCGGCCGATCCAGTATCCGAGTTCCAGCGCGCTGTCGCCAAGGTACTTGCCGTAGCGTTTGGTGAGTTCAGGATCGGCGGCAACGGCGTCGGCGGTGCGGTGGCTGACGGGCTTGAGCGCGATGCTGCCCACAGGCGCGTTGCTGTTCGGCGCGCCGCCCTTGATGGTAATGGCCCAGTTGTTTTCGACCGCGAGGATATTGCGTATGTCATGCATGCTGCCTTCGACGCTGGTGTGTGGCGGCCAGCCGCATCTCAGCCCGATTTCCGGGTCGCTGGCATACCGGAACAGCGATGCCGCCTCAGCCGCGTCATCGACCTTCCAAGGGCGCAGCAGCAGTCGTTCGGTCTCGATGGTGTTCATGGCGATGCCTCTCGTTCGTTTGCCTGTCGGGTACGGACAAGAATAACACCGTATCAGGGGGGGGCGTGCGGCGGGATGCCAAAACTCGCAGGTATGGGGCCTTTCCCACCGAAAACGGTCGTATCTCCAAGTTTTGGCATCCCGTTGCGTTATGTACGCTTGACATCCCGCGGGCGCAAGCCAATCATGGGACGCATGGGCATCGCAATCAAACGGATATATGAGTCGCCGGAGGCGCCGGACGGGTATCGCGTGCTGGTCGACCGTCTGTGGCCTCGCGGCATGACGAAGGAGCGCGCGGCATTGGACCTGTGGATGAAGGACGTCGCCCCCTCTCCCCAGCTGCGCAAGTGGTTCGGGCACGATCCCGCCAGATTCGCGGAATTTCGCGCCCAATACATCGCGGAGCTCGATGCCAACGCTGCTGCCGAGGAACTGCTGCGCATCTGCGCGGAGTATCCCGACGTGACCTTGCTGTACGCCGCCAAGGACCCTCAGGTCAATCATGCCCTGGTGCTGCGCGATTATCTTGAGGATGCGACTGCGGCGAAATGAAAATGGCGCCGACCCGCCACGACAGCCGGGAACCATCGCCGGGAAACGATACGAATGAAGGGACAACACGGATGAAGGAACTGTATATCGGATCGCACCTGTCCACGGCAGGCGGGTGGAGTGCGCTGCTGAAACGCTCGCATGAGGAACACGGCACCACATTCGCGTTCTTCCCGCGCTCGCCGTACGGGCGGCCATCCAAGGCGCTCAACCCGTCCGAGGCCGTCGCATTCGCGCGGCAGTTGACGGCCGAGCATTACGGCCCGCTCGTCGTCCACGCTCCCTACGTCTACAACCTCGCCGGCAAGGATCCCGACAAGCGCGAGTTCGCCATACGGGCGCTCGCCGAGGACATCCGACTGCTGACGCCGATCCGTGAGACCGGGCAGGAGATATACATCAACATCCATCCCGGCGCGCACGTGGGGCAAGGGCCCGATCGCGGATGCTCTCTGATCAGCGACGGCCTCAACCGCGTGTTCGGGCTGGAGCCGGGCATCATGGTGCTGCTGGAGACGATGGCGGGCAAGGGCACCGAATGCGGGCGAAACTTCGAGGAGCTGGCGACCATCATCGACGGCGTCGATGACAAGGCGAACGTGGGCGTCACCGTCGACACGTGCCATGTGCTGGACGCCGGTTATGATCTGGTGAACGACTTCGACGGCGTGATGCGGCAGCTGGACGACGTCATCGGACTCGAACGCGTCAAGGCGGTGCACGTCAACGACTCCCAGTTCGGCCTGTCATCGCACAAGGACCGCCACGCCAACATCGGCGACGGCCGCCTCGGCATCCCGTTCTTCACCAGAATGGTCAACGAACCGCGTCTGTCACGGTTGCCGATGATCCTCGAAACCAAGGAACTGACCGAGACCACGCATCGCGAGGAGATCGCCCTGCTGCGCGGTCTCGTGCAGTGAGCGTACCAGTGGCCGCGGCCGCGTTCTCCGTGACGGTGACGCGACGGGAGACGCCGATAGCGCCGTCTTGTGCTAGCGTGGTTTGTCCGGCGAACGTGACGCGCGCCGAGCCAGGACGAGTGGAAAGCGAGGCCTTTCGTGGGTGATATCCGACGGGAGATGGAACGGCTGAGGCCGGTCTATGAAACCGGCGTGCTGAGACTGCTGCTCCGTCAGAATTCGATGATGTACGTGGCGCTGCTCCGCGCGGCCTTCGACCCGTTGACCGGCGAGCTGCCCCGTGAGACCCTGGAGGAAAGCTTCTCGCAAAGCCTGTCCCGGCTCGTCGACTCCGGCGAATACCAGCTCAGGGAGGATCAGACCATCGCGGACGCCTCCCGGCGTATCCTCGCCGACCTGACCCGTGAGGGCGATGACGATTACGCATGGCTCGCCAACTCGCATGACGCCGCGTCGCACCGGTTCCTGTACCGTCTCACCGCCCGCGCCCATCGTGCGATCGAGGCGCTGTCGCGGCTTGAGGATGACTCCCGCACGCTGTCGGGCGCGCAGGCGAACTCGATCATCATGGAGATCGAGCATGCGCGCATGCAGCTTACCGCCGACCCCGGCGAGCGCGTGGCGTTGCTCAACCGGGAGATCAAGGCGCGCAAACACGAGATACGTCAGATACGCCACGGTCAGCGGCAGGCGGCGCTCACCGAATCGCAGGTCGAGGACGTGATTGCAGTGATTCACAACACGCTGCGCGGCGTGCCCATAGACCTGCGTGAACTCGTGCTGACCGAACGGGACAACGGTGACGCGCTCCGCCGCCGCATGCAGGCGGGCGACATGAGCGTCGACGACATCCTGAC